>Ga0247842_10002133_pt1 | contig 30334 bp, 18 predicted proteins | sample LaCruzMarch2015__3_FD_192411 | JGI IMG/M metagenome (GOLD analysis project Ga0247842, IMG submission 192411) | Freshwater microbial communities from meromictic Lake La Cruz, Castile-La Mancha, Spain - LaCruzMarch2015_19m | ecosystem: Environmental > Aquatic > Freshwater > Lake | place: Spain...
ACTGTGCCCGCCAAGATGGTCGCGCCGCCCGCAAAGCTGTTTGCCGCGTTCAACGCCAGCACGCCGGCACCGGCCTTCGTCAGGCCGACACCACCCGCGGTGGAAATCGAAGAAGTGAAGGTCGCTGCCGTGCTGACCGAGATAATGCCAGTCAGCGAAGTAGTCCCGCCATTCCCGAGTGTAATCGTCCCGCCGTCGATGGTCGGCGTGACTCCAGTGTTGACCGAAATGCTATTAGCCACGATACCCCCGGCGTCTACAGTCACGTTAAAAGATCCTGTCCCGGCGGCGGTCGCGGAGAAGACGGCGTCATCGTCGGCCGCAAACATACCCGTTGGGGGTGTCCCGCCCGCGCTGTAGCTCCAGTTTGGCGACACGGCATTCCATGCACCTGATCCCGCCACCGCCCAGTACGCGTTGGCTGGCGCCGTAGAGCCGTTGAAGATCAACTGCAGCGTTCCGCCCCCGGACGCGATCGTGAATGAGCCGCCGCCCAGTGTGTTGTTGCCAGTGAATCTTCCCGTGTTCAAACTCAACGTGCCTGTTCCGGCGATCGAGTTCGCCGTGGCGATGTTCCACTGGTAACTCTTGTGTGGATTCCAGTTCGCCACTGCGCCCGGCGCGCTGATGCTGATGTTATAGCTGCCGCTGCTGTTCAGCGTGAGCGTGCCGCCGGCGCCGGTAACGATCATCTGGTCAAAGTTGACACCCGCCAAACCCTGCAAACCGCCATCACTGCTGACGGTGCCGACTTCCCACATGTACTGGCCGCCCACAGACAGGGTCGCGCTCCCGGAGAACGTGATGGCGCCGGGATCGCTGATGCCAGGACTGAGCGTGCCGCCAAGGGTCGTGGCGCCATAGACTGTGCCGTTGCCCGCAAGCGTCCTGGCGAGGGTAAAGCCAGTGTTGCTCACATCGAACACCGCACCGCCGCCAACAGTGATCGTCGTGCTGCTGCCAATGGAGCCCGAGCCGCTCAATGCCAGGGTGCCGCCGTTAATGGTTGTCGCGCCGGTGTAGGTGTTTGCGCCGGTGAGGGTCAGCATACCGCTGCCTGACTTGGTAAGAGTTACCTCTCTGGCAATGGTGCCGCCATCGCTGAGACCCTGGATTTGAAGGGCGATACTCGTGTCGCCCGTGCCATTGACAATGAGGTTTGCGGCGGCGGTCTCGCCGGTGACTACCCGGATCGCGGCATCACTGTATCTCAGAGTCAACAAACCGGAGCCATTGTTGAGAATCGTGTTGTTGCCGCCGAACAAGAGAAGGAAGCGGTTGCCGCCACGGTTGAAGGAGATTGTCTCATTGTTGGTAACGCCTGACGAGACGACGACAAAAGTGCGATTCGCCGAATAGAGCTGCCAGCGTTCGAGCCCGATCGTGTAGCCCCCCCCGTTGTCGCCCGTAAAATTCAAAGCACTCCAGTTTACATCGGAATCGGAAGTGTCACTGACGTAGCCGGGCGTGCCTGTATTGTTAAAGTAGATGTAATCGCCACGGTCGTTTTCGGGTAGTCCGCCACTCCACTTGCTGGCGGTACTGAAATCACTGGTGCCATTCGGAGTTCCTTGCCATGTTGAATCCGTCGCCTGCGCCGGGTTGCCAAATGTAAATAATGATGCAAGCGTCGCCACGAGAAATGCAGGACGCAGATTGATCGGCCGTAGACTATTGGAGAATATGTACATTTCTGTTTTCTCTGCTTTCGCTCTTCCTCACGGTGCCACCAAATTGAGGCGGTAGAACCGGTTTGTTTCGGTTTCCGTCGTGGTATCAGTGTAAGTCAGATTTGTCTGACCAGGCAGCGGGGTCAAAAGTGAAGAGGGCAGGTTGGTCAGCCATTCACCAGTCAGTGAATGGCTGTACGCGACACGGTACGTCCTGCCGGTCACGCCCGGCCACGACATGTCAAATCCCATGCCAGTGTTCCCGTGAAGCGCATCGAGGCGCAGTACGCTGTTCCCATTTGTCGGAATCGTGCCGGTCAGGTATTCCTGTTCGTTGTTCAGCCGATCATGGTCCGGATCAGCGCCCGCGGCCGCGTCCGTATTGGTGAAACTGCCGAATTGCGCAACCTGCCAGGTGGCAAACGGGGTCAGCGCCACGTTCAAGTTGATCTGGTGCGCCGTATTTGTGTCGATGTTGCAGGCGTAGGCTGGGTCCGGTGTTGTTCCGATGGTCAGGCCATTGTTCGTAAGCGTACCGGTGTAGGTCATGAGCGTGTACGTGCCGACGCCGAAGCCGCCTGCGTCGGTGATGTTGACGGCGCCTGCAATAGTGAGGTTCCCTGTGACGGTGAGCTTGGGGCCGGGGAGTCGCGCGGCAATGAACGCACCGGCGTTGACGACGAGGTTACTCTTGATCGTGCCGGTGCCGCCGATGGTTGCGCCGCTGAGGATGGTGACGGGGCTGGCGACAGATCCGGTGACAAGCAACGTGCCGTTGCTCACAGTGGTGGCGCCGGTGCAGGTGTTGGTGCCGCTGAGTGTCAGCGTGCCGCTGCCGGTCTTGGTCAGCGAGCCGTTGCCACGCAGCCCGGCTGTGCTCGCGACGGTGATTGTCCGGTCAACATCCGCATTGAATTCGTGCGGGCCCGGGCCGGTGACGTCGAGGTTGAGGGCTCCGCTAAGGGCTTGGATAGTCAGGTCGCCGCCGGATTTGTTCTGAATCGTACCCGCGGTCCAGGTAAACGTGGCGGTGGCGGTGCCACCGGCGTTGCTGCCTTTCTGGATCGTCGCGGCTTTAAGTGTGGCGCTGTCGGACATCGCCAGCGCTCCGGTGACGGCTCCGTCAACGTCAGCTTTATCGGCCAAGGTGAGGGTCTCGGCGATCATTGCAGCCGTACCGGAGAGGTTCATTGTCCCGTTCGCATTCCCGCCAGTGACTCCGCTGATGTTGGAACCGATTGTGACGGTAGACGCGTCCACGGTTCCTGCGGCCCAGTTCATCACGCCGATTGCATTCTGGTTGACGGAGGATATTTGCCCCACGTCCAGTGTGCTGATCTGGGCATCCACACGTCCCGACGTGCCCGCCGTCAGGTCGAGAGTGCCGCCCGATGGCTGCAGGCCGCTGCCGAGAGAATTGCCGACCTTAAGGGTGGTGCGGCCGGTGCCTGCCACGTTTCTGATCTGGACGGTCGGTGTGCCACTTAAACCGCTGCGGAACTGCACTGTTCCAATGTTCTTGCCGCCGCCGATCATAATGGTATCGCTGTTGATCGTGTTGACCTGGCCGAGGGAAAGAGTGCCGGAGTCGAGGTTGTTACCACCATGAGCGAAGTTTCCGACGCTGAACGTGTTTGCCGTGATGGTACTGGTATTGGCCAGTGACAGGATCCCACCTCCGGTATAGCCACTTGTGTTGCAATGGCCTCCGACCTCAAAGCTGTTGACGTTGGCGGTGAAGGTGCCAAGACCGGACATGTCGACGCTTGTGTCCGTGCTGACAGTGGCTGCGGCGCCAACCATGAAGCTGTCCGCGCCAGTGGTGCCGCTGCCGACTGACAGGACGCCGACTCCGGCGGTGGCACCCTTGATCGTCAGGGTATCGGAGCCGAACGTCGTGGCCGTGAAGGCCCCACTGACCGTCAACGTCTGCCCGCTGTTGATCTGGATTCCGTGGTGCAGACTGTCGCCCAGGATGCCGTCGCCGAAATTCAACCCGGCGATTGTACGGTTCGAATCCATGATGCAGGTAATGTCACCAGCGGTGTCGCTGGCGGCACTATCCATAAACATAGCGGAGTCAGCCGTGCCGGGCAGCCGGATGTCCCAATTGGTTGCCGTACTCCAGGCATGGTTGGCGCCGGCGGCGTCCCATGTAATCTCCGTCGAGATCAATTCCATCGCAGCCGCCATCCGCTGGCCCATGATGATCTGGCCTCTGGCGTTGAAATGAGGGTCATCGGGCGCCAGAGTAACGAGATTCGACGAGGAAGCAAATCCAACATAGGGCATGACTTGCGAAACATTGTACTGCGCCTGACGGACCGTCATACTTCGGTTGGTCGCCAGTTCACCCGCGACAAATGGGAGGTCCGCCACGCCTATGTCATGGCGCACGGAATTGATGAGATTAGTCAGTTTTCCCTGGTAGACAATGGTGGAATCCCCGCCATCGCTTTCTCCCTGGTGCCAGATCATGCCCCGGAGTGTGTAGCTGGAGCCTTCAGATGTGAGCGATTGGAGCGCCACGCGCACCATGTTGGTAAGGGTCTGATACATGTAGCCACCGGCCGGATTCCAATCGGTGGTAAGACTGGTGGCCCCTTTGGCGACCTTGATAATCGCGACGTGGCGATTGGCGTAGTCATCGGCGATCGTGCGCCCGAAAGACAGTTCGGGGCCGAACTTTTCAGACGGCAGCACACCATCGTAATGTGCCGACACGGTGAATCCGGGAGCGAGAAAATCCCAGCCGCTGTTATAGGTGGGGTTAATCGGATCGAGATTGGTCGGGTCGGCATAGTAGATGCGGACGTCCGGCTGCGGCAACTGCCAATCTGCCAGGTCGTCTACCAGATTGGTGGTCGCGGGGGCTCCATCAGCGTTGGACTGCCCACCGACGAGATAGACGTCGTAGTGCGTGGGCTGCACCGGCATATTGAAAGCCAGCACCGATTGGAGCCGTCGTATGCGCAGTCCTGCCGAGCTACTGTATGTATCGTCCACCCCGGTGAGGACAAAGGTGATCTTGTTACCGAGGAGAAAGGTGCCCAGCTTGGGGATGACAAATGTGTACGGATTGGTGCCGCTGAGTGGAAGCAGCACTTCCGGACCGATCCGGCTGGCGGTGAAACTGCCGCTTGTCAACAACTCGTTGGAATCGATGTCGTTAGCCTGCGCCGTATTCCAAGTGATGTTGGTGTTAAAACCAGGATAGGCCTGCTTCAAGCCCCAGAGTTTCACGCGATGCAGGAAGGTGCTCCTGAATGTAACGGTAAAAGTCGCTCCCAAGTTCGGATCGGGATTCATCCCGGTCAGGTCGAACTGAAAATAGGCCTTGGTCGCGTAGGTCGGTGTAACGCCGTACTTGACCTGAATGTAGCCGGCGGCGGCTTCATCCACATTCAAATCCGCGGAGGTTCCGCCCTGGACTGTGGCCTCAATCGTCACGGTCTTATTGGTGGCAGTAGCCATTGCCCCCGGCGCAGCCATAAGCATTCCCACCGCCAGACAAGCAAATATGTGATTGAATTTGTGGATCACTAGCGTCCCATAGGAAACAGGTTGATAGGCTGTAGACTGTAGACTATTAGCGAATATGTGCATTTCTGTTTGCTTTCGTGACTACTCAGAATTCAGGAGGCAGAATTCAGAATAGCCCTTGCTAATCATTCCGCCGGGCATGATTTGAATCTGGAACTCAAGAACTCACGAATCCGGAATTCCGTTCCTGAGTTCATGAGTTCCAAATTGCCCTGACTCCTGACCTCTGCCCTCTGTCCTCTGTCCTCTGTCTTCCGGTCTAATGTCTATGGTCTAATGTCTAAGGTCTTTTCTTCCTACTGGAACGCATACGTCGTGCCTGAAGGCGGAACGAGCACAGCGCCATAACCATTGTAGTTGTACTTAATCTGCCATTCCCCGTTCGGAAGAATAATAGTCTGATTATCAGGCAGGCTTCCAAAGTTCCCGCTCACCGTACCGCTTCCGCTGATCAGCGGAAGCAAAGCGCTCGTAGTCGTATCGAAGCCCGTGGTATCCAGCGACAAGGCGGCGCCATTCAGGGTGACGTTTCCGCCTGCCGCGACACTGTCGTGCGACGCAGCGCTCACAATGCGGATTCTGCAAGTCGCACTCGACCCGAAGTTCAGCCCGCCGACCGTCAGGGTCCCCTTCGTACCAGCATCACCCGGCGACAGCGTGCCGCCGTTGCTAATGGTCACCGTGCCAGTGAGCGTCCCTGTTCCGCCCAGGGAAGCACCACTGCTCACAGTCACGGTGCCCGCACCTGAGCTGGTGTTGTAGACCAGCAGCGTGCCGTCGGTGATTGCCGTGCCACCGCTGTAGCTGTTGGCGCCGCTGAGCGCAAGCGTGCCTGTGCCGGATTTTGTCAGGCCGCCGCTGTTACTGCTGTCGATCGTTGCCGTGAATGAGCCGGTTGTACCTGAAATGACGTCAATGGTCATCACGCTGCTGCCACTGCTCTTAATCAAATTAGCCAAGGAGGCATTTGCGGCAATCTGAAGCGACCCGCCATTGAACGTGAGGCTGCCGTTGCCTCCGAGTGCGCTGGTATTCGCCAACCTCAGCATACCTGCACTCAACCTGGTTTGGCCGGTGTAGCCATTCACCCCGCTGAGCGTCAGCGTGCCCGTGCCGGATTTGGTCAGGCCGCCGCTGTTCGTGTTGTCGATAACCGCCGTGAACGAGCCGGTTGTACCCGAAGCAACTTCGACGGCGATCACACTGCTGCCGCTGCTCTGAATCGAATTCGCCAAGGAGGCGTTTGCCGCAATCTGAAGCGAGCCGCCGCTGAACGTGAGGCTGCCGTTGCCGCCAAGAGCGTTGACATTTGCCAGCTTCAGCATGCCTGTGTTCAACGTTGTTCGGCCGGTGTAGCCATTCACCCCGCTGAGCGTCAGGGTGCCTGTGCCGGATTTTGTCAGGCCGCTGCTGTTAGTGCTGTCGATCGCCGCCGTGAACGAGCCGGTTGTACCCGAAGCAACTTCGATGGCGATCACACTGCTGCCGCTGCTCTGAATCGAATTCGCCAAGGAGGCATTTGCGGCAATCTGAAGCGAGCCGCCACTGAACGTGAGGCTGCCGTTGCCTCCGAGCGCGCTCGTATTAGCCAGTCTCAGCTTGCCTGCGTTCAACGTCGTTTGGCCGGTGTAGGTGTTCGCGCTGGTGAGCGTCAGAGTTCCCGTGCCGGACTTAGTCAGGCCGCCACTGTTTGAGCTGTCGATAGCCGCCGTGAACGAGCCGGTTGTTCCCGAAGTGACGTCAATGGCCATCACACTGCCACTGCTCTTAATCGAATTCGCCAAGGAAGCATTTGCGGCAATCTGAAGCGAGCCGCCACTGAACGTGAGGCTGCCGTTGCCTCCGAGCGCGCTGGCATTAGCCAAACTCAGCATGCCTGCGTTCGACATCGTTTGGCCGGTGTAGCTATTGGCGACACTGAGCGTCAGCGTGCCGCTGCCGGTCTTGGTCAGCGCCCCGCTCCCGGACATGATCTGGTTGACCGTGCCTTGACGACCACTGCCAATGTCAAACGCGTGCAGCCCAGTGGTCGCCAGGTTCAACGTTGTCAACCCGCTGCTGATCAACAGGTCGGTGCTGTTGTCGTAGTTGGCAATGGTGCCGTCGTTCCAGGTAAAGGTGCGCGTCGCGGTGCCGGCTCCGGCGGTAATGGTCTGTGCATTCAGGACTGCGCCTGATGTCAGAGTGAATGTTGAAACCAGATTATCGTTTACATCAGTGTGTGTCCCTAGAGTAAGCGTTTGAACTTTCACGATACCGCCACTTACTGAGAAGACAGATGTCAATGTGGCACCTTTGTCGCCATTGTTATCAGACATCGTGCCAAGTGTTATTGCCGTCGCGTCGAGGGTGCCTGTGCCCATCAGGAAGCTGGCCGTTTCATTATAGGGACCGCGACTGTAATTACCCACAGACAGTATTCCAATCTTCGCATCCAGCGTGCCGCCCGTCGCGTTTGAAGTGAGGTCTATCTTTGCCGTCATCGAAGTGCCCCAACCGGAAACATGCTCGCCAATGGTGATATCGGAACGGGCAGTATCAAGTCCCGTTGTTCCCCGGATCTTCAGCGTCGGGTTGGTCTTTGAGGAGCCATATTGAACAGTCCCGTTGTCGCGGCCGGAAGTGCCGACATTGATCGAGTCGGCATTGATAACGGTGTGCAAGCCCAGATTCAGCGTGCCGGTGTTGATGGGACCGCTGGTTGATCCGCCGACCATGACGGACTGCACAGTGAGACTGAGGGCCTTGATGGTGGTGTTTGCCGCCAGGGTTAACACGCCAGCCGAACTGGAGCCGCTGTTGTTCAATCCACCCACCGTCACTGTGTTTGCCGCGTTGTTGAATACAAACGTTGACAAACCGCTCAAGTCCAGCGAGGCAGTGCCCAACGACGTGGCGCCGACAGCAAGGCTGTTTGCGCCCATAGAGAGCGTGCCTCCCCCGACCACAGTACCGGCGACGTTATTCGCAACGGTAACGTTTGCGAGTGTCTGGCTGGTTGTTCCCATATCGAAAGTACTAGTACCGCTGAAGGATACAGTTCCTGCAGTGTTCAACCTGTTATCGTCGCCGCTTAAGGCCAGAGTCCCGCCATTGATCGTCGTTCCGCCGGTGTAGGTGTTGGCGCCGCTGAGGTTAAGAATGCCGGTGCCGGTCTTAGTGAGGCCTATGGCGCCTTGAATAGAACCGCCAAAGGTGTAGGTAACGCCACTTGCCTCGCCGGCGGTCAACGTGCTCAAAGTCCCTTGTGAGTTCATGATCAAGCCGCCGGCGCCGTCCAGCCTGTCGACACTTTCACTCTTGCCATTCATGTCGAGTGTCCCGGAGGTCATCGTGAAACCTCTGCCGGCCGAGCCGCCATAGATCTGGTCGCCACCGCCACCCGCACCCAATTGCACAAGACCGCCGGCAATAGTCATTTGCGGCGTCGCGCGGGAAGAGGCGCCGGTCTTGGCGAGCACGAGCACGCCGCCGTTGGCGGTGATTCGTAGGCTGGTGTTGTCCGACGACCCACTCAGCGTCAGCGTGCCCAAACCGCCGGAACCGTTCATGATCAGACCACCGCCGTTGCTGTTGCCGGTGAAAGCACCGCTCAAGGTCTGGCTGTTCGAGCTGTTGTAATTGAACGTGCTCGTGGCAGTGCTGGCGGTAATGGTGGCTGAATACGCTCCACCTGAGCCCAACAGGCCACTGCCGCCAATGGTGAGCGTGCCGCCGGTGATAGTTGTGGTGCCGGTGTAGGTGTTGTTGCCCGTAAGGTTCAGAATACCGGTGCTGGTCTTGGTAAGACTGCCGGTACCTTTGATGACGCTGCTCAGAGTACCGTCCGACGTCTGGTTGACCGTCAGCGCACCGCTGCCTAGACTGATGGTGCCGCCGGTGCCGGACAACACATCGATGGCCTCACTCTTGCTATTCAGATCGAAGGTCCCGCTATTAACCGTAACAGCACTGGAGTCAAAAATCTGATCGCCGCCGCTGCCGCCAAGTTGAACGCATGCACCGCCGATCGTCAGACCGTCGCCGCCGACGGCATGAATGGTGTCACTACTGGCTTTATCCAAGACTACAGTGCCAGTGTTTGCAATGAGAGTGAGGTATGAATTATCAGCGCTGCCGGTGAGAGTGAGGGTGTTATTGTCAACCTTGGTGATCGTGAGAATCTGACTGCCTTTGACCGTGTTCAAGGTAATGTCGCCCGAACCGCCGACTGTGAAGGCGGTTGTGCCGGACGTTATCGTGCCTGTGATCGTGCCAGCGGCGCCGCTGTTGCTCAGTGTACCATAAAACGCGCCGAATTTCTCGGCAATAGTCTGGCCATTCAGATCCACAGTCGCACCGCTGGCAACAGTGGTGTTCCCTGCGGTCGTACCGAGAGCGTCGGAATTCCCAAGTTTCAACGTGCCACCGTTGACCGTCGTCACGCCGGAGTAGGTGTTGGCGCCGCTGAGGGTCAGCGTGCCGTCGCCGGATTTCGTGAGGGTTACCACTCTGGCAATGGTCCCGCCGTCGCTGAGGCCCTGAATTGAAAGCTCGATACTCGTGTTGCCCGATCCATCGACAATGAGGTTTGCGTCGGTGGTATCGCCTGTGACTACCCGGATCGCGGCGTCACTGTATCTCAAAGTCAACACACCGGAGCCATTGTTGAGAATCGTGTTGTTGCCGCTGCGCAAGAGCAGGTAGCGGTTGCTGCTCCGGTTGAAGGAAATTGTCTCATTGTTGTTAAGGCCTGATGAGACAGCGATAATATTGCGGTTCGCCGAAGGGATTTGCCACCGTTGGAGCCTGATCTCGTACCCCGACCCGTTGTCGCCCGTAAAATTCAAACTAGACCAGGCTACATCGGAATCGGTACTGTCGCTGACCACGCCGGACGTGCCGGTATCTTTAAAGTAGATATGATCGTTACGATCGTCTTCCGCGAGTCCGCCACTCCACTTGCTAGCGGTAGTGAAATCACTGGTGCCATTCGGCGTTCCTTGCCACGTTGAGTCAGTGGCTGATGTCGTGTCGGCGCAAAGCAGAGCGCTGGCAATAATGGCCGCGAGAAGCGCAGGACGCAGAACGTAGCATGCAGAACGTGGGATGTAGCGAGCTGGAAGCGTCGCACGCCTGCGGCGGCGGAAAGCCGCGAGCTGGTTAAACATGGAGCAAACCATGTCAGTAATTCTGCCGACGACTCGTAATGTTTTCATGGTACAAGGCCCTCTTGTTTGTAGATAAAACAACCCGACCCAATTGCTTGCAAAAGAAACTCTGAACTTATCTGAGAACTGTCATCGTACGCATTCAATTATGGCGTGTTTCCTCAGCCTCCATGGAGAAGTCATATAATGACAATCACCAGAAGTCACACTACCCCATGTTTCGATATTCATATTTTGACACAGTTATTGGAATCGCAATAGGCCCAAAGATAAAAACACCGCTGTTACATTTTATAAAGATAATCATGGGCAAAGGAAGCGTGGAGGGTGGGAGCGAAGAGAGGGGGGACCTTTGGCGGACCTATGGGACGCCAGTGGTCCCAATTCGCTGTTTCCCGTAGCGGGTTCCAGATTCGCGAACCATCTGCACCTGCAGCCGGCTCCCGCAAGCCTCGGCGAACCTGGCCAGCGTCTCGATGGATACGTTCGCTCCTGACTCGATCCGCGATACCGCGCTCTGTGTTGTATGCATCCGCCGAGCCAGATCAGCCTGGGTGAGTCTCGCCTGCGCGCGCGCGGCCTGCATCTGGCGTGCTACCTCGTATTCAACGTCAAACTCGTCGGATACCCGCCGGAAGTCCGGAGAAGCCCGAATGTCAGCCACCTGCGCCTCGTGTGCCAAACGCATATTTTCCAAGTAGGCCCGATCTCTGAACCCTCGACGGTTCCCGGACGCGATACGGTCATTCTGCAACTCGCGTTTGAGCTGGTATTTATTATGAATTTGTGCAATATTCAAAGTATGCAACCGCAGACGAGACGGGTAATGGTGGTGCTGGAACGAGGTTCGCAGTACTCAGTAAGGCTTCTGGACGGTGCTATCCGGTACGCCGCACGATATCCATGGATTCACCTCATAGAGGCGGACTCCAAAAGCGGAGAGATCCCGGAGTGGCTGGATCGCCTCACAGACTACGACGGCCTGCTTCTGTGGGTGAACGCGAACGAGAAATGGGTGCCCCGATTGCTGCGCCCCGGCGTGCCCGTGGTCAACATGGGTGGCGGCTGGCCCTTGGATCTCATGCCAATGGTTGCTTTTAGTGGGAAAGGCATCCTTCATGCCGCCATGGATCACTTGGCAGGACTGAGACGCCATTCGGTGGCCATGATGTGGTATAATTCAGCGGACGATCCGATATTCGCGAAACGCAAAGACGCATTCGTGCGACTGGCCGGTGACAAGGGATTGAGTGCATCCTATTTCGACGCGGGCCAGCAAAGGTCGATGAATCTCAACCCGCCACTTCTCACAAAACGCGGGGAACAGCGTCTGCGCACTTTCCTGCGGCAGTTACCATTGCCGGCCGCGGTATGGGCCATGGACGATTTCTTTGGGCAAGCTATTATCGAAACAGCAAAGACGATCGGGCTGAAAGTCCCGGGCCAGTTGGCGGTGCTGGGGTTGGGTGATTACACGGCGGCGAGCTGTTGCAACCCGCAACTCTCGACTATTCCGCAGCCAGGCGAAATCATCGGTTTCGAGGCAATGCGAGTGCTTCACGGCATGATGAATGGCCGCCAGCCGGCGCAGATGACGATCCGCATCCTGCCGCCGCCAGTGGTGATGCGCGAGTCGACGAATGTTGAACCTCATGCGGAGAGGAACATAATGCAGGACATCCACGCATTCATCACCGCACGTGCCTGTATGGGAATCAAAGTGGACGACCTCTTGAAGATGACGGATGTTTCGCTGCCTACCCTGTACAAACAATTCACGGAAATCTACGGACGAGCGCCCGGCGCTGAGATACGGAGAGTCAAGATTGAAAGGGCAAAGAGCTACCTCAAAACAACAACACTGAGCATCACACGGGTGGCTGATCTGTGCGGCTACAATCAGTACACGAAGTTCGTCAACTTCTTCAAACGCGAGACCGGAAAAACGCCCTCGGGATACCGCACGTCCGTAACCCCGGGACGACACAAGGGGTCTCTTTGAACCACCAAGTTCACCACGGCGAAGGATTGTCTATTCTTCTTGGTGACCTTTGTGTCTTGGTGGTTAACGATTCTTCTTCTTTCCTCTCAATCCTACCGTTTCTTTTTGTTTGCCGGCTCGGATTTCGATGGTGACGCTGTATTTTCAGGACTGCGGGTCTGGAGCTGTTTCAAGTGCGACCAGTCATCTGGCTTGTCGCTGAAGGTGTCGATGCGGATCTCACAATGATAATCACAGAAGTCACCAATCTATCCTATGCCTCAGTCTTTCACTTTGACGCAATTACTGAAACTGCAATAGGCCCATAGACAAAAACACCGCTATTACATTTCTAGAGTCAATCCGGAAGAAAACGAAGATTGAACCAGACGCGGATATCGCTTATATTACTGTTTAAGTCGGTGGTTTTAGCTGCCATCGTGGAGCAATCGAGTGAATTACAACTTCGAGTGGGATCCCGCCAAGGCCAAGCTAAACCATCAGAAGCATGGGATCGGTTTTGACCTGGCGGCTACTGTTTTCAGGGACCCACTGGCGGTTTCTGTGTTTGATGGCTCGCACAGCAAGACGGAAGATCGTTGGATTACACTTGGGATCTCGTCTGGCGGAGGCATGCTTGTTGTCCACCACACTTTTGAGGAACTGAACGAGGATACGATACTGATTCGAATCTTCTCGAGCCGAAAGGCGACGAAGAACGAGGCTGATCAATACGGAGAATGATAGTATGAAGAAAGAGTATGACTTCTCAAAGGGTGTTCGAGGCAAATTCTATCGGCCAAACGCCAAGTTCAATATCCCGGTCTACCTGGACAGCAAGGTTCGGCGGTTTGTCGAACGGATTGCTGAGCGCAGATGCAGTGATCTTTCGGCGGTTGTTAATGGACTATTGAGATCCGATATGGAACTGGTCGAGGCAGTAAAATAACGCGAGTCCGGCTGAATGCCCACTGATACCGCACGTCCGTAATCCCGGGACGACACAAGGGGTCTCTTTGAACCACCAAGTTCACCACGGCGAAGGATTGTCTATTCTTCTTGGTGATCTTTGTGTCTTGGTGGTTAACGATTCTTCTTCTTTCCTCTCAATTCTACCGTTTCTTTTTGTTTGCCGGCTCGGATTTCGATGGTGACGCTGTATTTTCAGGACTGCGGGTCTGGAGCTGTTTCAAGTGCGCCCAGTCATTTGGCTTGTCGCCGAAGTTGACGACGCGGATCTCGCCAGGTTTCATCTCAAAGGTCAACGTATCGCCGTAGCGACAGGTGGCGGGCAGATCGCGTGCGGAGCCATCGAGCGGCGAACTCAAGTGAAACGGCCCGCTTCCCGGCAGAAGGCCGAAGGCGCGGTCCAGCTTCACGGTGTAAGTTTGAGCCTTGGCGGACGGATTGTGCACGCTGATATAACCCTGTGTCGCTGTCCACGCCGTGTAGCCGTAAACCTCGCCGGCTATTGGACTCCCGCCGTGCATCCGCACCCGCTTGAAGGTCGGGAATACTTCAGCTGCCCAGCACAATCCCTCACTCATCACATCCCAGTCGCCGGGTTGAAGCACAAACGGTCTGACATAGAGTTCAACAAATCCGGTCCCGCGCGATAGGTGCATGTAGAAGTACTTCCGGAAGACGTCCTTGGATTCGCCGGTTTTGACCTTCTTGGGCTCGTGATTGAAGACGCTGCACATGGGGAACTGGTTGTTCTGCTGGCGCCATATTTCATAGTAGCGATCATCACGATAGACGAGCTCATCGTTCCGTGTACCGCCTTTGGCTGCGTCTCCGGCATTGATCATCCAGACTGTGTCCACGTGCATCAGCCACCAGGGGCTAAGGTAGGCGCCGTTGGAGATGACGATGTAGATTTCCGGATCAACTTTGGCCAGTTTGTCGAAGAGCTGCATCAATCGTTCTGTCCCGGCTGTGAGGTAGTAAATCTTCAGTTCGTCATACTTTGAATCATTCAAACGCACATCGCCGGCGGTAAGGCCCTCCAGGCCCAGTTGCGGCATATACGGGATGCCGTACTTCTCGCCGTGCAGTTCGAAATTGCGGAGGTTCAAGTGGCCGAAGATGCCGTCGAGCTTGAAGAAACCGACTCCCTGCCGGGTCAGTTCCAGCATCCGGTCTTCCAGTGCCTGCATGTAACGCGGACCGGCCATGGACATCCAGTTGTCCATCGCCTCAAACCCCTGGGCCCGGAGTTTTGGTACCTGGGGGTTTGCGCCGAACAGGCAGCCTGGGCTGAGCCACAGACCGAGTTTGGACTTCGCGGCGGTCACAGCCTGCCGGCTGGAGGCGAAATCAGGATCGAATTTCCAGTTTACCTTCCATGCTTTCTTCGACCAATCCGCGGTCGTATCCTGCCAGCCGTCGTCAATCACATACATGCTCAACGGACGGTTGCCGCGCTCTTCGACGAGTTCGCGATGAATCTTTGCCACGCTCTTCGCAAAAGTCTCTTTCTTAACCCCGCCGGCGTAGTCAAACCAGGAATTGTACTGGACCTGCAGCCGGAGCGGGCGGATGCGGATGCGGTCAATATACTGGATGAACGCATCCGATACAAAAGCCGGATCGTCAGCCACGCCCATGACAGCGGCATAGGTCCGGTACGGCTGGTCCGGCTGGATCTCCCGGCCCCACAGGTAGCCGGCCGTAAGCATGTCATGTTTCACCTGGTTGTCTGCGGCGGGAAACTCAATGCCCCAGAATGTGCCGCTGTTGGTCCCATAGAGCGGCTGTCCTAATCCGGGGCTCCACTTGCCAGGCGCGTTGGCGGTGATATCGCGGGCTTTGTACGGTTGATAAGCGTCCTTGAACCCCAGCGCCTCCACGTCGATCCGTTCTAGAGTGGCGCGCTGGCCACTGGTGATCACGAGACGCTTGCGCATGTAGAAATCACCCGGGATCAGTTCGTACCGGACTTTGACCTTCAATTGGTGCTGCGCGTTTGTCAGCGTGAAGACCAGCGTGTCTTTCTCGCGTTCCGTCCCGGTGATGCGAAAGTCCGCGGACGTCAGTGTATAGGCTGTTTCCGGCCGGTGCGTTCCCTGCGAAAGGCGGAGCCGGAACTCAGGGGTGCTTGTCGGGCATGCGTTCATCCCGCTCAGTTTGTTGTTGATCCCGGTGGTTCGCAGTGTGCCGCTTTCAGTGGAAAAAGTGCGGGCGAGCGCGGTATTCTCCAGTACGAACTTCCCGCCCTGTAAAGCAGTGTCCGTTTGATTCGCAGGTGCAGCGCTCACTGGTGAGGCAATCCCTGAATTCGGCAGGATTGTCACGAGGAGCGCAACGAGGACGACCGGATACAGGGGTTGCCTTGAGGAGTTCTTCACTGATTGCCGTTCCTTTCGCGTCAGTTGTATTCCAGGCATAGTACGGAATCAATTGGATCCGGCACCTGCGCCGGCAACTGGACCGTAACGCGCTTGCTTGACTGCATGACCGACAGCGGCTTGTCGCGCCCCGCCAGCAGATAGGCCTTTGTCACTTTGTGTTTCACGCCGCTCAGTTCTAACTTGCCGGTGGGCCACTTGAAAAGGTGGATATAGAGCTTGCCCACCTGGCCCGCGCCGGGGGAGGGTGGTCTTGTGGTGCAACGCCAGTCAAGCGCCCCTTCGACCACTGTGCGGTCGTCCTTGTCCGGCTTGCCGGCCTTGCCGAGTTCGTAACCGAACGCGGTCGGACCCGCGCCGTAAATAGCTTCGCCGTTGACCTTCAGCCAGGCGCCAATCTCCTTGAGACGCTCCAGACTTGGCCCCGGGAGTTTGCCCTCGCCGGTGGGCCCGACATTCAGAAGGTAATTGCCGCCTTTTGAGACGATATCCACGAGATTGAAGAGAAGTTCCGCGGTGGATTTCCAGTTCTCATCGAACTTATTGTAACCCCAGTGACGGTTCATGGTCATGCATACTTCAAACGGTTCCTTTGCACCGCCGGCCGGAATATGCTGTTCGGGCGTACCGTAGTCGCCAAGGCCGTTGCCGACACGCTGGTTGATGATGCACTCAGGCTGCAGGCCTTGAATGAGCTGCACTAGCTCCATGCTCTGCGTCTTGCTTGTTCTTTCCGGAGTGTCGAACCACATTATGCTGATCGGCCCGTATTGCGTCAGCAGCTCGCGCACCTGGGGTTTAACCTTGCGGTTGAAGTACTTTGCGAAGTCCTTCTTGCTCTCGTCTGGAAAGTCCACCAGGTTGCTGCGACTGCCGGGCGGGAACTTGGCGTTGCCCTCCCTGCCGGTCGGCACATCGGGATCGTGCCAGTCGCGGCCAAGCGAGTAGTAAACGCAGAACTTCAGTCCGCGTTTCCGGCACGCCTCGGCGAGTTCCTTGACCGGATCGCGCTTGAAAGGCGTGACCTTCATGATGTTGTATGGATCAGAGGGTGAGTCGAACATTGCAAAGCCGTCGTGGTGCTTGGACGTGAGGACCACGTACTTCATGCCTGCGTCAACCGCGGTCTGTGCCCATTCGTCGGCATTGAACTTCACCGGGTTGAATTGCTTGGCAAGCTCTGTATATTCGGTGATCGGAATCTTCGCGGTGAGTTGAAGCCATTCGGCATGGTTGGTGGTGCCTTTCCACTCGCCGGCGGCCTGCGAATAGACGCCCCAGTGAATGAACATCCCGAACTTTGCTTCTCGGAACCACGCCATGCGGTCGTTGGCAGTTGCGAGATCTACGCCAAAAGAACGGCACAAGCCGCCGATAACGATTATCATTACAAGCGCAAAGATGGCGGATGCATAGCCTCGTCGTGTGTGCGGGTTATTCATTGTTCCGATTCCCTCCGGTTTACTTGTATTCCAGACAGAGCACGGAAGCGACTGGGTCCGGTGCCTGCGCCGGTAGCTGAACAGTTACGTGTTCATCCGACTGGGTAACCGGCAGCGTCTTGTCCGGCCCGGCCAGCAGGTAGGCCTTCGCTATCTTGTACTTCACGCCGCTCAGCTCGAACTTGCCGGCCGGCCACTTGAGCAGGTGGATATACAACTTGCCAGCCTGTGCCGAACCGGAGACGGGTGGTCTGGTGGTGCAACGCCAGTCAAGCGTTCCAACGCTCGTGGGGTGGCCTTTCCTGTCCGGCTTGCCGGGTTTGCCCAGTTCATAACCAAAAGCTGTCGGACCGGCACCGTAAATTGCTTCTCCGTTGACCTTCAGCCAGGCACCAATCTCCTTGAGCCTTTCCAGACTTGGGTCTGGAATCAATCCCTCGGCGGTCGGGCCGACATTGAGCAGATAGTTGCCGCCCTTTGCAACGATATCTATGAGGTTATGGATCAGAGAAGCAGTGGATTTCCAATTGTGGTCGGCCTTGTTATAGCCCCAATGGCTGTTCAACGTCATGCAGACTTCAAATGGTTCCTTGGCGCCGCCGGCCGGAATGTACTGCTCCGGCGTGCCGTAGTCGCTGCCGGTTCCTAGCCGGTTATTGATCAGGCAGGCCGGCTGGGTCTCGTGAATCATCTTCACCATCTCTTCGCCCTTTAGCAGCTTGACGCGATCGGCGGACGACTTGAATGCGCCGCCGCCGTCAAACCAGATGAGGCCGACCGGCCCATAACCGGTGAGAAGCTCATGCACCTGGTTACGCATATAGTCGGCGTACTTTGCCACGTCAGCATCTGCTACAGGCTGGCCGTGAAATTCCCTTTGCGAATATTTCGCCGGCGAGTCGGGATTGTGCCAGTCGGCGATTGAGTAATAGAAACAGAACGTGATGCCAACCTTCCGGCAGGCGTCGGCAAGCTCTTTCATCGGGTCGTGTTTGTACGGTGTGGCCTTGACTATGTTGAAATCAGAGAACTTTGTGTCGTACATGCAGAAGCCATCGTGGTGCTTCGATGTGATGACAAGGTACTTCATGCCGGCGTCTTTTGCGGCCTGTGCCCACTCCATGGCGTTGAACTTCACCGGGTTGAACTTGTCGGCATACTTATCATACTGCTTGCATGGCATTTTGGTAGAGAGCTGGAACCATTCACCGTAGGTGGTCTTGCCTTCCCATTCACCAGCTGGGACTGCATAGAGGCCCCAGTGGATGAACATCCCGAACTTCGCGTCCCGGAACCAGGCCATGCGATCGCTTGGCGCTGCCTTGTCTTCTGCACGGACGAGAGAATTGCCGAGCAGAATCGACAACAGTAGCGAGACGAGGACGGTCGGACGGGCGAATCTCTTTCTGGCGTTTTCCATGATTCCTCCTTTTACAGGCTTCACGTTGTTTGTCTGGTTCGATGGCTATCCACGCCCTGCCGTGCTGTGAGGCCAGGGGAACCCGTACGGGTGTGGTCAGCCATCTGTAATCCTGATTTCGGGAGAGTGCCAGCTATTCACATTGTCGTCAAGAAGCCTTGTGGCGCGTGGCTGACGTTGACGATGTACTCTGTAGTGGCCTTATTACCCTGATGCCCAGCCGAACAGCCTGCGCATAAGCTGCAGTTGCTGCCGCCCATGGTGGCCTTCACGCGTTGTCTTCAGTTGGAAACGGTATTCCCTGCCGCCATGCTGGCATCTGCCGATTGTCTCCGTTTGCCTGAGAAATGCCTCGAATCCCCCCGCTCGCCATAACCCACCTTAGCGCCGGCGGCCTGGATACGACGCTCCAGGCAATGCTTGCAGTGTTGCGCACTTTCATCGAGACAAGGCTTGTTGTCATAAAGCTGATAGAACTTTCTGTAGTTCGTTGGTGTGATGTTCGGCATAATGATGTTGGCCCCGGCCAAAACCCCCTTTTCCCTGCCCTCCGGATCCAGGGTCTGAAGCGCTGTGGTGGCCGCAATATTCACGTCTGTAAGGACCAGCCTTGTCAGGGCGATCATCACGAGACCCAAACGGAGATTCTCTTCCGGATCGTATTTTTCCCGAAAGAGCGGTGTGTCCCCATGTGGCACATAAGGCCCCATTCCGATCATGTCGATATCCTCGTCCTTGAAAAACACAATATCGTCCACAAGATCTTCGTAGGTCTGGAATGGCAGACCAATCATGACACCCGTTCCGACTTGATAGCCAATGCGCCCAAGCATCCTAAGGCACTCAAGGCGCACCTCAAAGGAATGGTCTTTTGGATGGATCCGCTCGTAAAGCGTCTTGGAGCTTGTCTCAATCCTTAACAGATAACGGTGAGCTCCGGCTTTGAACCAACGCGCATAGGTCTCGGCCGTCTGTTCCCCAAGCGATAACGTGATGCCGAGCTTTCCGCCCGTTGCGGACGTGATCTCAGTGAGTATGTCTTCGATAAAACGGACATAATGTTCATCCTGGCGTTCGCCGGCCTGCAGAACGATCGAGCCATAGTCCATTTCCAGAGCAGCCATGGCGCATTCAAGGATCTCTTTTGCGCCCATGGCGAAACGGGTGACGTTCGAGTTGCTTTTCCGGATACCGCAGTAGTGGCAGTCTTTCACGCAGTGGTTGCTGAGTTCGACGATCCCACGGAAGTAGACCGTTGATCCAACATTCCGGACGGCGCAGGCGCGCGCTTCATTGAAAAGAGTCTCAAGTTTCGCCGGATTCTTTTCGCTCAACCAATTCAGCATATCGTTGGTGTTCATTGCTTCAGAAGATCTATGGATCAATGTTCTGTCGTGCTAAATCGTCTTAGAGAAACAAATCCCTTTCGCCTTTACGGATACGGTCAAGGAACTGAGAAAAGACCGGGAATCCCTGTGGATTGTTCTTTTGGATCTCCTGAACCTCGTGCTCCAGGACTTTAAGCCCGATCGCGCGGGTTTCCGGCGTTGCAAAATCATCCAACCATTCCTGGAACGTCAGCACGGCGTTCAGTTTGCAGAATTTCCCCTCTTTGCCGCTCCTGAGAAGCTCCATAATGCATTTCCCTGTCCGGCCGCAACGGTATCCTGCGGTGCAAAAAGAGGTGATATGCCCCATTCGGGCAAGATCCCTGACCAGATCATCCAGGCTCCGCGTATCACCCAACATGAACTGCTGGCGCTCCGACTGCTGCTGGTTTCCCTCTTCACTGTAGCTGCCAATCCCAAGCTTCGTGGAAGCATCGGTCTGGGTGATACCGAGGCCGATCGCGTCGCGGCGCATCTGAGCGGTTTCACGCGCGGTAATGATCATGCCGGTATATGGGATTGCAAGACGGATAAGAAGTATGATCTTCTTGAAATCTTCATCAGAAACCTTGTACGGAGAATTCAGTGTATACGCGGCATTGAAAGCTGGTTCCATTCTCGGGAAGGACACGGTATGCGGCCCGATCCCCATCCTGGATTCAAGAGCGATCGCGTGATGAAGAAGAGCCATGACCTCGAAGCGCCAGTCGTATAGTCCGAAGAGTACCCCGATCCCGACATCGTCGATCCCGGTCTTCGGTTCAAGCGCACGATGCATCGCATAGAGCCGCCACCGGTAATTGGATTTGAGCGTTTCCTTCGGATGCAGCGTCGCGTAGGTCTCGCGGTGGTAGGTTTCCTGGAATACCTGGTACGTGCCGAGGCCGACATCCTTGAGAAGCCTCAGTTCATCGACCGACATGGGTGCCGCATTCACATTAATGCGGCGGATGTTCCCGTAGCCGTGTTTCGTGGGGACCTTGACGTCATAGATCGTCCGCATGCTTTCCGCGATGTAATCGATTCCGGTCAGAGGATGCTCTCCGTAAACCGCGATGATGCGTTTATGCCCGATCTTTCCCGCGAGCGATTCCGTCTCTTTACGGATCTCCTGCATGGAAAGGATTCGACGTTTCGCCTTGAGATTCTCGTGTTTGAAGCCGCAATAGGCGCAGTTGTTAACGCAGTAGTTTCCCATGTAAAGCGGCGCGAATGTCACTATCCGGTTGTCGTAGACCTTCTTCTTGATTTGAAAGGCCGCCGCTTGCATTTCCAGAAGCATCCCAGGGTCCTTGACTTGGATGAGCGTCGCAAGATCTTCAGGTGTAAGGGTCTTGATGGCCAATGAGCGTGCGAGGATAGCGCGCACGGTCCCGGCATCTGGCTCCACAGCCGTTTTGATCTGTTGCCAGATTTTATCGTCATCGATGAAATCACGGCCTTGATCGAGATAGCAATCGATTTGATCCTGTTTGATGCGTCCGGCGACCCAGGAAGTCTCAATTGTCATGAAAGTACCTCTTTGGTTCCTATTCTTGCTTCACGAAGAGCCTCCAGAGCCTCGGGAAAAGGTTCGATCACTCTCTCGAGGACTCCTTGGAGATAAGAGATGCAGAGCCCGTAGTTGGTGATGGGAACACCCTCTCGCTTCGCGTGCTGGATTCTTGCCAGCGTTTCTCGCCGCGACAGCATGCAGGATCCACACTGGATGATCAGCTTGAATTCCTTGAGATTATCCGGAAAATCGCGACCCGCGCATACCGTGACTTTGACTTCGTGCCCAAGGTGTTCCTGTATCCATTTCGGAATCTTGATGCGGCCGATATCCCCGTCGATCGCGTGATGGCTGCAGGACTCCGAGATCAGAATCCTGTCGCCTGCTTGAAGTTTGTCTATCGCAAGCGCTCCCTTTGTCATTTCTGCGATATTGCCTTTGATCCGGGACAGAAGAATCGAAAACGTTGTGCATTTGGTTCCCGCCGGGGTCTCCGCCACCATGCGGTCCACGACCTGGGAATCACAAACCACCAGGTCCGGAGAAGCCTTCAATTTCGACAGGGCTGTCCTGTAGTCGCTTTCCTTTACCACGAGCGCCATCGCATCATGATCCAGGGCATCGCGGATCGCCTGAACCTGCGGCAAAATGATCCTTCCTTTGGGCGCTTCAAAATCGATCGGTATGATCAGTATCGCGAGCCCTCCTTTCGGTATGATGTCCCCAAGCATCGCCGGTGCCTTCAGGAAATCCTCGGGACAAACATCGAGCAGGAATTGCTTCAACAGATTTACATAGGCGTTGCGATGGGCATGATCAGTGCTCGAGCAGACCAGAATACGGGACGTTCTCTTCTTCAGGACGTCCAGATAGGAATCCGAAGGTGCTTTGATGTCGCCTTTATTCACGACAAGAATAAGCGGGCTTTTCCGGGCCGCCGCTTTACGTGCAACATCTTCCTCGAATTCCGTCCACTCATCCGCTTCCAGGATCAGCACAGAAACATCCGCGCGATCAAAGACCTTCCGGGTTCGCTCGATTCGTTTCGCTCCCAATGCGGACCTGTCATCCATGCCGCCTGTATCGAGAAAAACCACCGGGCCGACCGGCAAAAGTTCCATGACCTTTTCGACAACGTCCGTGGTCGTGCCCGGAACCGGCGAGGTGATCGAAACGTCCTGGCCGGCCACCATATTTAGAAAACTCGATTTCCCGACGTTGGTCCGTCCGAAGATGCCGATCTGGAGCCTGAGTGATTTTGGTGTTCTTTCCACGATTCAACTCGCTTTCGTAAGTGCTGACTTTACGGAAACACCTTCCAAGGCGCCAAGTTTTCCGGTCAAGGCCCCAAGCTCATCCGTCGTGGCATCAACGACAAGCGTAATAACAGAACACTGTCGTTCCCGGTATGGAAGCCCCACGCGCGCAACAATAATGTCGCCATATTCCGAAAGAAGATCGTTCACCTGGTGCGCCGCCTTCTTCCTGTCCTCAAGAATGATTCCGACAAATCCGACTCTCTTTGACATAACGTCCTCCCAAAAAAGAACCCCAGGATCACCTGTTAAGGCGACACTGGGGTTTTGACTTATCTCTTCCCCCTCAGTGTCAGGGGCTTTGAGAGCCCCTTCGCCTCAGGCGATCTGACGTCCTGAAAACTAACGCCGGTAAACCGGCAACTGCTGATATCTGGTGTGGAGCAACTGATGCGCTTTCCCTTGCAATGGCTTCCCGAGAAACTCTTTGTAAAGCTGTTGCACATAAGGATTATTATGAGAGCACCGCACTGTCTTGGCCTCGTCTTCCGAATAGAGGCCTTTCGAGCGCGCGATGCGAAGTTCGTCCGTCACGCCATACGGTTGTCCTCCTCCTCCAACGCAACCGCCAGGACACGCCATCACTTCGACAAAGTGATAGGGAACCGGTTTCCCTTCTTTCTGCGCTTTTCGAATTTCGTTAAGCACGTGTTCCACATTTACCAGTCCGTGTGCAACCGCAATCCTGATCTCCGTGCCTTCGATATTGACCGATGTCTCTTTGACACCTTTCAGACCGCGAACGTTCACGAACTCGACTTTGGCAAGCTCCTTGCCGGTTGCAAAGGCATATGCTGTGCGGAGAGCGGCTTCCATCACACCGCCTGTCGCGCCGAAAATGGTTCCTGCACCGCTGTAATCGCCAAGGATATGATCGCATTCTTCATCGGGAAGATTCGCAAAATCGATCCCGGCCTGCTTGATCATGCGTGCAAGTTCGCGGGTGGTGAGCACCACATCAACATCCTGGAACCCTGAAGCCGACATCTCGTTGCTCCGCGAGATCTCGAATTTCTTGGACGTACACGGCATCACTGAGATTACTTTGAGCTTTGCGGGGTCGAGTTTATTCTTTTCCGCGTAGTAGGTCTTCACAAGAACCCCCATCATTTCATGGGGAGACTTGGCGGATGAAAAATGCGGGATCATGTCGTGGTGGAATTTTCCCATGAAGTCCACCCAGGATGGACAGCAAGTCGTGATCAGGGGCAGCACTCCCTTTTTATTCACGAATCGCTCGATGAATTCACTCGCCTCTTCCATGATGGTTACGTCTGCCGCAAAGTTTGTGTCGAAGATCGCTTTGAATCCCATGCGGCGCAGGGCGGTATATATCTTCTTCGTCACATTTGTCCCGATCGGGAAACCGAATGCTTCGCCAAGCGCCACACGCACCGCCGGGGCGATTTGCACCACACAGTATTGCTCCGGATCACGAAGCGCCTTCCACGCAAGCATGGAATCGTCTTTTTCGAAGATGGCGCCAGTTGGACAATGGGCTGCGCATTGGCCGCAACGCACGCAGGGTGAATCCGCGAGGCTGATGTCGCCAGCGGGAGCCATTCGAGTGTTGAATCCACGCTGGAGGAACGTCAGCGCCCAAACGTCCTGCACATTCTGGCAAACATCAACACAACGTGCGCAGTTGATGCACTTCCTGGGCTCCAGCACGATGTTTCCGGTCGAATCATCTTTTGGAATATCACGGACGATCTTTTCGTAGAATTCCTCCCGGATCCCGAAATCCGCCACGAGAGTCTGCAATTCGCAGTTGTTATTGCGACCGCAAGTCAGGCACTCGTTGGGGTGATTGGAAAGAATGAGTTTTACCACGGTTCTCCGGATCGCCACGATCTCGGGGTCGTGAGTAATGATGTCCATCCCTTCTTCCAGGGGCGTGGAGCAGGCGCGGAGCATCTTGCGGTTCCCTTTGGCGCGGACCAGGCAGATGCCGCAGGCCGCCGAGGCATGAAGATAAGCATCGGGATGTTTGCAAAGCGTCGGGATCTTGATCTGCGCCTTCCGTGCCGCATCCAGAATGGTCGTTTTCTCTGGAACCTCGACCTTGATTCCGTTGATAAGTGCTTTAATCATAAAAGTGTTCTTTCCTCAAGTAAGTGCTATGACGTTAACTGCGACTGATTGCACGCGGTTTGCAAACCTCGAAACATTGACCGCAACGAGTACATTTGGTCTGGTCTATCAGATAACCGCTCTCGCGGTTTCCAGAAATCGCGCCCACCGGACACGCTTTGAAGCACATGCCGCATTTTACGCATTTCTCACTCATGATCATGAACCGGATCAAGTGTTCGCATTTGCATGCCGGGCATTTCTTCTTGTTCACATGCGCATCATATTCCGCGCGATAATAGTGCAGGGTGGACATTACCGGGTTGGGTGCCGTTTGCCCGAGGCCGCAGAGTGACGCTTTCTGCATGGCGACCGAGATCTGCTCCAGCTGCTCGAGATCCTTCTGCGTTCCCTCTCCATCGGTAACTCTCACGAGAAGCCGCAGCATCTGCGTTCCGCCGATACGGCATGGAGCGCATTTCCCGCAGGACTCATCCACGCAGAATCCAAGATAGAACTTTGCGATGTCCACCATGCAGTCGTCTTCGTCCATGACGATCATGCCGCCGGACCCCATGATGGAGCCCATCTTCTGCAAGCTCTCGTAATCCACCTTGGTCTGAAAGAATTCCTTCGGGATCACACCCCCGGAAGGACCGCCGGTCTGGATTGCCTTTACGCTCTTCCCGCTCAGCGCCCCGCCGCAGATCCCATAGACGATATCCTCGATCGCTGTGCCCATGGGGACTTCCACAAGCCCTGAATTCTTGACCTTCCCGGTGACGGCAAAAACCTTGGTCCCCTTGGAGCTTTCAGTCCCGATGCCAGCAAACCAGGCCGCGCCTTTCAGTATGATGACAGGGATATTCGCAAGCGTTTCAACGTTATTGATGCAGGTCGGCTTTCCCCAGAGACCTTTAATGGACGGGAAGGGGGGGCGGGGGCTTGGATACCCGCGTTTCCCTTCTATTGAAGCGATCAGTGCTGTCTCCTCGCCGCAAACGAATGCCCCGGCGCCAAGACGGATCTCGAGATCAAGGCTGAATGATGAGCCAAGAATGTTCTGTCCCAGGATTCCGCGATCGCGGCACTGCTTGATAGCTTTCTCGATCCGCTCGATTGCCAATGGATACTCCGCGCGAATGTAAAAATAACCTTTTGAAGCACCGATCGCATAAGCGCCGATGATCATGCCCTCGATCACGGAATGCGGATCGCCTTCCAGCACGCTTCGGTCCATGTATGCGCCAGGATCCCCTTCATCGCCATTGCAGATGATATACTTCTGAGTGCCCGCAGCCTTCCGCGTGATTTCCCATTTAGCTCCTGTCGGGAAGCCGGCGCCACCGCGGCCGCGCAATCCCGAAGCTTTCATTTCCTCGGCGACCTTTTCCGGTTTATAGCTGCCAAGAACCTTGGCGAGTGCCTGATAACCATCCTGAGCAATATAATCCTCGATGCTTTCCGGATCGATGATACCGCAATTGCGAAGCACAATACGGAGCTGTCTGGAAGGATGGAGGCTTGATTTTCCTTCAATCGGTTTGCCGCCGATGAGGCTCTCCGTGATGATCGCCGGAATATCGGCGTCCTGGACATTTGTGTAGAGAAAACCCTCGGGAAGAATACGGACAACGATTCCCTGCCCATAGATTCCGATATCGGCGACACGCACGAGCTGGACTTCGCTCTCCAGCCCCTTCTCCCTGAGGATTCCGAGGAACACCCCGTAGAAATCACGTGTCCTGTCTTTTCCTGTGATCGCTGTATCTTTAAGATAGACTGTTTTCCCCATAATTCGCTTCCATTCCCTTATTTAAGCTTCAAATCATAGATGCGATCATTCACAAGCATTTTGCCGCATACATGCTTTTCCATGATCTTTGTCGCGGCCTCTTTGTCAACCTTCCCGTAAAACACCGTTGGCATGTTCTTCACATGCACTTCGACGAGCGGTTCCGCGGAGCACATCCCGACGCACCCGCATTTCTTGATCTCGACATCTGCGTTATGCTTTCGGCTTTCTTCCACGAGCGTATCGTATACTTCCCTGGCGCCTGCCGCGATCCCGCAAGTGCTGAAGCCCACTTTGATCCAGTTGCGGTCGGGCGCATTCTGTTTCTGTTTGATCGCTTCCAGGTCTTTCAAGGTCATCTTAGTCATAAAGGTCTTCTCCTTGTCAATTTGCGGCCTGGACTTCATCTTCTTCGGAATAACGTGCGATGATATCCCCGATGTCCTTCTTCTTCACGCCGCCGTAGATTTTCTCCCCGATCTTTACCACCGGCGCCAACCCGCAGCATCCAAGGCAGCGCACCATTTCCAGATGGAATTGACCGTCCTTGGTCGTTTCCCCTGGTTTCACGCAAAGGAGGTGTTCGAGTTCTTTCAGGATCTCAGCGCCACCTTTGAGGTAACAGGCTGTTCCCATGCAGACAGAGATTGTGTGTTTGCCGGGAGGGGCCAGGCGGAAGAAGTGATAAAAGGTGATGACTTCGTAGATGCGGGCAAGAGGAACGTCCAGGATCTCCGAGAGCACGAGCGAAACATCGCGTGGCACATAGCCGTAACGATTCTGAATCGCGTGAAGGACCATGATCAGATTCCCTTCTTTGTCCTTCCAGGAATCAGCAATCTCTTTGACCTCTTGTTCGATAGTCTGCTTGTTCATCCGTGGAACTCCTTAAAACTGAACTCAGGTTATTGCCAGCAATCCGATAGCCTCGCGGATATCCTCCGTCGACTCATCAAACTGATTCAAAATCTTTTCGGTGTCGCAATGATACCGATGTCCGCATGCCCCCAGTGATGATCCCGGGCGCCCTTTCAACCGGCTGGATCCGACCCCGTCGATTATACTTCCGGCCTTGCGATCCGAAATACCAAAGGAAACCACCAGCCTGACATTACCCGGCTGTAACCGTGATATCGCGGGATCTGATCCCGGCCGAGCTGGTCATAGGCCGCTCTTATGACCGCACAGGCACAAGCCAGTCGTGCTCGCGCAGAGAAGACTCTTCCTCAGGAGGTAAATCTCCGACGGGGCGAGAAGATGTCAGAATGAAGGCGGAAGTGCAAGCACGATGAATTGAAAAAAAGCGCGGCTATGACGGATGGAATGGAAGCAGGTTGATGCCCGGCGGACCAACCTGTGTGGATGAAGTTGCGCGGAAGACAGGGCTGGATTTTATGAGCGAATTGCCGGATGCTGTGGTTGGGCAGGTTTTGGGCGGAGACGGCGGGGAGGATGTGGCAGAAGATGATTCGATATGATCTTAAGCGGCACTTTTGGAGACAGCGCAGTGCGCTTGCTCTACTGCGGGACATGGCCCAGCAGTGTGCTTGCTCTACTGCGGGGGGCGTGCTTGTGTTGCCGAGCCGGATTTGCCCCATTCTCAGCATGTCGAAGATCCGCCTCTGGAGGAAGGAGGACAATTCATGACCATCCAACGGGACAGAACCCCGCACCGCCAGAAAGCGATTTCTTATCAATGTTTCTTGATGAAATCCTCCCTTTTACGCTTCTGCGTTGGATTACTGTTGCTTTGGATAACATGCGTTGCCAAAGCAGGACCGGGTGCGGACGTTGTCCTGAGTAAGAATGGCGACGAGGTGGTGCTCTCCAACGGGATTCTTGCGGCCACGATCAGTAAGAAGGCCATGATCACCTCGCTCAAGTTCCGCGGTTTCGAGATGGCCTCAAACATCTATTACAGCATGTCTGGTGGTCCGAACTTTCGGGTTCCCAGTGGGGGTCGGTATTTCGTCAAGGTCCAAACGGGCGATCTGGTGGACATTGGTTTCAAAAGGGAGCGGCGAAACGAACCGCAGGCGTTCGACTGCGAGGTTCATTATGTTTTGAAAAGGGGAGCCTCGGGGCTTTATACCTACGCGATTTTGGAGCATCCCAAGGACTATCCGGCAACCAAGGTGGGTGAATGGCGGATGGTCTGGAAGCTTTCCAATGATTTGATAGAAAAGGTCTATGTTGATGAACTGCGTCATTGGGAAATGCCAGGCTCGAAGGATCAGACGGAACAGATGTCGATTAAGGAAGTCAGAAAAGTGCTTACCGGGGCTCGCGCCGGGCACTATGACTCCAAATACGATTTTAACGTCAACTATTACGATGTCGGCTGCTGGGGACACGCCAGCGACAAAAACAAGGTGGGTGGCTGGATCGTGTTAGGGGGATACGATTTTTTCAATGACGGCCCGACAAAGCAGGACCTGAGTGCGGCCTCGGGGATCAATCACATTCATTTTGGGATGAATCATTACAACTCATCCTCAACCACGGTTGCGGCGGGCGAGGCTTGGCGGAAGATCTACGGACCGATTCTGCTCTATTGTAATTTCGACGAACGGGGAGGGGATGCTTGCTGGGAAGATGCGCGGAATCAGGCGAAGTTGGAGCGCTCCGCCTGGCCTTACGCTTGGCTGACGGAAACGCCGGAGTATCCCCCTGTGGACGCTCGGGGCGCGGTCACGGGGCGCTTGGTGGTTCGGGATGTGCTCAAGCCCGCTCTTGCCGGATCGGGCGCATGGGTGGGCGTGGCGCAACCGGCTCCCGGCGGGAACTGGCAGTTCGAGTCCAACCATTATCAATACTGGGTAAAAGCCGGAGACGACGGTCGGTTTTCAATCCCAAACATCCGGCCCGGCACCTATACTTTTTACGCCTTCACCGACGGGGCAGTCGGAGAGTATTCCAGGAGCGAGGTAAATGTGACCGCCGGGAACGCCACCGCCCTTGGTGAGGTCGTATGGGAAGTGCCCCACAAAGGGAGCCGGATCGCCTGGGAAATTGGGGTTCCGGATCGGACGGCCAAGGAGTTCAGGCACGGCAAGGACTACTTTCACGGCTATGTCTGGGCTCATTTTCACGAGGAATTTGCCAATCCGCTGGAGTATGTCGTGGGCAAGAGCGACAGGGCTCGCGACTGGAATTATGCACACAGTTGGTATCAAATGGGCGACAAAATCGTCCCTCACAAATGGCGCATCAACTTTAATCTGGCGCAAGCGCCTGGGGGGAATGCTACGATGACATTTGCGTTCGCCGGAGCCCACCTGGATGCGAGCGTGGCGGTGTATGTGAATGACGAAGCCAAAGCGCTTGGACGGGTGAAGCCGTCCATTCAGGGAGGCAACGCGATGTTGCGGGAGGCAATTCATGGCAAATACTGCGTCGAATATTTTTCGATCCCGGCGTCGAGTTTAAAGCAGGGAGCAAACACCATCACTCTGGAACAAACGCGAATGAACATCCAAGCCCATGTGATGTACGATTACCTGAACCTGGAACTGCCATAGAGTGTGATTTGGCGGACGGCTCCGCCTACGCCCATTTGAACTCGCCCTGTATCCGAATTCTATCCTAACCCGACTTTCGCAACTGGTGGCCAATCCACTTCGTAAGTGCTTGCAAATCAACGCAGCGCCTATTTAGGTCTTCACCACAATATCTATTTCCGGTTTCTTTTGCGAAGTGATTTTTGGTGGT
>Ga0247842_10002136_pt1 | contig 30302 bp, 37 predicted proteins | sample LaCruzMarch2015__3_FD_192411 | JGI IMG/M metagenome (GOLD analysis project Ga0247842, IMG submission 192411) | Freshwater microbial communities from meromictic Lake La Cruz, Castile-La Mancha, Spain - LaCruzMarch2015_19m | ecosystem: Environmental > Aquatic > Freshwater > Lake | place: Spain...
GGAGTCCCCGGACGCGGCCAGTTGAGCGGAGTCCCCGGACGCGGCCAGTTGAGCGGAGTCCCCGGACGCGGCCAGTTGAGCGGAGTACCCGGACGCGGCCAGTTGAGCGGAGTACCCGGACGCGGCGGTGGTTTCCGTTTTGCAGACCGACAAAACAAAATGTACTGCCGCCTCAACAAACGATTTCAGAGACAGTTTTGCCCCTATTTTGATTCTCGTCGTTGCAATTTTCGTGTCAACTTTTTTCCCGTCATTTATATGTTCTTCCGTTTTCCCGATTGCCTCTGCCTCCGCGAATGTCGAATCGCAGAGGTCGTAGTAATTCAGGACGTCCAGCGGGTTCTCGCAAAGATGGAACCCTTTTTCGCACACCTTTAGATTTTCCGGGTCGGGCATTTCGTATTCTTCGCCCTCCTTAAACTGGAAACCCTTGCACCGCATATCTTTGTCGAACGCCTTAAAGCCCTTAATTCCCATTTCCCACCTCCATTAACTCAATTTCCACCTCAACGCGGGGAGTGCTGGAATACCGCTTGCTTATCGTGTGGTCGCAAACCTGCGAATCGTCTACCCATAGGATTTTATTCAGCGCGTCCTCCACGGACTTGACGACATTAGAAGCGTCCGGCTTGGTAATGGGCAGGATTTTGCCTTCTTCCGCCAATGCCCGCCGCTTGCCGCTGAACGATTTGGGGATTGACCGGAAAATCCGCACCGTCAATTTAACCGGGCCGGTGATCAATCCCTCCGCTGGCCGGTGCTTCTTGGCTGTCCAGGCAACCTGCAACTCGAATGAGGCCGTTTTTTCTGGCGTATATGCCATCGCCCGGCCCAGGTGCTTGTTGAAAAACACACGAGCGCGGGCTTTGGGGATCGGCTCGCCCATTACGACAAAGGCGATCTTACTCACTTTTCCCCTCTCGCTGCGCCGCCGCCACAGAATCTTCGGCGTTGCCGGGATTGACGGCCAGCGGCCATTTGCCAGCCGGTGTTCGCCGGGCCGCATATCCTCCTGGTAATCCCATTCCCGGCAGCGGGCTTCAAACCGAGCGTCCGCGTCTGATAGGTCGCGTGTCATTGTTTTGTGTGGCGGCTCGGTTTAGTGTGCCTGTATTCGCCATTCCGAAACTCACACCGCCGCGGTATTGTCAATTAAATCCGGTCTTTTTCCGCAAGCACGGAGCGCACAATTTCGTCATTGTTCCGACCAGTGTTTTCTTCTGGCAATCCGCGCAGATACCGGCCGCCGCTTTTTCGCCCTTCCGGGTTCCGTCAGTATTCACGTAGGCGGAGTAATCAATCCCGCCAGCCGACAACAGTTCCGGTTGTTCGGGGGCTTCTTCCTGTTCCGGCGGTTGACCTTTTGGCCGCCCCGCAGGTTCAGCAACCTGCGCGTCCGGGATTCCGTCGCCCAGGGCTTGCGGTTCCTTGATTGGTTCTTCCGTAGTAAAATCAGGAAACCCGGTCGTGGCGTTATCCGCGTCAATCACCTGCGATAGTTCAGGCGACGCGCCCTCAAAGACTTTCAGAGCGCGGCGAATTACCGTCTTTTTTGCCATTTCCTCATAAAACGAAACCCAAGGACCGGATTGTCCCGCTTTTGAGATTGACCGTATTTTATCAACCTCTTTTTTGGTCATTATCTCAAAGTCTCTCGACCCGTCCGGGAGTGTGTAGACACAATAGACCTCGGTCATTACGGCTTTGTCCTTCCGCGCCGGCTTGTGCGTCAATCGTGGTTCGAGACCCTTCTCATAATCAAAGGCGTCCCCTTCGTGGACGACCGTTGCCGTGGCGTGTTTTATGACGCCAGCCGCCACCGCTTTAGCCACGATCAGCCGCCAGTCCGGGATAACCGTCATTTCCCTGCCGAATGGCACAAGGTGGACGCCGCCGGACCCGACAATCTCCGTGCCGAGTTCCGCCATTTTTTTAGCTGAAGCCAAGACGCTTACCGGTGTGCATTCCCGCAACTTCGGATTCCGGATGGCCTCAATGAATATCGCCATCATCCGGTTTGTGTTCAGATACTTCGGCGCCAGGGCTTTAAGTTCCGCCTGGTGTCCCTTCAACATCACCGCCAGATCATTCTTTTCAGCCATTTGTCCCCCTGATTGACAACCCTTCTTCAATATGAAACTTTACCCCAGGAACTGCGACGCTTCCTTTGGTGCTTTTTGCGAAAGAATCAGCCGCTTCTTGGTTCACTTCCAACAGGGATTCCGCCACCGACCCAGGAACAGCAGCTGCGATTAAGGCCGCCTTGTCTACAACTTCAGCCTTCCAGGTCTTACGCCCGGACGCCCCGGTGATTTCAGCCGCCGCGCTCTGGACGGTTACGACAGGAGCTTCAACTGCCGCCGCCTGTTCTAACCGTTCTGCTTGCTTTTCCGGCGTCTTGAGTTTGGCCGCTTCCTTTTCCAGCCGTTCCCGTTCCTTCCGCGCTCGCTCGTCCGCTTCCGCCTGCAATTTCCGCTGTTCTTCGGCGGCCTTGCGGTCGGCCTCTTGCTTCCAGGTAAGCGCCTTTATCTTGGCCGTCCGTTTCGCCGCATCACAGACGTCTGTGCCTTCCTTTTCCTTTGCCACGATTCCTTTCCAGGATTCGTGCGCGGTAGTCTTGAGCGGCAGCCAGTAGTCAGTCCATTTTTTGCGGATAGCCTTAATGTCCTGCAACCGAGCCACCACGCCTTTATAATCGTCCGCCGTAGCCACGACCAGGTTGTTAGCCCAAGCCATTAACCCGGCCGCCTCCTTCTTCACAACCTCAATCTGCTGTTCCATTCTTCCCCCTTTTCCAGTTATAAACCGTGTAGGCAGCCATAAACAAGCCGCGACATCTGTCCGCCTTATAATCGGTAATGGCATACTTGCCGTCATCGGCAAGCGTGATTTCCGTGCAAGTTTTAACCGTAACGATTGGCGGATTGACGGCCAGTAATTCCGCATAGCCGCCCATTTGCGGCTCACTTGTGGCCATTTCCGAAGACTTCCAGTCAATCAGCCGGTTTCCGACAACTAAGTCAGGCGTCCCGGCATAGAGTAGGCGAGGGTGGTACATCGGAGTTTCCAGCAGCGACCACCCAGACAAACCCAGTTCACTAATTGCCTTTTCCGCCGCCTCAATCCGGCCAAATATGCGCTCATCCAAAGTGCGCATATCCAATTGTCCCGCGAGAATTAGCGCAATCGCCTTGTGTATCATGCTCCCGCGCCGCATATGCCATTCCGTGGCGTAGGACGGCTCGCCGTATACGGAATTGACAATAGTGGTTACGCCCGGAATCTTCCGGTCGCCCTGGTAATAGGTGTGCGTTTCTTCGTCAAGCCGGAAATTAGGCGTCCCAGGCATTTTCTCCCTCTGGCCGATGGTTAGATACCAGCTCACCGTCAATATCGCCGCCTTGCCCCGGTTCCTGCCGAGTGATAGCTTGTTTAACCAGCTCAAACACCTGCCTGATAGCCCAATCCAGCGCCATTACCTGCGCTTCTGTTGTGTTCATATCGCCTCCGATTCCCGGTAGTTGACCGCACTGTCGTGTATCACCCGGCCCCGCACCGCAATAGCCGACCACCGGAACGCCAACTTGACCTTCCGCGCTTCCCGTCTCTGCAATTTCATCCGGCGGAGTTCATCCCGGCCACGCGCCGTCTTGCTCATTTCGCGTTCCACAACATCCCGCAACGCCTCGTCATGCGTCATGTTACGCCTCCCTCTCAACCTTCGCCTGCCGTCTGGTATACGAGCAGATGATAGCCCGCAGTTGTTTACAACCCATCCGCTTGAATTTCGCTATGTCTGCTGGATACCACCGCGCCAGTAGGTAGACCATTTGCGCCTTGAAAACTGGTAATATCTGCCAATCACTCAGTTCTTCCACCCAAATCTTCATCAGAAATCCTCCCCGATTTCAGAGAACTGCTGGTACTGTTTTTGATATTTGACGGTCGTTTTAAAACGCCCGGAGTTCCGGGATTTGGCGACGTCCAACTGGATCACCGCTTCTTCGCTCCTGTCCTCACGGGGATTCATCAAAACGACAATATCCGCCGTCTGTTCCAAGCTCCCGGAATCCCGCAGGTCGCTGACCTGCGCCGATTCCTTGCCTTCGGCCTGGCGGCCAAGCTGCGCGGCGGCCAGAACAACACACCGCTGGCGCACGGCCAAGGATTTGAGCCGGTTGACGATATAATCCAGTTCGGTGTTCCGGTTTTCCGACCGGCCGGAGTAAAGCCGCTGGATGTAGTCAATAATCACGATCTCCGGCTTATTCTCCCGGACAATCCGCTCAATCTCCCGCAGTTGGGTGATCCGGCGATCCTCGACGAATATCCGCAACCCGGACCAATCCATCACCTGTTGGCCGACCTTGCCCTTTTCTTCATCGCTCAGCCGCGCCATGCGAAAGCTTCGGGTGTTGATAGACAATTTCGCGCCGAAGAACCGGGCCAGAATTGAAAAAGCGGACATTTCCAGGGACAGGAAGGCGACTGAGTATCCCTTCTCGGCGAAACCCATAGCGAAATTGCAGAGAAACCCGGTCTTGCCGCGTCCGGACCGGCCTCCGATAATAACCAATTCGCCATCAAATAGGCCGCCGGTCTTCTCGTTGAAAACTTTGTAGGGAGTCAGATACACCTTGGGTGCCGGACGCTTGCCGGAAATCGAATCCGAAAACTCCATCAACATTTCCGCCCAGGGAGTAACCGGCTTTCCGGACAGTTCCAGGCCGCGTATCTTTTCCTGGTATTCCTCAAATTCGAGCCGGCCTTCCTGCCAGTGCCAGTAGAATTCAGCCGTCTGGCGCTCAATCGTCATGCGGCGCAACTGGGCGCAGTATTGCGAAAAGAGGGCTGGGGAGGTTACAGCGTCGATCATTTCCGCTAATTGTACGTGGTATGCTTTTGACTGCGCCCGGAAGAAGTCAACCGCCATAACTAAATCCGGGTTTTTGCCGGTTTCTTTGAAATAAACTTGAATGAAGGCAATAACTTCCCGGTGTGTCGCGGTGGTAAAATCCTCTTTCGTCAGGTCAAACGGGTTGTGGTCAAACGTCTGGCTTAAAAGCAGGCAGCCAAGCGCCGCTTGTTCTGTTTCTGGCCGGGAATATTTACTGAAATCAGGTAGGTAGTCCGCCATTTTAATAATCTCCGTCGCCTGATGGTTTGGTTTTTGAGTTGAGGTATGATTCAAACTTTGTGCCGAATAATGTTTCTGGCCGCAGGTATTGCGCCATCTTCTTATCATTACCCCATTCAGCCACCTGGTTATCAATCACGGTTTTGAAGTTGGCTACTGAAAACCCGTCTTTCATTCGCAATCGGATCAAGGCCTGGGTTTTCTGGCTGGTTGTTCTAAATAACTTCCCAGTTTTTAAATTCAAGTACTCGATCACTTCCAGTACCTCTATCTCTAAAAGAGGGAAAGCACTTTCTTTTTCTCTTTCTTTTTCCGCGCGCGGGGACGCGGGGGGAAAATCTTTTGTTATCGTTTTGTTATCACCTTTTGTTATCGTTTTGTTATGCCACCTTTTAGACATTCCCACTAAACCCGCCGCTGCCCGGACTCCCTTAATGTGGTCTTCTGATGCCGCCCTTTCAACCATAACCCTGCAATAAATACAACCGTCCTCGGTTTTTGAGTAGACATTGTTTTTTTCTAATTCTGTCAACAACATCCTTGTTTCTTCTGTGTTATCACCCCTGGTAAGTTTTGTTATGTCTTTGTTATCCGGTTTGTTATTATTAGGTAGTAATAAATACCCTCTTTTTGGGGATAAAAACATCAGGTTTAGAAGTTCCATCCACAAACCCCTCGCCGCATAACTACACAACCCAATATCAGCCGCAGCTATCCAGTCTCTAGGAAACCAGTAAAACCCTGGCCGGCCATCTTCTTTTGTGCTATTTTTCATTATCTACCTTTTCCTTACCGTCCTTACCGCAAAACGCCACGTAACCGGCGGGGGAGCGCAGGCAGATGTCAATAGTCCGGCCCACTACCGCCGCCTGGCTTGGCTTGCCGTCAAACCGCCGCGCCGCCCAGGATACCGCGGCCCGAAAATCAGATATAGTCATCATTCCCCCTCGTTCTCGTTTCCGGGGCCGCGCTGATCCCCGGCCATGCCAAACAACGCCCAATAAAACAGGATAAGCACGGCCGCCGCCACCAGAAGTACCGCCAGCCAGGTTATGATAGTCATTATTCAACCTCCCGCAATTGATATTTTGCCAGACAGCGATTTTCCGGGGCGGTTTGGTTACTCATGTTCTGGCCCCCAAAATAAACACGCCCCTGGGCGCACGGCAGACGGATGCCGGATTTCTCCGGAGCCAGAAACTGCCGAACCGATTCTCACGGTTCCAGGGGCGGTCATAATCGAGCGCAAAAAATAATCTGGCCAACCCGTTTTGATTCTGCGCATTTGGTATAGTCTACCACAAACAAACCCGCGTGTCAAGTCGCCTAATCAGCGACGCTGTCGCACTGGTGGAGTCCAGGCCGCCCGCCGCGCACGCAGCCGGTAAACCGTCGCATCGGACAGCAACGTAGTCCGCCCAACCCGGCAAAGCTCCGCTGCCCGGAAATCGCCACGGGCCAGCATCTGGTAGAGCCGGCATCGGCTGTATCCTGCCGCCCGTGCCGCCCCGGCCAGCGTCTGCCAGCCGGGGAGAGGGGCTATGGCTGTGTTGGTCATATCTGCCTCCTCGTTATGATGTCGACCTGGCCACCGGCGCGAGGTGCGCACATGCACGGCTGGCCGTCCTCGCGGGCGTCGCCGCAGCAGCGGCCCAGATATGGCCACGGCTCCCCGGTTAGTGCCATCAACGCGTCCTGGGCCGCCTCTGGCGTCTGGTAGTACTGTGTTCGTCTGCGCTCCGTCCCGCGACTGTACTGGGCGGCGTACCGGACGACCCAGCCCGCCACCGCTATCTTTGCTCTTATTGTCTGCTCCATCTCTCCTCCTGTCCGGGTGCGCCCCGGTGTTGCCGGTTGACCGAGCCGGCACGGATTGATGATGTTGGTTAGATTATACCTTATCCCTATATCGTTTGTCAATACCCTGCACAGCGACGGTAACACCGACGGCATACTCATCATCGTTGCAGATGCCCAACAGCGACGGTAAAACACACTTTTTACCCCACCCAAAAAACCTGAAATCAGCCAAAATTAACCAGAAATAAAAAGTTGACAAACAAAAGAAAGGTTGATAAACTATATACAATGCAGATAACCGTAAAGGTGAACCCGACCCAAGCCCTGCGTTTTTTGAGGGGCATCAAAGACAGCCAGCTCCCGTTTGCAATGGCAAAAGGGCTAACTATGCTAGCTCAGGATGTGCAGGAGAAAATGATCAAAGAATTACCCAATAGATTTGGCCTGCGGACTAAATGGTATTTACCGCAAACGCCATTCGGATTCAAGGTGGAGGCGGCCAAGAAAAAAACCCTCGTCGCAAAGGTTTTCACGCGGGCGCCGTGGATAATCGGGTTTGAAAAAGGGGAAACCCGCAGGCCCGCCGGGCAAGTGTTTGCCGAGCCGCAACCCGCCATCAGACGCAGTAAGCGCCAGCTGATACTCAAAGGCCAAAAGCCGCCCGCGCTTCTCCACAAGGCGCGGCCTGCCGTTATCCTGCCTACAAAGAGCGGAGCCGGTATATTCTACCGACGGACAAAACGTGCGCCGCTAACGTTCCTCTACGCGCTCATTCGACGAGCGGTTATCATGCCTCGGTTATATTTTGGCTCAACCGCACAGCAGGTAGTCCAAGACAGATTCCACCGTATCTTCATCGCCGCGTTCTACGAGGCGCTACGGACGGCAAGATGAGAGATGGCAACAAAATTGCAGGAGTACTATTAAGAACTTTGGTCTATACTTAAGCGGTTGTGGTAAAGGGCATCTGTATTGATAGAGATAAAAGCAAAAGGTACTTCCGGCGGGTTTTCTGCGGGTAACGGCGGAGGGCAAATGAATTCTTTAGGTAATTAAATTTTCGGGAGGGCTTCGTTTCGATGGACATTCAAGAGTGGGAGGTTAAAAAACTTCGATTGGCCGACTTGATACCCTGGCCGCGGAACCCCCGGAAGATAGGCCGGGAGGCATATGAGAGGCTTAAGGAGCGGATAATCGCCCGCGGCTGCAAATTTAAATGCCCCTTCTGCCTGCTGAGCGGCCTGAAGGGCTACCGGGAAATTCCGACCGAGCAGGTGGTCGAAAAAATCAGGCAGATACCCCGTGGCAGCATGGCGGCCATATTTGCTCCGGAGAGAACATCTCATTCCGGCTGGAATGAAATCAAGGCCGCGATCCGGGATCAGAGCATCCGGGACTACGGTAGCGACGCCCGGCTGGAAACCCTGGAAAAGGTAGACAGCGATTCTGTAATCATGGGTCTGGAGGGCGTCTCTTATCGTTTGAGAAAATCCATCAGGAAGAATTTTACCGACGACTTCATCATTGAAAAGATGAAAGATTTTTGTACCTCCGGAAAGCGGCTGAGATTCGGCGCTAAAATCAGTATATATTATATTGCCGACCTGCCCGGAGAAATCAATGAAGACTATAAAGAATTTCTGGATTTCATCCGCCGGATAGAATCAGAAAACTGGAGTCGGAACCTTTGCCTTGTCCCTGTGCTGAACCCATTAAGCCCCAAACCGTTTACGCAACTGCGGGATGCGGTAATTCACCCGTTTCGAAATTACCCGGCCATTTGGGAGAACATATTGCGAGGCGGGGATAACAACCGAAGGTGGGGCGTTCGCATCAAGGAGTACAAAGTTTGGGGGTGCTTCGAACGAACGGTTGACACAATCGTTCATCGCGGCGGATCGGAGGGGTATCAAATAATTGGAAAATTAAACGACAAACTTTTGCGTCAGGTTCCCGCCGACTGGGAAAGACAGGTTTTGGTGAGTAAGGAAATCTTAAAAGTTTGCGATAAAATAGGGTTGACACAAGAAAAATTATTGTACGAATACGATTAAATGGCGACAAATCAAATTAGTGTTGTCGGTGCGTGTGAGAAGGTCTACGGCATTACCCCGCGCCGCTATCAACAGTTGGCAAAAGAGGGTTTTGTGCCTGCCGGAGTTAAGGGCGAGATAGATTTCATTGCCTCCACGAAAGCGATAATCGAGTATTACCGAAAAAAAGCAGAGGGGTCGGGAAGCATATCATTAACTGATGAACGGACGCGGCTGACAAAATTACAGGCTGACCTTGTGGAAAGGGAACTACGGGAAAAGGATAGCGAGCTGCTTCCCTTTGAGCAAGTCAAGGCGGACTGGCTGCGGTATTGCGGTGCGGTAAAGGCGCGGCTGCTCAACCTCCCGACAAAATATGCCCCGATATGTTTTGGCAAAACGATAGCCGAAATCAAAGAAACAATCGAGGGTGGAATTCACCAGGCGTTAGCGGAATTGGTACAATTAAAATATGACGAGCAATCAAAGACTGTGGTCCGAGGTGGCGAGCATCTTCACCCCGCCGTCAAAAATGACGGTAAGCGAATGGGCGGACGCCGAAAGAGTATTAAGCCCAGAATCAAGCGCGGAGCCGGGAAAGTGGCTGACAATCCGGGCACCGTATCAAAAGGGGATGATGGACGCCTTCAACGATCCGCTGATTGAAATGGTGGTGTTGATGACCAGCTCACAAATCGGGAAAGCACTGGCTATTGATACGCCGTTACCTACACCAAGCGGGTGGAAGGTAATGGCTGATATACAAATCGGGGATTTACTTTTTGACCAAAACGGCAATCAATGTGAAGTTACTTTTGCAACAGATATTATGTTTGATAGGCCGTGCTATTCTGTGCGATTTTCGGATGGGAGTGAAATTATTGCAGATGCCGAACATCAATGGTGTGTTGAGTCGGAATTAAAAATAATTCCCGCAATTCGTTCTCTTCGTGGAACCGGCAAGGGTTGTGGTAATAAGGGTTGGTTAAGTAAAGGAATTTCGTGTGGTATTCTTATGACAGAACAAATAAAAGAAACCTTACATTGTTGGAAAAACAGAAATACGTATGCTGTGCCAGTTGCCAAAATGCTTCAAATATCGGGTAGAGAACTTCCGATAGATCCATACGCACTCGGTGTTTGGTTGGGAGATGGACATTCTTATTCTCCACAAATTTCGTGTTCAGAAAAAGATATTGAAGTCGTCGATTATTTGCGTTCTTGTGGTTTAATAGTAGAAATTCGCAATGAGAAAACCTGTAAAAATCTCAAATTAAAATTACCAGAAAAAGAAAACGGATCATTAAGTTGTAGGTTGCGAGAGATGAAACTTTTGCGTGGAAGTAGTAGCACCGACAAGAACAACAGAAAACACATACCACACGAATATCTTTGGGCGGGAACCAAACAACGGCTTTCTTTATTGCAGGGTTTAATGGATACAGACGGAAGCATATCGGAAAATGGGAGGTGTGAGTTTTCAACCACATCAAAAGAAATTGCTGATGGTGTTGATGTTTTATTGTCTTCGTTAGGAATTAAGCACACAATAAAAACAAAAATTCCAACCTGCACATATAAAGGGGAAAAAGTGATTGGTAAAAAAGCATACAGGTTTTCATTTTTGGTGTATAACGAAATCCCGATTTTCAGACTTAAAAGAAAACTTGGAAAATTACCATCAAGAGAAGGCAGAAGAACCACCGAAACAGAAAGACGAAGAATCATTAAAGTAGAAAAAGTAAAATCAGTTCCAGTTAGGTGTATCCAGGTAAACAGTGAATCTCATTTATATTTAGCTGGCAAGCAAATGATACCAACACATAATACCGAATGCCTGAACAATATGCTGGGTTATGTCATTGATAAGGAACCATCGCCCATTTTAATTGTTTACCCAACCCTCGAAATGGGGCAGGCGTGGAGCAAGGACAGACTATCGCCGATGCTCCGGGATACGGGCTGTATTCAGCGAAAAGTGTCGGACGTTGCCAGCCGGGAATCAGAAAATACTATCATGCATAAAGGCTTCGACGGAGGGCATCTTACAATATCCGGCGCAAACTCCGCGGCTTCGCTTGCCTCCCGGCCGGTCAGGGTGGTTTTGTGTGACGAGGTTGACCGCTATCCGGTTACAGCCGGCACGGAAGGCGATCCGGTCAGGTTGGCTTTCAAGCGGTGTGCCACATTCTGGAACCGGAAGAAGTTGGTTACATCCACTCCGACTGTCCGCGGCATCAGCCGGATTGAGCGGTTCTGGGATGAATCTGATAAGCGGCTGTTTTACGTTCCCTGCCCGCATTGTGATGTCTACCAAGTTTTAAGCTGGAAAAATGTGCGGTGGCCGAAAGCAGAGGATGGGTCGTATCAAACAGACAAGGCGTGTTACATCTGCGAGTTTTGCCAAAAGCCGATTACGGATGGCGACAAGCCCGGCAGTCTGGCAAAAGGTGAATGGCGTAAAACGGCGCAATCAAAAGGAGTCGCCGGTTTTCACATAAACGAATTATATTCGCCGTGGGTTTCGTTCCGGGAAATGGCTGAAGATTTTTTGGAGGCGAAGAAATCACCGGACACCTTGCAGGTATTCATCAACACCTCGCTTGGCGAGGTCTGGGACGAGTCCGGAGAGACAATCAGCGATGAAGGGCTGATGGCCAGGCGGGAGCAGTATTATGCCGAAATACCGGAAGAAGTTGTTGTTTTGACCTGCGGTGTGGACGTTCAGGATGACCGCATTGAGGCGGAAGTTGTCGGCTGGGGGCCGGGCGAGGAGTCCTGGAATGTAGTCAGCCAGATGTTTCACGGAGATCCAGCCAAGCCGGAAGTCTGGCAAGACCTCGATTTGTTTCTGCAAAAGGATTTCCAGCATGAGGTCGGCTGTAAATTAAAAATTGCCTGTACCTGCATCGACTCCGGCGGTCATCATACCCAGGCGGTTTATTCTTTCGTAAAGCAACGGCAGCACCGCAGGATATTTGCCGTCAAAGGTAGCAATCAGCCCGGGCGTCCAATCGTCGGCCGCTACACCACCGGGAATAATATGCGAGTCAAACTATTCCCAATTGGCACAGATACGGCAAAGGAGCTGGTCTATGGCCGGCTGAAGATAGAGAGTCCCGGACCATCTTTCTGTCATTTCCCAATTGACCGGGACATGGAATACTTTAAGCAACTCACCGCGGAGAAGATGGTGCAAAAGTTTTCGATGGGTAAGTTGACCCGAAAATGGGTGGCGGTCAGAAAGCGCAATGAAGCGCTGGATATGCGGATTTACGCCACGGCCGCGCTGTATATTCTCAATCCAGATTTTGATGTATTGAGCCAAATCATCAAAGAGCAAGCGGAAGAAATAGAAGCGCACGGCAATACGCCGCAGCCGGAGACTGAATTAAAGACTGCGGATGACGGCCAGCGCGAGTCTGTTGACCGGGTAAGGCAACGCCGCCACAATGCGTCTTTCACCCGCGGCTGGCGGTAGTTGCCAGGCACTTGACAAAGGAAAAGTCGGGGGTTATGATAAAAGTAGCCAACATCGAATTGTCAGGAGATGCGATTAAAGACCTGCCGCCGGATAAGGTGAACGACATCCTTTGGGCGGTCTCGAAAATGATACGATTTGCGAAAGAAGAATTTATCGGCAACGTTCAATTCAATTTCTACAAAGGCGGAATTACAAACGCCAACAATTCATATAGCGATAAACCGGAGCATAGGACGTAAAAAATAACCAGAATCTAATTTAAGCGGTCGGGACACTGGTAAAAAACCAAGCCCACTTTGCGGCATAACGCCGTAGAGTGGGCTTTTTTTATTGCTAAAACGGAGGCAGAGGAATGAAAAGGATATTCTGGTCATTAAGTGCAATTCTGTTGTTTTACGGCATTGGTGCGGCGGCCACAATCTACCAGACGATACCCACCCCGAAAATTACCTATTCCGATTATGTCGGTCTCAAGGTGGCAAGTGATGAGACGTTGGTGGACACCACAATTCTGGACAGTGGTTTAACCCGGCAGGTAAGCGTCGTGGGTAAAAGCAACGTGGCGGTCCAGGTTCAAGGCACGTGGTCAGGCACCCTTTTGTTTGAGGGCAGCAATTCGGACACCCCAACCGCCGCCCCGACCTTTGTTTCCCTGTATGCCATTGAACCCAATGACGGCACGGTAGCCACCAGCACAACCGACAATGGCGTATTTATTGTTTCGGTCGGCGGGTTGAAAACTTTCCGGGTGCGTTCTGAAACATCCGCCTGGACGGGTAAGGCAACGGTTAAGATGCAGACTTCGGAGGGCGCCTATCGGCCAACCACACAAGCCGTTTCAGGCACCGTTACCGTAACCCCGTCCGGCACACAGGCAGTCAGTAACCAGGCATTGACAGACGCGCAGGATACCAACACCGGAATTTTTATCAAACAAAAATCCAGCGAAGTTTTTGAGGTAAACGATAATAATAGCTCCTTGACCGTGGACAATCAAACCCTGACAGATGGCGCGGATTTGAATACTGGCATTGTTGTGCGCCCATCTACCGCCGCGTCCTGGGGTGTTACCGGCACCTTCTGGCAGTCAACGCAGCCGGTAAGTCTGGCCGATGCACAAAGTAACGACACCGGCATTTATACCCGCCCAAAATCCGGTCAAACCTGGCCGGTCTCTAATCAGACGCTGACGGACGGCGCAGACTTAAATACCGGCATCGTGATTCGGCCGGCAACTGGCGCAGAATTCACCATATCCGGGACGGTTCAAGCCGACACCGTGATAGTGGACAGTCCGCTCGGTGTTGATATTCACTCAATGCCAGCTATTACCGGAGCCGTAACCGTAAGCGGAAGTGTCAACGTGGACTCACCGCTGGTGGTAGACGTCCACACAATGCCGACGACAACCGTCACCGGAGCTGTTACCGTATCTGGCACAGCCACAACCACACCTGTCGCCGTACTGAGTGAGGTTTGTTATAGCGATACCGCTAAACAGATAAAGGGTTCCGCCGGCACAGTTTATGCCATTTTGGTATCCGGGGTTGGCGTAACCGCCGGGGACACGGTGATGATTAAAAACAGCACAGATAATTCTGGCACGTCTTTAATTACCATTGTGGCTGACGCCGTAAATGGCACGTGGGCGTTCTATCCATCTGTTGGAATTACTTATACTGCGGGCATTTACTTTGATGTTTCCATAACAGGCGGAGATTTCACGGCAACGGTAGTTTATCAATAGGGAAAATTATGAGCGTGACTATTCCAGAAGGCGAACCGCTTACCATTATAGCGGGTGACTATATTCAGTGGTATCGGACTGATTTATCCGACTATCCGTCAAGCGAATATACCCTGAAATATATGATTTACAACACCTCGAAATCATACGAAGTCACCGCGGCTGCATACGGAAGTCAGTATTTAGTCACCATTGCGACGACCACTTCCGATGACTATACGGCCGGCTCCTATAAATGGGACGCCTATGTCAGTAAAACCGGAGTCCGCTATAAAGTGGATACTGGATATATCACGGTTAAACAGGACACCGGAGCATTAACTGGCGGGACAGGGTACGACTATTCCTCGACCGTCAAGACGATTTTTGACGCGATTGAGGCCGTCATTCAGGGCAGGGCAAGCAAGGACCAGGAAGAATTTGCGATAGCCGGCCGGAGCCTGAAACGGACGCCGATTGCCGACCTTCTGAAATTAAGGAACTTTTATAAGGCGGAATACGAACAAGAATTGAGAGCCGAAGCCATTGATTTAGGCGACCAGCCAAGCGGCAAGGTGCGCGTTAGATTTGTGGGGCCGAGATGAGCATATTCGCAAATGTCCTGGACCGGATGGGGTTCACGCCGAAGGTAAACGTTCGCAGATCCTATGCGCGGGGCTGGAGCGCGGCAAACCAAGACCGGCTCACAAACGACTGGCAAACGACATCCTTGTCGGCGGACGGGGAAGTAACGGGCGGGAAACGGAAAATAATCGTTGCCCGCAGTCGGGATTTGTGGATGAACAACGACTACGCGAAGCGCTACATCGACATGGTTTCCACGAATGTTGTCGGACCGGATGGTGTTGTCTTACAAAACAAGGCATACGACATTCCGCCGACCGTAAAGCAGAAGGGCAAATTAGACGAGTGGGCGAATTATCTGATTGAGGATGCGTTCTGGCGCTGGGGCGAGAAATACTGCGATGTTACCGGGACGTTGAGCTGGCTTGATTTGCAGCGGCTGACAGCCGAAACCGCGGCACGGGACGGCGAAATATTTATCCGCAAAATCAAGAGCTTCCAGAATCCGTTCAAATTCGCCATTCAGGTTTTGGAGACCGACTATTGTCCGGACGATCTTAACGTGCTCGAACTCCCCAACGGAAATCGCATCGTGATGGGCGTTGAGCTCAATAAATGGGGTCAGCCGGTTGCCTATTACTTCACCGCGAGGCATCCCGGCGACAGCGAATACCTTTATTATCTTGATAAATACCTGCGAATTCCGGCAGAAGAAATCGACCATATTTTCTTAAAAACCCGGCCTGGACAGACGCGGGGCATCCCCTGGCTGGCTGTGGCAATGACCCGCTTAAAGATGCTGGGCGCTTATGAAGAAGCGGAAGTTATAGCGGCACGGGTAGCGGCCTGTAAAATGGGTTTTTTTCAGAGCGAGCCGCCGGAAATCGGAACGGGGAAGGCGTATAAGGGCGACGCAAAGGATTCCGATAATACGCCAATTACAGAAGCAGAACCCGGCATATTAGAGGAGTTACCGCCTGGCCTGAAATTTCAGGCGTGGGACCCGCAGCATCCGAATAGCAATTTTGGGATTTTTATGAAATCCGTCCTGCGTGGGGTTGCTTCTGGGTTGGGTGTCTCATACAACACGCTGGCCAACGACCTTGAAAGTACAAGTTATTCGTCTGGCCGCATTGGAGTCCTTGACGAGCGGGATTCCTGGCGCAAAATCCAGCGCTGGTTTGTTTCCGCGCTCCACCAGAAAATTTTTGAACCCTGGCTTGAAATGGCTTTGTTGACCAGCCAGATTCCGTTGCCGGTCAGCAAAATGGACAAGTTTAACCAGGCGACCTGGCATCCGCGGGGTTTCGATTGGGTCGATCCGCAGAAGGATGCCACCGCCACGATTGAGTCAATAAACTTCGGCCTGAAAACCCGAACCCAGGCGTTAGCAGAAAAAGGACTTGACCTGAACGAGCATTTTGCACAACTGGCCGAAGAAAAACAACTGGCCGAACAATACGGGCTTGAATTTATCGCGCCCGGCCAGAAAACACAGCCGACCGACCAACCACCGGCGGCCCAGGAATAAGGAGCGATTATGTCAAAGGAAAAGGGTGATGCCGGCGCACTCAAGATACTGAAATCGCTGGTGCACAAGAAACAAGAGCGCATCTTCACCTTTGAAAAGTCCACCATTGACGAAGAAGCGCGGACGGTCGAGCTGTCGTTTTCGTCTGAAGAACCCGGCGAACGGTTTTACGGCATGGAAATCCTGGACCACCAGGAAACATCCGTCAGGTTGCAAAGGCTGAATGACGGCGGCGCGGCTTTATTTAATCACAATACCGATGACCACGTCGGCGCAATAGAATCGGAAACGGCTCACATTGACACCGGCTCCAGGAAAGGGCGGGCGAAGGTGCGCTTTGGAAAAGGCGTGCTGGCAAGTGAGAAGTTTCAGGACGTGAAGGACGGGATTCTTCGCAACGTGAGCGTCGGGTATTGGGTTCACAAGATGGTGATGGAAAAAGAGGTCGGGGGCGTTAAAACCTATCGGGTAACCGACTGGGAGCCGCTGGAAATCTCTTTTGTGACCGTGCCGATGGATGCGTCGGTAGGCGTCGGCAGAGCGGCAGATGGGGACTCATCCAAAGTTTTAGGCGCGGATGGGGAAGTGGTTCACGAAGAAGCGGCTCCAGCAGCGGGCGACCCGCCTCCGGCAGAGCCAGAAAAGGAGAAAAAAATGGATAAATGCGTAAAGTGCGGTACTTTGCTGGTCGATGGCGCTTGCCCGACCTGCAAGGCGCTGGAAGCGCGGAATAAGGAAAACTCCGAAATCCTCGCTATCGGCAAAAAGTTCGGCAAGGACGTTGACGCCGCCGAATATGTTGCAAGCGGCAAGTCCGTAGCCGAATTCAAGGATGCCATAATTGCCGGGATGAAGGAAACCCCGACCGTTACGGTTATCAAGGACGAGGCGGACAACAAGAACAAGGTCAATCAGGGCTGGAAGCATTTCGGCGAATTCCTGCAAGCGGTTGCCTCTGCGGAAAAACGCGGCGGAAGCATGGACAATAGGTTAGTCCGGGCTGCTGCTGGAATGGGTGAATCCGTGCCGTCTGACGGAGGTTTTCTCTTACAGGACACCTTCACCACGGACCTGCTCAAACTGACTCACGACACCGGAGTCCTGTACCCGCTCTGCCGCCGGATTCCCATCGGACCGGGAAGCAATAACCTTTCGGCGCCAGTAACTGACGAGACCAGCCGAGCCACAGGTTCACGGTTTGGCGGCTTGCAGATGTATTGGGATGACGAAGGAACGGCGGCCACAAACAAAAAGGTGAAATGGGCAAAGCTGGAAATGAAGTTGCACAAACTTCATGGGCTTTCTTACGTCACCGAGGAAATGCTTCAGGATGTTTCGCAGCTTGAGGCAATCGTAAAGGGCGCTTTCGCAGAAGAAGCAAACTTTATGATTGACGACGGGATTATCAACGGCACGGGCGCGGGCGAAATGCTCGGTATCCTTGCCGCCTCATGTCTCGTCAGCCAGGCCGCCGAAACCGGACAGACTGCGGATACGATTCTGTCGGAGAACGTTATCAATATGTATTCGCGGATGCCGGCTCGGAGCCTGAAGAACGGAATCTGGCTTTGCAATAACGAAGCGTTTCCGCAGCTGTGCCAGATGTACACGGCGGTTGGTACTGGTGGCGTTCCGGTTTTCACGCCTCCGGGTGGCATTTCAACCGCTCCTTTCGGGACGCTTTTTGGCCGACCGATTCAGTATGTTGAACAGTGCGCGAAGTTGGGCGACCTGGGCGACATTGTTTTCGCTGATTTGAGCCAGTATCTTATCATCGAAAAAGGCCAGCTGGAAGCCGCCGGAAGCATCCACGTCCGCTTCATCTACGACGAAATGACCTACAAATTCACGGTGCGGATAAACGGGCAGCCGATTCCGAGAAGTGCGCTGACTCCTTACAAGGCGACCTCCGGAAGAACTGTTAGTCCGTTTGTCGCATTGGCGGCTCGGTAAGAAGGGGGTACTGCTGTACCCAAACGGGGGCGGTTATCAAATTACCGCCCCCACAAACAAGAACTTGAGGAGGAGAATATGGGTAAAGGAATCTGTTTGCCGGAAGAAGGACACATAGTCCCAATCCTTCCGCCTATCGATATGGCCGGAACGTCCACCCGGACTTCCCTTTATGTCAACATGGAGAATTACAGCCATTGCGACATAATCCTGGGAATCGGTGTATCTGCTGGTACTGCAACGGCGATTTTGTATGAATCGTCTGACGGTAGCGGTTCAAGCGTTACCGCTATTGCGGCCAGTTACTACGCGGAAGAAACAACCACCATTGATGTGCTGGGTGCCAGGACTGCCCTGGCAACGACAGGGCTTACGATAGCGGCCACAAGCAACATCTTCTACGTTATCAGCGTAGACTCAGATCAGCTGAGCGCCGGCTATCCGTACATCAACCTGCGGCTCTCGGCGCTGGACAACACGACCGTTACCTGTGCCTATGCGGTGTTGACGGGCGCAAGGTACGGAGCCGACCAGAGCGCGACGGCTCAATAGTGTAATTTATCGGGCGGGTAGTCATTCGGCTGCCCGCCCGCGGGGAACCGCTCCGAAAAGCCTAATTCTGGCTATGGAATGGAGGTAGAAAATGGGAATTGCAAAAGTCAAGTCCAAGTGGACAAGTGGCGGGCTGGTGTTCACGTCCAGCTCAATGGGAACCAACATCCCTGCGATTGCTTCTTATGGCTACACCGACACCGCGGCAAACGAGCTGGGAGTAGCATTTTACGCGGAAACGCACCTGACCGGAGTTCTGGCCGGGACGCTTTACGGGTCCGGTTCCTGGATTAACATTGATTCCGCTGCAACGCCTGGCTCGAATATGATTTGCGCTCAGGACAATGGCATCTATGTTGATGCCGCGCCCACCATTACCAGCGCAAAACTGGTAATTGGTATGCGAATGGAAGTCATCGTAGCGGACGGAGCCGATCCGGGTGAATTGTATTTGTTCAGCACCAACATATACGACAACGCGCTGACGGCCATGTTCGACATCAACGCCAAGGTTGATGCCGGCTGGATCACCGGCGCGGCCACAACGACGACCACAGGCCACATCCCGTTGTTCAAGGAAGCCAGCACAGGTACGGTCTTTTACGTCAACGTCTACACCGGCGGGTAATTTCGCGGGCTTTGGCGGTTGAGCCAAAATCAACCGCCTTCCGGGGAGGTAAATGGAGCTGAAAGTGTTTGAACGGATCATCCTGCTGAATGTTCTCCCGAGAGAGGGCGATTTCACCACCCTCAAGATCATCCGCAAGCTGCGGGAGGATTTAAGTTTTTCCGAAGAAGAACATAAAGCATTGCAATTCAAGCAAGAGGATGGGAAGGTATTGTGGGTGGCTGAAGCGGACATTGCCAAGCCGGTTGAAATAGGCGAAAAAGCAAAAGAAATTATCCGCAATCGGTTTAAGGAATTGAGCGAGCAGAAAAAACTGAAAGAAGAACACTTGCCACTTTACGAGAGGTTCGTGGAAGGATTGTTTAATGGGAGCTGAAAGCGCCGCTGACAGACTGGCCATGTTAGGCACCGATGATTTCGGGACTGCCGCCACAATAAGCAGCTCAACGGTCTACGGGATTTTTGACGACGCCTATCAAACGGTGATTGAGGCGACCGGAGAAGTGGCAACGACAGCGCCGCAGTTCCTTTGCCGGACGGCTGACGTATCAAGCGTCGCGCAGGGGAATACGATAACCATAAATTCCATTGCTTACAAGGCAATAAGTATAGAATCCGACGGGACAGGCATGACCACGATTCAGCTTTCGAGGGATTGATATGGCGAAAAACATTCGGCAACAGATTATTACGAAAGTTGACACGCTTCTGAAAACCATTACGGTTGCTAATGGTTACGAGACGGCGCTCGGCTCAAAGGTTTATGAGTGGCGCGAATATCCGATTGATGATGATGCGCCGCCGGCTTGCGTTTATAAAGATACCGACGATATTTCAATGTTTGCGACTAACCAATGGAAACATTCATTGAAATTGGAGATATTGTTATACGGTAATACCGCTTCGCAGGTCAGGCAGATGATAGCCGATGTCATCAAGGCAATCGGTACAAAAACGACCTGGGATGGTCTGGCGCTGCGGACCGAACCCATCGGAGAGGACACCGGGGCGGAACACAAAAACAAGCTGGTGTTTGTCAGCCACCTCTCGTTCCAAATTGACTATGTTTCCACCTACTGGTCGGCCTACTAATATGGGGAAAAATGGAAGAACCGCTTGGAATATTGTGCCAATCGTGTCATAAAAGAGGAGGATTTCATGGCTGAATATGGGATTGTAACAGCGGTGGAGGTAAAACCGGCGGGGTCTGCCATCGTGGTTCCTGCGACCGGGGGAAGCATAACCATCGGCTCGGCGGTCATCCCGGTGCATTGTGTCGGTCAAATGAACCCGTTCAGCCAGGTGGCCGGTCCGGTTTCCGCCTCTGGCCGGATTGATTTCGTTTACCAGTTGGACACCTTGCCGACCTTAGCCATCCCGGATGGGACCAGCAAGCAATTAAACACATTTGATGTGACCATCGGGACGTACAAAATCACGACCTGCAAAATGACGAATTTTACCCTCAACGCTTCAATGGATGATGTCGTCAAGGGTTCATTTTCGTTTCAAGGGCTGGTTTTCTCTACCGGGAATACAAATCCGACTAAACCGACCGCCGTTCCTGGCTACAAATCCTGGACGTTGGTAGCATCAAACCTCGGCACATTTCAGGCCATTTCTATTGACTTGACGATAGACAACACCGTCAAACCGATTCACTATATGGGCGCATCTTCACCGGCCAGGAACCCGCAGTATTTAGCGGAGGGTTTTCAGTCCATCAAGTTCAACGCGAAACTTGCCTCGCTGCCAACCTTGCCCGCCGATATTACGGCTGACGCTTTGGCCGCCATTGCCGCACCGACATTCGTATTCACCGATAGCGCGGCAGTTGCAAACACCCTTACCATTACCTTTACAAACGCTCTGGCTGAAGAATTGAGCCAGGACCTTGACCCGGAAGATTTGGTGCGCTACGGCGTCAATTACTCTGCTGAAGCGGTAGCGTTTACATAAGAGAGGGGAAACATGGCTGAATATGGAATAGTAACCGCGGTGGAGGTGGACCCAACAGGAGCGGATGCCATTATCATACCCGCGACCGGAGGGAACCTTACAATTGGGTCAGCGGTAATACCGGTACATTGTGACGGCGCTATGCCCTCGTTTTCGGATACATCCGGCATAGTCAATATATCTGGCCGGATTGATTTTATTGTCCAGGGGATGGATTTGCTTAATCTGGCAATCGCCGCGCAAGGGGCGCAATACACTACCTTTGACGTTACGGTCGGCACTTACAAGATAAGCACCTGCAAGATGACCAACCTGACCCTGAACGCCAGCATCGACGATATTTTCAAGGGTTCATTTTCCTTTGTTGGTTTAACGTGGGGAACCACCACAAACCCGACCTTGCCGACCACGGTCCCAGGATACCAGACTTGGATAATGACCACAACTAACCTCGGCACATTCTCTGCGGCCTCTGTTGATATTACGATAGACAATGCGATTAAGGCCGTGCATTACATGGGCGTCGGTGGAGATAACGACCGGCTTCCGCAGTATCTGGCCGACGGGTTTCAGTCTATCAAATTTAACGCAAAACTGGTCAACATTCCGACCGTTCCGGCTGACATTACGGCAAACGCCTTGAGTTTGACTATTGACCCGACGATTGTTTTCGTGGACAACGCGGCCGGGACAAACACAATGACCATTACTTTTACCAATGCGGCGGCATCTGACCTTTCGCAGGATTTAGACCCGGAAGATTTGGTAAGGTACGGGCTGACCTATGAATGTGAAGATATAGCCTGGGCGGTAGCATAAAAAAGGGGGGGGGAGGATGGAAAAAATCGTAACAATCGGAGATAAGCAATACACCCTGCGGCCTTACGGCATTGAAGCATGGCGGAAGATTGGCAAGGCAGCATGGAAAGGCAAGGAATTGGACACGATAGAGTACGCCCTGGTCAATGTTTTCTACTCGATTTCCGCCTGGAATTTGAAGGACGGAGATAAGGACCTGCCCGTCACCTGGGAAAACTTCGAAAGATTTGTCCCGCCGGCGCACGTTCAGGAAATGGTTTTAATCGCAGAGGCGGTCAATGGCCTGACCGAAGAAGAAAAAAATGTGTTACCCGGTCAATCTGCGATAGCTTAGGTTGGCCGGAAGCGATTTACAAGGGTATCAAGGCAGCGCAGGAGAAGAAAAAGAAGGCGGGGGTTGTCCACGTACCGGAACTGACGGAATACTACCTCTGGAAGCGCTTTGGCAACGATTATAAGGATTGGAATATGCACGAGATTGCGGTCAGAGGGCTGGCTGAGGACATCATTTACGAACACGAAAAGACGATAGCGGGGAGAAAGTAAATGGCGATGGGCGGAACGGCGGCAAAACTGGAAGTTCTTATATCCGCACGGGATGAGGCAACCAAAAAATTGATGGGGCTGACTAAAGCCGTTGAGGAGTCAGCCGCCCGGATGCGGAAAATCGGGCTTGGGATGATGGCAATCGGCACGGCCAGCAGCGCCGCGATTGGCTTATCCCTGCGAGCCGTGATTGCCTACAATGAAGAATTACTCCGCCTTTCCAAAATCACCGGGATGTCAATAGAGGACACGCAGAAATGGCGCTATGCCATTACGCAGTCCGAAGGCAATTTTGAGGCGTTGACGCAAGTTTTCTTGAAATTGAATGATGTCCGGGGCAAGGCATTAAGTGGCGGCAAAGCACAGGTTAAGGCATTTCAGGATTTGGGTGTTTCCTTGACTGGCACCGGGAACAAAGCGAAAACAACCACCGAAATCTTGCTTGAATTATCAGATAAACTCAAAACCGGCAAGGCGTCTGAAGAAGGGCTGGCCAACGCAATGGAGTTAATCGGCATCCGGGGCGGCAGGACCCTGCTGCCATTCTTACGGGAAGGCAAGGAGAGAATCGTCGCCTTGATGACCGAGGCGGAGCGCCTGGGGCTTATTTCTACCGCCGAATCGCAAGCTATCGATGCCCTGGGCGACCGAATATCCGCATTGACCTTGCCGCTGATGAAACTCCGGGCTTCTTTTGCTACCGCCGTTGCTCCGGCATTAGAGCGGTTTGCGGATTTGGTCGAGCGGGTGATGAATTGGTTTGATAGACTTTCGCCTTCCACCAAAACATTCATTTCTAACCTTGCCCTTTTGGGTTCCGCGCTATTAGTGGTGGCCGGAGCCGGGCTGGTATTTAAGGGATTTCTGGCTGGCCTGGCCGTGTTCAAGTGGGCGACCCTTACGTCTGCCTTTGAAACCTTTGCCCTGAAAATCATGTATATGGTAAACGGTCTCAAGGCATTTTCCCTTGCGGCGGTTAAGGCCGTCGGATGGGCGGCAGCCATTTATGCCGTGATTGAAGCGGAAATCCGGTTAATCAACGCCGGGACTTCCGGCATCTTCAAATTGATGCAGGCATACGAAACGCTGCGGGGACGGGGTAAAGGGCAGGCGGCAACGGATTATGGCGAGCAGTCAAAGAAATATTGGGATTTGGCAATCAGTCCCAAATCCCAGGCCTGGGAAGAAATATTTAAGCCGATGGTTAATACCTTCGTCAACGCTATATCTTCAATGGCCGAGGCCGCAGAAATGCCCGGCGATAAACTGAAAAAAAGTTTACAGTCAGCCGGGGATGAGGTTGACAAGCAATTCGGCGCAGGGTTCGGCAAATCCCAATTCGGCGTCGAAGGATACGTCCCGGCGCTTATGGGCGTATCCGGCGGATTTACGGGGACGGTCAAGCCGGGATTGAACGTTTTGAACTTTACCATATATGCCGATGACCGTAAAGTCGGTGAGGCGGTACAAACGGCGCTTAACAAGACAATACATTGATGTGGAAACGTTGCTTTTTTCTGGGGGTTTTAATTATGGCCGTTAGCGCATCCGTAGTCTTTGGCGGCAAGCCGACACTTGGTGTAATCAGCCACGCCGGTTTTGCAATGGAGCAGAAGGGGAAGGATGTATTGACTTCCCTTGACCAGAATTTATTTTATGAGCCGAATTCTGGCGCGGTGATGCTCCGGCCTGACCTGGAATTAAAATCAATGGGCGGGTCAAGCCCAAGCTGGACTGACGGAGATGCTTCGGCGGTGACGGCTACCGGCGGCTCCTGGGAATTGGTAACCATGCCCGGTATGCCGGAATTGAAATTGCTACATCAAAAGGACACGACTGCATCGGAGTGGAGCCTTGTTAGTACATCAAATTTCGGTGAAAACCAGGGATTTCTGGTGTACTGGTTGAAACATGTCACATCATCGGATTTGGATGATTCTTCTATCTGGTTTGCGGCTATCAAGGAATCGTATAGTTCAATCTGGGTAAAAATACATCCCAGAGAAAAAATTGATATTTATCGTATTTATGACGGAATAACCACACATTGGGAGCGGGAAATACCTATAAACTTTTTACCAACCGATAGCCAAAAAGAGACAACCTTTTTGGTTGGGTTTTACGTGGGCGATTATCTCATTTTGGGTATCAACGGATTGGAAAACACACTGGCAATTAAAATTCAGGGGTTTGAATACGGAACTGATGCCAATGGAAACAAGTATCCCGTTTTGACTTCGGTAGATGTTCTTCCGCCATATGCTGGCAGCCGCTTTGAAGTTTGGGGGTCTGGTGCTGGCGTTTTCGGATTCCGGCGCATGAAATACAGCGTATCCACGACCACCCCACCTTATTCAGGCAAACTCATTTCCCCATATTTCATGCCCGGAGTCAGCCCCTCCGCTTCTACTGTTGCAAAAATTACTAAGTCTATTCAACCGACCGGAAGTTCTATTCTCGGTGCTTTTAGTGACGGAAAACCAGTAGAGCTCGAAGGTGTTGGCGGGAGCGGGGCGTTAACCGGAAGAATAAGATATGGCTTTATCTTTCGCGGGAACGGTAATGTTACCCCATATGCCTATAATTGGCGCATAAAAGACCCCTTAACCCGCATTACCGCCGATGGCTCAACGCAGACACTGACAAGTGACGTCCTTTATTACCGGGAAGATATTACCGGCAATAAGGATGGCTCATTTGGCGATTGGACGTCCAACTTCAAGATAACCTGTTATTCCACCTATTACGACACGGTGTTTACCAGCCGAAACGCGAAGATGGTTATTTCCCTGAATCCCGGAACCGGCGCAACACAGCGGTGTACCCATTTTGCGGATACCCTGACCGTCAACAGGGAAGATTTGGGGACGTTTGAATTAGAGGTTGCCGGTCAAAGCGTAGTCAAACGGCTGAAATTAACCCCAATTTTACGGGCGGAATCTTTTGACGACAGGAGCTGGCGGCATGGCGATTTAATGAAATACCTTTGCTATAATCTGGGCGGAGTCACGATAGTTAATTCCGCCGGTAGCGTCTTATCCGCGTCCGATTATTCCTCTGACCCGCTATTGCCGATTTCCCAGGAAAAAGACCGCGCAAACTGGCAATTTAACCCCGGCACGTCAATCTGGGACGCGATGAATACGGTCAGGGAATACTCCGGATGGGCATTGTATCCAGACAATTCCGGGCAAATAGTTTACAAGGCAATGCCGACATCTGCGGCGGATGCCAATTGGACTATTGCCATAGGCGACGTCGGCCTGAATGTCAAATACACCATCGGCGATTTGGCTCGCACCCGGTTTATGGTTTTGGGGCAGGCGGGGTCTGATGACTCTGCCGGGCGGTTCAAAAAGGGTGATGGTTTGTTAGTTTACAAAACAAACTCTACCCTTGAAACAGAGATGGGTGAAAGCCGTCCGTTGTGGATTTTTGACCCAGCCTTGTCCAGCGTCGCCATAGTAAACAAGATGTGCAATCAGCTTTACGATTATTACACCAGCCTGCACAAAATCATATCCTTCAATGTTACCGATTTTAAGGCATACAAAACGATGCAATTATACCAGGTGCTGTCAATTACGGATAGCAAGGTTCCAGATGTTGACGGCAAGTATTTAATTACCGGCATCCACATATCCGCCGACCCGTCCATTATGAGCGGGTCAATCGAGGCAATAAGCCTATAATGGCCAGCATAAGCGTTGACAGCGGGAAGTTCGCGGCATACCGGACGGATGATGCCTCCGGCGCTAATCCGGTGGTGGAGATTATCGCCGAAACTGACGGCGGGGCGTGTGTCCTGAAAGACAGCACCGGCAAAGTCTGGGTGTTCCGGCAATACGACGCCAAACTTGAATATAAGCGGTCAACTGATACAATCGGCGATACTTTCGGTGCCTGGACGGAGATTGTTGGAGCAGATGTTTCCGATGGTATTCCCGGCGCTTGCCAGTTTGATACATCGGCTATCGAGGTGGTTTATTTCAAGACGGACGATAAACTATATCGGAGCGTAACTTTGGACTACGGCGGAACTTGGGAATCCACAGAGGAGATAACAACGTGAGTCCGCAGGTTGTGATATTAGACACAGGGCAAATTATCCGGTGTGTCAACGGCAGCCAGTCCGGTTACTGCTGCGACGCTATGATTGACCCTATTACCGGTAAGGTGTTTCGGGCGGGGAGTGTGGGCGGCGGGCTGCTGGTTATAAGCGGAACAACCTGTAAGATTTATTCTGCTGGTTTGACCGAGGTGAGAACGCTTTCATATACGCTCGGAACTTATGAAGAATGTGATGTTTTGATGGTGGCAAACAAATGGTTGGGTATAGGAATCTATGAACCCGACCCTTATCCCGGAACAAAGGATGATGTGTTTCGTTCATTTCTTCTTTCAACTGGGGACGTTGTTACTTCCGTATCGCTATCTACAGTCAACTATTCTGCTGCTGATGGCGTAGGTTCATCGGACAATTATTTCTGGGAAGCCACCCGCCTGCGTCCTTCTGGCGGAATTGATGGGGATGTCCGATGGAAAAAGTTTAACGAAGTCGGAGCGGTCATTGTCAGCACAGACGTTAATATTGACGGTTGGGAACACGACATGATGATTTTCCCGTCTAATGACGCCGACGGATTAATATTTTCCCATTTTCGGAAATATGATGTCGACCATTTCGATTACAAAAATGCCGTGGTTTCAACGGTTGATTTTTCCTTTTTGGCCGAATTGACATCTTCGTATTCCCAGTATATGGGGATAGACCGGGCGGAAAAAGAATTGCTTGTCTGGGATGGGTCAACCTGCAACGTTTATGATTACGCTTTCAATCTGGCCAGGTCTTTTTCCGTCGGGTTCACATCTACCAGTTGGAGACCGATTGCCGTATCAAGAGGCAACTATTTTTTCTCCGGCAACGGAGTCATTCGTAAAACAAACAAGGACGGCGTTCTAATCAAACAGGAAACAGTGGCATCTGATGCCATAATGTGGTTTGGGAATTGATAAATGGATAACACCGAACTCATACGCCGGTTTATGGAAAGCGTCAAGCGCCAGGCGGAGAAGGAATCCGAGCAGGGGATAAACAAGCCCCGGAGCACGATTCGCCATTTGGAAGCGCAAGCCGACGGAACTAACGTCCGGCTACTTACGGCACTTCCCGCGTTCGCGCAGGAGGCAACCTAAAATGGCTGACCCTGTCGTGGTGAGCGTAACAGGCGAAATCGCGGCAAAGAGCGTAACCGGCACAATTACCGCCGTGTCCGTTTCCGCGAACATAAACGAATACGGCTGGTATGGGTTCTCCTGGTATAAGGATTTTTCAGCGGCAGGATTGGCCGGGTATCAAATAAGCGATTTCCCGGATATACCAATGGACAGTCCGCTGCTTGTGTATAACGTAACCAGCGCGGCAAAAGACCCGAATTCTTACGGGGATTGGGAGACATGATTAAAAATTGTTTGTAAAGTGAAGGAGTAAACAATGAGCCAAATTATCTCATATACCCGCGGCGACTCCGGGACAATCAGTTGTCAAATCAACGATTCTGCCGGGGACGGCTACGACATTTCGCTGGTAGACAAGGCCACGCTCTCCGTCAAGTCCGCCACAACCGACACCACGTATCAATTTCAGGTATCCGGCAACCTGCCGGGCGGCGCGACCGGATTGATAACCTTTACCATGCTACCGCGATATACGGGCTATCTGACCGTCAATTCAAGCGGTGAGCCGTTATCTGTTACCGGCTTGACCGGGGCGGAGGCGGCGGGAACCCTGGCAGCCGGGACGTATTACCACCGCGTTTCTGCCCTCAACTGGCGGGGTGAAACGCTGGCCTGTACCGAGGTCGGCACGGCGATAACCATTAACCACGGCGTAGAACTGGACTGGACGGCTGTTACCGGGGCGTCAAGCTATAAGGTTTACGGCCGGTCAACCGGGGCGGAACTCTATATCGCCACCGTAACCGCTCCGACCGTTACCTATACCGACTCCGGGGCGATCACACCGTCCGGCGCCTTGCCAACAGCCGACACAACGCGGATGAGCGCCGGGACATATTACTACGATGTCGAACTCCAGTGGTCCAGCGGCGCGACCATCTATACGCCACTCAACAGCACTTTTGTACTTGCCGCCGACATAACGGTTTCCACCCCGTAGGAGGATATAAATATGACATTTAAGCGGATAATTCAATGGGCGGCCGTTTCCGGGGCAATTTTGGCCGGGCTCTGGGCGGCGATTAAGTACCTGCCCTGCCCGCATAACCACATCATAGACAATGTGTGGGCGGCAAGCCAGATTTACCCAAAAGACAACACGTCGTTTATCAATATCCCGTTTTATTTCCGCGGCGCGTCGGTCAAGGATACCAACCTAACTGCACCGCCCGGCAGCCCGTCGGAAGGGGACAGGTATATCGTAGGTTCGGTCGCCACCGACACCTGGGCGGGCAAGGAAACCCAGATAGCGGAATATCATGCCCGGAGCGGCGGAACCGCAACCTGGTATTATACCGACCCGTGGCGCGGGTTATCTTCCTGGTGTGAGGCTGACAGCATCCTCTATATTTATAATGGGGCGTCTTGGACGACTTCCAGTTCGGCAATTGGGACGCTTGCACATTCGTCTTTAACCAACCTCTCCTATGCCTCAGCCGGTCATACCGGCTTTGAGCCGACCGTTACAAAGGGCAATCTAACCACCGGCACGGCCGGGGTAACGGTTACCGGCGGAAGTTCTGCGGTCATCGGGTCCGGGACAACCCTTAATATCGCCACCGCGACCGGTTCCGATAGCGGTTTGCTTTCAAATACCGATTGGTCCACCTTTAACGGCAAGCAGGATGCCTTAACCTTCATTCACCCGATTGTCAATTCCGGCGGGAGTGTGTCTATGGACCAGGCCACCACTTCAGACAGCGGGTTTTTATCGGCCATCGATTGGAACACCTTCAACGATAAGGCCGAGGCCGCGCATACCCACGTCGCGGCGGACATTACCGATTTGGATAATTCTTACGCTACCGACACCGCTTTGGCAGCCGAGGCCGCGCAGCTTCGCGCAGAGGCCGCCACAGATACAGAGCTGGAAGATGCTATTGCAGCAACGGAAGCACAGCTCCGGGCGGAGGCGGCAACGGATACGGAATTGGCAGCCGAAGCGGCACAACTGCGGGCTGAAATGGCAACTGATACGGAACTTGCCGGCAAGGAGCCGACGATTTCCGCCGGGGCGGTGTCCCAATACTGGCGCGGTGATAAATCTTGGCAGACGCTTAATTTGGATGCCCTGGCTGATGTCCTGGCATCCGGTGCCGCACAAGGCGATATTCTATACTTTGACACCGACTCCTGGAAGCTCTTGACCGCTGGCGATTCCGGCAAATTCCTCAAGACCCAGGGCGCGGCGGCAAATCCCATTTGGGATACCCCGGCCGGCAGCGGTGATATGCTTAAGGCCGATTATGCTACCCAGGACGCTAACATCGTTGACACGGCGTTTCAGATAGAGATACCCAGTCAGGCAACC
>Ga0247842_10002137_pt1 | contig 30283 bp, 24 predicted proteins | sample LaCruzMarch2015__3_FD_192411 | JGI IMG/M metagenome (GOLD analysis project Ga0247842, IMG submission 192411) | Freshwater microbial communities from meromictic Lake La Cruz, Castile-La Mancha, Spain - LaCruzMarch2015_19m | ecosystem: Environmental > Aquatic > Freshwater > Lake | place: Spain...
GGTTTTTGTTTCACATAAGGTTCAATAGTTTCGTTTTTATTGTAATATTTTGGTTATATTTTGACTTTTTTGAAAATGACATAAATAATTGAGTGTTTGGTGTAGAATACCTTTCCGAATTACAGGTCCAGTATATATCTTGTTTTGACATTATAACCCTTTCAATTCTTATTTTTCTGATTCGACTACCGCATGACCACCGAATTCTTTACGAAGAGCCGCAAGGATTTTATCCGAGAATAAATCATCCTGTCTGGATTGGAAACGCTTGAAAAGTGAAAGTGCGATCACCGGGGCAGAAACACCTGACTCAACAGCCTGCAATACAGTCCATCTCCCTTCTCCTGAATCATCCACGTAACCCTTTATACCTTCGAGTTTTGGGTCTTTATCTAATGCGGATTCCAGCAATTCAAGCAACCACGATCTGACGACACTACCCTGATTCCAAAGATGAGCGACCTTATCAAGCTCAAGATTCTCTCCATAAGGTGATGATTTTAATAATTCAAAGCCTTCACCATAAGCCTCCATGATGGCATACTCGATCCCATTGTGGATCATCTTCACAAAATGACCTGCGCCAGTAGAACCGCAGTATAAATATCCATCAGGTGGGGCAAGTGTTTTAAGAAGCGGTTCTATGTACCTGAAGTCAGATTCGTCTCCACCTATCATCGTGCAATAACCAACTTTAAGTCCCCAGATACCACCAGATACACCAGCATCAACGTAGTGTATACCTAAAGTTCTCAACATCCTTGCCCTGCGTATATCATCCTTGTAGTAACTATTTCCACCATCAACAATAATATCGTCTTTTGATAAAAGACTTGACAGGGTTGACGCCGTTTCATCAACCAACTCTCCTGCTGGATACATCATCCATACAACTCTAGGTGGAGAAAGCTTTTGCACAAGGTCTTCCAATGATTTTGAGCCTTCAGCACCTTCCTTTTCCATCTGTTCGACTTTTTCGTACGTACGATTATGGACTACGACGTGATGACTACCTGTTAGAAGTCGGCGTGCCATATTCATTCCCATGCGACCCATTCCAATCATTCCGACTTGCATTATTATCCCTCCATTTTTCTTTTCAGTTCGTCAAACCACTGGTGCATTTCCTGTTCTCGTTGCCTTATTTCAGGAGTAGCATCAATCGAGACTGCAAGTTTTGCTGTTGCTCCACCATCAACTGTGATATTTGTGCCTGTCACGAACTTTGATTCCTCTGATGCAAGATAGACGGCGCAGTAACCTATATCCTCTGGCGTTCCAGCTACTGGCAAGGGTTGAGCATATTTCTGACGTTCATTAGGCAGATCTCCAAAACGTTTGATATATTCCTCTTTATATTGCTCTCCATATCGTTTTGCAACCATCTCCGCAGGTTCACCAACAAAAATAGATCCGGGCGATATGGAATTAACACGAATCATGAAATGCGCAAGCTCAACAGCCAATGCTCTTGTTCCTGCAACTATACCGCCCTTGCTTGCGGCGTAGGCAGAACCCTTAGCCCACGTATTCCAAGCATGTACGGAAGATATGTTTATTATTGATCCTTCACCGATCTTCTTCATCTCTGGGACAGCAAAATGTATACCCATCCATATACCTTTAAGGTTCGTTCCCATCAGGCGATCATAAGCTTCTTCCATATTTTCATCGTCTACGTTATATCCAAACCATCCGATCCCTGCATTGTTTACAAGTATATCGAGGCGACCATAAGTTTCAACAGTAAACTCAACCATTCTCTTAACATCTTGAGTTACAGAAATGTCAGTCACAACAGAAGAAACCGTTCCTCCTGTGGATTTGATTTCTCCTAGTGTCCTATCAAGTTGTTCGGTAGTTCGGGAGGCAATTACTACCTTTGCGCCTTCCTTTGCAAAGACCTTTGCTATACCTCTGCCGATACCACGTCCACCGCCTGTAACAATTGCTACTTTGTCCTTTAATCTCATATTGACAACTCCATTAATTTAATCATGTCTGTAAGCAAGTTAAAAATGATGTTAAATTTTTAAGAATAGAACTCGGATGACGCGAATTAAAAGGATTTTCTCGGATTTTTCTTTACTTATTTCGATCAGCGCAAATCCGCCTGATCCGCGTTCTATTTCCTAAAGCTTAACAGGTTTCTTAAAGTTGTTTAGACCTTTTAAGCCCAGATCATGCAAATTAGTTCCAGCCGTTATAATTCTGGACTGAAAACCAATTTTCTCCCAAAAACATTCTGCTTCTTCGTTTCCTATAACATATTTGACGGATATGTCATTTACACATCTGGATGCAAAAAACTGACATAGTTTACTTACAAGAGCCATTCCAACACCATTACGACGAAATTCCTCTTTCACAAATACGTTTTCAATACAGGCAATGGTTGATGGGATACGGTATCTATGAAAGTTTATCGTACCTGTTGCCATAGCGATAATCTTACAATCACTGTCTTCTGTTCTTCCGTTGCATGGCGGAACGTGAATGGCTACAAGTATACAGGTATCCTTATCATCAAGATTTTGAATTATCTGCTCATTTAATCTTTCGTGACATTCTGATGACATACGCCAGATATTAGAGTTTCTTTCTTCGAGATATCTTTGAAGTGCGAGTCGCATCTCTATCAGATCGTTTATATCTGATTCTTGAGCGGTTTTAATCGTCCATCTCGACTCTGTAAATTCTGTGTTTGATTGACTCATCATACCCCCAGTGATTTTTTATAAGCATCCATATACATACCTTCATTTATATTGGTAATGCCTTCTTTATCTACAACCTCAAAGAATTTTCTTATGATCTGTGCACGTTTTGAATCATCTTGTGAGAGATTTGCTATTCTCGCATATTGGATCGGCAGACGTGCCACGAGTACCCTTGCAAGAATTTCATCATTGTCTGCAAGTTTTTCTGCTTTGTCGAATAATTCTTCTGCTGTACTCATATTTTCTTCACTCAGATACCCTATCTTCGGATTTGCCCAGATATTTGTATGCAGGCTTTTGTCACACATAACATTGCCATGCAGAACGTTGATGTATTCTCTTATAGGTGCAGATGACTTCCCATAATAAACTTCAAGGAACTCGTCTATTGTTGTATCCGTATCATAGTTCGGGTCCCAAAGGAGTTTGGCGAGAACGTAAGCCCTTAATTCTGCAAGCTCGCCTTTACCACCGCTTGAGTAATTCCCTTCCTCAAATATTCCCTTCACACCATGATTTACAAAGAACTGAATATTTGGCTTTAAGACGTAGAGATTAGGGAATGGCAAGATGTAATGGCTGAAGTCGGTAACGTAATCCCAGATATATAGTCTGTCTGAAATTTTTGACCATCCCTCAATATCATCTTTGAATGAAACGTTTACCTCACATACTTCAAGAGAATGAGAGAAGCAACATTCGATACTACATAATCTAACGATCACGTTCTTTCTTGGTATTATTGTTTTTGGCGGTTTACGAGTGTATTGATAAGCCAACGTGTCAATTGCCTTATCGGGAAAATCCTTTTCGATAGCCTCTGCAATCTGATTCACGAACCAGAGCATCGTACCGCTGTGGCTTCTCTCTCTGTCGTCAATAGCTTTACATTCGGCACATTGACAGCAGTTATGCCAGTCATTTTGTGAAACTGAAAATATATTAGCTTCTGGTGCTTCCTTTATCCACTGTCTGACTTTTTCTATGCTGATTTTAAGAACGTCAGGATTGGTAAGACATAATTGTGTATGCTCAGATATGCGTTTTCCGTCAACCTCTGAAAAATACTCAGGATGATCCGCAAAGTATTCACTTGGTGATAACAACGAATCAAAAGTATGAACAAAGTGCGAGTAAACTATCTTTCCACCGTGATCCTTCGTCAAGCGTGACGTTGTGCTATTCATCTTGTTTCTTGCAGACCAATCACCGTCGAAAGCATCAGTGTAGAATGGCTCTCTGTATTCAAAGACAGGCACTTGAGTGTCATTGATTGGCTTTAATTCAATTCGATCCATTTTCGGTATATGGCTGACCTTTGACGTAAACCATCGGCAACCGAGTTTTTCAAGGAAAGTGTAAATGCCGTACATGGTGCCTCTGAGTTTCCCGCCAGCAATAACCAATTTTTCATCAACTGTGCAAATGGTAAATCCTTCATCACCAAGTTTATCCCAGTCTATCTTGAGATTGAGACCTTGCAGATGGTTATTGTCACCCAAAATAATTTCATGATCACTAACAGAAACCTTATCCGTAACAATAGAGATTACAGCGCCAGAAATCTCTTTCAGAAACGATTGTAGTTCGACAGCGCCATGCTTTTCAGAAGGTGAAGCATTTTCCCCGATAACTATACGATAGTCACTTTTGCCATTTTCTGCTAAAACCATTTTTCATACCTCCGTAATTACTTTTAGTTTAGGATCCATGATTAAATAACTTCCCGATTTCCAGAATCTGCACTTGCCAGAAACTAGAAAATAGATTAACCTTTAGGTGTAACTCAATCATAATGGCAAATTATATCAAACAAAGAGAGACACCTAATGCCTTATAAAACGATCATTGAACTAGAAATGCGAAAGTTTTACAACACCCTTTCTGAAAAAGATAAGGACGCACAATTTGAGAATATAGCTCAATTCAAAACAGAATATCAATCATCGGATAATCCAATTATCAGTATAGACACTAAAAAGAAAGAGTTTATAGGCAACTATTACAGACCAGGGCATTTATATACTCGTGAGGAGATACATACTTATGACCATGATTTTAACAACTTTGCTGACGGAGTAGTTATACCACATGGGATTTATGACATAAAGGAAAACAAAGGATATATAAACCTTGGTATCAGTAAAGATATCAGTGAGTTTGTCTGTGACAGCATCCGTAACTGGTGGTATAACGAGGGTCAACGTAACTATCCTGATGCAACGTCTATTCTTGCACTATGTGACGGTGGTGGTAGCAATAGTTCACGGCATTATGTTTTCAAAGAGTCATTGGCAAAACTTGTGAAAGAAATAGGAATAGAGATACGTATAGCTCATTATCCGCCATACAATTCGAAGTATAATCCCATAGAGCATCGTTTATTTCCACATGTAACGAAAGCTTGTCAAGGAGTGATCTTCAAAAGCGTAGAATTGGTCAAAGAACTAATGGAGAAGACCAAGACAAGCAAGGGGTTAAGAGTTACAGTAAATGTGATAAACAAGTTATACCAAACAGGACGCAAAGCAAGTTCTGAGTTCAAAGAAAACATTAAAGGAAATATGTCCATCAAGTTTGATCAGTTTCTTCCCAAATGGAACTATACGATAGTTCCAAATCGGGAAGTTATTTAATCACGGTTCCTAAGTGAAAAACTTGTAGTATCAATATTCGCGCATCAGACAAATTGCCCGAAAACAATAACTCAGAGCATTTCGACAAGTCTTTCATCACCGATTGGTTATGCTGATATTTCTTCTTCAATTGGTATAACATTATCGGGAGTCTTAAATCATCAGTGGTATATGAGAAATCGTTCCCAAGTTCCTGTCTTCTGCGTTGTTGAATAATCTCCAGATAACGATAACCGAACTCCACCGTTGGCTCTATTATCGTTCCCTCGCCATAGTCGTTCCACGTTGCGATCTGAATAAACTCACAATTACTTTTGAGCGCAATATCGAGAGTCTCCTCGAAGGTTTTTACGCCTTGAGCATCAAGGGAACCATAACTTTTACGTACTCCCACATTTTCATATATATCGTGAAACTGCGGAAATATGACGCCAACACAAGTTTTTCTAGTATTTTCAGCATAGAGGTTAGCCAAATATCCACGCCATTGTTCAGGAGTTGTTGTGACGTCAGACACGGGAATCCATCCAAATGCTCCATCTGCGCCATCTTGTGAATAGTTCAGTGTATAAAAGAAAGGACGTTGGGATAATACAGAGAACAGTTGCTCCCATTGATTGCCTTTGTAATACTGGGGACCGAACACAAGCAACACAGGTCGGTTGTCTACTTTCACATAAGCTTGATCATTGAAAAAATGATCCTGTAGCCAGCACATTGCTGTTTGACCATAGTTGACAGCCTTTTCCTCAGTAATATATCCCGCTTGGATCATTTGCTTGATAGCTTGATCCTCATAACAGATGGCAAATTCCAGCCCAGCTTTTTTTGCATAATTGATGATGTGCTGAGTATTTCGATTGATCATGCTATAATCGTAAAAGTCTTCAATGCCATACCAATCAATAATGATACCATCAATTCCTGCAAACTTCATGAGGAGAGTATGGCACTCTAATACATCAGGGTCACCAGAATCATACGGTCCAATGAGCGGATAGTAATGAGAAGCTACTCTACGCTGTCCATTTGGCTGAACTTCATCAGGATCATAATAATTCATAGTCCAGTGCCATCCCCATTGATTACTGAATGGTTTGGACACATACCAAGGCATATAATGAGCCAATAACTTCTTTCTGGACTCAACAACTTTTTTGTCAAATGCTTCTGCACAACTCATTCCCACAATAAATATCCCGATAATTATTATAAGAATCATTAGTTTTGATCGCATCTTCGTTCTTCCTATAAATGATGTTTCTGAAAACCTACTCAACAACCGTTCTAAAGACAATTGATCTACCAGACATCCTATATCGTTCCATTTCCTCGTATGGACGATTAAGTATATTGTCAATCGCTAGTGACAGCATAACTCTATTTGATAATTTACAGGATAGCTTTGCATTTACGACGTAGAATGCCTTTGGTGCATCAACGGGATGGAACATTACTTCTTCAACTTTGCTAACGTATCTCAAGGATGTACCAATCATAAAGCGAGAGTATTGATAATCAAGCGAGGTATAAACGGAATGTTTGGGCTTATAAGGTAGTGTATTATCAGTTCTACCTTTTGTTGTATCTCTAGCGTCAATGTATGTATAATTCGCAATAGTAGATAATCCTTTCCACGAAAATCTGACGCCTGTTTCTGCTCCACTTATCATTGAACTACTGAGATTGGTTACTTGAAAATCATTATCATTTAATTGTTTCCAGAGGATCATATCCGTATAATCGTAAACAAAAACTGATGAGTCAATTTCAAGAAAATTAAGCAATTTATGTTTTACGCCTATCTCCGAATATAATCTTAGTTTTTCCGACTTTAGATTCGGATTTTGCACGAAGTTTAGACCAGAATTGATTTCTTCTTTTAAGTACGTCTCTGCAAGAGACGGCGCTCTGAAAGCCTGACCTATGGAGAAACGAATCGTTGTATTATCATGGATTTGATAGGATAATCCGATTTTTGGGCTTAACTGACCTTCACTTTTACATTCCTCTAAGTACCGATAATCATATCGTGTACCCAACATGACCGAGACGTTATCGTTGACAGATATTCTATCCAATACAAAAACACCCAATGTCGTTGCCCAGTGCTTACCAAACATAATATCCGGAGGGAAAGAATCAACCATATCTATCTGACTATCCAGTCCAGTGATAAAATAGTTTTTGCTCATAAGAGAGGACTCTATTTGCAAAAGCGCACCGGTCTTTCTAGCATTGGAATCTGTAAAAAAGCCATAAGGGTGATCATCTCCTGCCATATTGTTTGGATTAAGTATTGATTTAGAGTAATTCTGGGAAGAATATAGATTTGCCGAAAGTCTGGACTTTGAATCAATTGGTAGCTTCAGTGATAGATCAATGTCCCAGATGCGTTTTTCCTGCTTGTCATTTATTTTCTCATAAGCAACGCTTAATGGATGTACAAATGGTTCTACGTTATCAACCAACCATGGATATGGATAACTTCGTTCCAGTGATGTTCCGCTTAAAGATATACCCAGCTTTAAATTCTTTGGGTTAGCATACTGGATTTTGCCATAAACGTTGTATAAAGAAAAATTTGTGTTTTGTCGGTATCCATCAGAGCTTTTACGACTGAGATCAACGAAATAACCTAAATTTTTATAACTATTTGAATGTGTCACACCAATATCGCCAAAATAGCTTTCTTTTTCTGTATATCGCATCCATATTGGTTGTTTTTCAAAAGTTCCAATCCCGGTATTAATTCTCGTCTGACTAAATTTAGTCGGAGATTTAGTTATAATATTGACGATTCCTCCCATAGCGTTTGAGCCATAAATAGGTGACAATGCCCCTTTCACTACTTCAATTCTCTGGATAATATCCATCGGAAATAAGCTCCAATTGGCGCCACCTGTATCAGCTGTAATCGCAGGACGTCCATCTATTAATAGCAGAACTCTATTCCCAACTCCACCGCCAAGCATTTCAGATGATCCACGTATGCTCATTGAGTTTGTTGCAGTTCCAGCAGAGCGGTTTATAGTTACCCCGGGAATTGATTCTAATACTTGATCGAAAGTAGTGATATTCCTTTTATCTATATCATTCGCAGATATGATATTAACCGTAGCTGACGTGCTTTTACTGGTCTGCTCGGTTCTCTCTGCGCTTATGATAATTTCGGGTATCTCTATAATTTCTGCACTTATAGATATGGTTGATATAAACGAAATCGCTAGATAAATAAGAATTGAAATAATATGTTTCATTACTTTGTCGGAGTTATTGCGGCATAGTCAGCAGTTATGTCTATTCCTATCGCATCAGGCAGTTCTTTACTGACAGTAACTGGATCGGGTTGCATATCTTTAGGCGCCTTAAAGCCGTACATACCCAAGACTGTTTGTGATGTTCCTGGTTGTGCATCTGATGCTTTATATCCCACTGCAACAAGTTTATACGTGCCAAAAGTGATGCCTGATATTTTATACAGAGATTGACCTGTAGTGTTTGTAAGATAATCAGAATGAAAATCAGGTGGTCCAGCAGGACGTCCATTTTCATCAAGCATGGAAAAAATTGATACATCAACTTGAGCATTTCCAGCAGGAGGAGTTCCCACGAAAGTTACAACACCAGATATAGTTCCGGTAGTTGCAGACGGTTTTTCTTCTTCATCATTTCCACAACCGATGATTAAAGACGTCGTAAACACAATAAAAACAACAATAATTAGATACTTCATTTTTTTGTCTCCTCATAAAGGTGTAGTACATTTGCCATCAATTTTTTCAGCCATGTATCGCATTATTCACAACTACAAAGTTGTAATTAAAAGTAATAACGGTTTATTATTACATAATTATTCTCTTTTAGCAATACTGAGTTTCTTAAATTATTTGACAGAAAATAATAAAAGTACAGAGACACGGAGAATACAGAGAGGAAAATATTGCAACCAGTTTTGGCATAAAATCTACCAATAAAATACCTCATACGAGATTCTTATGCTGTAGCGCAGGATTGTGCTTGACAATTGTGCGGATTTAGTGTTAATATGCCCTGTAGGCAGTTATTAATTATATCTCTTTTAGGCATGGTTCACAATCAGGGTAACACTTTTTTAATCAGAAAATTAACCACAGATGAACACAGATATACACAGATTTGAGAGTGTGTCCCACTTATGAAACATCATGACAATATTATTCACCGCAGAGGCACAGAGATCACAGAGAATTCGCAGAGGTTTTATTGATTTCCCGACTCGGCGGAGCTGAGAATTGATTTTCTCATCGTTTCCTCTGCGTTCTTTGCGTCTCTGCGGTAATTTTTTATGTTTCATATATGGGACACACTCAGATTTGAGAAGATATAGGATACTGATTTATGTAATGAAAGGACAGACTTGCCATTTTTTCTTTCGGAGATAACCCAAAAAATAAAAATATAAAGATTCTGCGTATTGTTGCATCCATCATTATCAGTGCTGTAATTGTATGGTTTTTGCTATCAAAAATCAATCTGAAAGATATTCCTAGAGTAATTTCTAATATTCCATTACAAGATATTATTTTAGCGTTTTGTTTATATACAGCATCTGTGTTTTTTAAGGCTTTCAGATTCAGGGTGATTCTACGAAATGAGATCAAATTAGGGCAAATATTTAGTATAGTTTCTTTATATATGTTTTTTGCGAATATACTGCCCATGCGTGCCGGTGAGCTTTCGTATATGTATCTTCTAAAAAAGGAGGCGAATACACCGGGAACAAAAAGCTTTGCTTCTCTCATAGCAGGCGCTATCGCTGATGCTGTTTTATTATTTGCAGGGATGTTAGTGGTAGCATGGTATCTGAGATTTGAGCTTGCCGCTAGGTCTATGGAGCTTTTGGTTTCAGATTTTGTAACATCATGGATTCATAAACTTGCTAGTTCCAAATTATTGATAGTCATAGTTTTGCTTGTTATTCTTATCGGGATTATTTTGATCAGATATGTATTGAAGAATCGCAAGCTTAAAACTTTCGGAATCATAAAAACTAAAGTCATTGAAATATTTCGAGAACTCGGAAGCGTAAGATTCGACATCAGGTTACTGGCAATTATATTATCTTCAATACTCATAATAACTTTACGTTTTAGCACTCAATGGTACTTAGTGCGATCCATGGGGTTATCTATTAATATATGGCAATTTTCTTTTGCAATCCTTTTTGGCGTATTATTTAGCCTTGTACCGATACATGGTCCGGCAGGATTTGGTACTGTAGAAGCTCCATGGGTGCTTGCTCTGGTGTATCTAAACGTTCCTGAGAAGGATGCTATTACGTCAGGATTCAGCCTTCACATTATAATCATATTATTTTGTTCAATATTAGGACTTTTTGGTGCGATTGGTCTCAAGAAAATTCGTAGATAGTGATTAATCAATAAAAAATGTATAGAACAGAATTAGCAACAAAGGAGGAACTACGGAACTGGAATCAAATAATATCCAGATGCCCATATAGTGAGGCAATTCATACTCTGGAATGGCGGGATGCTCTTACGAAAAGCTTTAAGCAGATGGAACCCTTATATTTCGTCATTAAAGATGATCAAGGTGATATTGTAGGGGCAATGCCTTGCTTTCTTTTTAGTCCTGTTCCTTTTAGTAAAACGCTCCTGTCTATGCCTTGGACACTTCCGGGTGGTTTATTAAGTTTTTCTGAAACAGATGCAGAATCTACTATTTTATCTGCTCTTTGTAAATTTGATGATATATCTCATGAAAGACATTTGAGTGAGGTAACTATAACTTTATCAGCAAGGTGTAAATCTAAAAGTCTAAACTCTAATGGGTATATTAAGCTTACAAGCCAATTCACTCACGCCCTGAATACTGAAAATGGTTATGAATCCGTATGGACAGCTTATAACAAACGTGTCAGGGGAGCGGTACGAAAGGCGGAAAAGGAAGGTGTAATTGTTCGGGAAAGTGAAGATGAAGAGGATATGATATACTTCTATAAAATGTATTTGGCTATGATGAGTCACTTTAACAGTACACCAAAACCGTATTCATTACTCAGATACCTTCAAACCAGTAAAATAGCACGTCTGGTTGTTGCTCAGTTAGATAACCGCATCATAGGTGGTTTATTGTTTCTTCATTTCAACTCCTGCGTCAGGCTTTGGTCTGAGACTTCAGATCCAGAATTTTTGAATTATCGTCCTAACAATGCTATAATTGATTACATAGTCCGATGGTCGTGTGATAATGGTTATCGTTTTGTTGATTTTGGTGCTTCTCCCCCCGGTAACGAAGGTCTCGTTGCATTCAAGGAAGAATGGGGAGCGAAAAAAGTTTGGTTCAGCACATTCACAAAAGTTTATTCACCATGGAGAAAAAAATTGTGGACTTTATCTGAACCATCTGTAAGGAGAATATATGCTGCGATTCAGCGATTCAGAGTATAGCTCTTATGAAAACCGTGAGAAAGATGTAACAAGCGTATTTGAGGAAGCCATTATAATAATCCTCTTTATTGTGCTTGCAACTTTAATGAGATTTTGGAATTTAGGCACGTGGAGTTTTTGGGCTGATGAAATTTTTACGGTTCAAGATTCGATAAAAATTCCTGATACAATGCCTATAAACCCAATTATATACATGATAATCCAGAGTATATTCAGCAAATTCGGCGTAAGTGAATGGAGTGCACGTCTAGGTCCGTGTATTATAGGTATTCTAAGTATACCCTTTATATACTGGATTGCTAGAAGGATGTTTGGGTCCTTAACAGGTATTATAGCATCACTGCTTCTTGTTATACATCCATGGCATATATACTGGTCTCAAAACGCTAGAGCTTATTCATTGGCTTTCTTACTTGCGGGTCTATCGGCATTTTTGTTTTATGAAGCATTGGAAAAGAATAAGTTAAGATATATCATTGGGTCACTTCTATTGACTATATTATCTATATTCTCGTATTTGCATTGCGTTTTGCTTTTACCCGTATTTTTTGGGTACGTGGTATTGTTGCCATTTCTCCCTGTTAATATACCAAAGGGGTTAAACCAAAGAAACCTTCTAATATTTTTCGTACCGTTCATTCTTGCACTTTCATCACTCGCTTTGCCTTCAGTTCGTGAGTACGTTTATTCTGGGTGGGGTTCAAATGAATGGGGACGCAATGCACTATACATATTATTCACAATAGTTTACTCATTGGGTATCCCTTTCTCAACCGCTTCTCTAATCGGTGGAATTCATTCTCTGGCATACCTGAATAGAGGGGGATTATTTCTACTATGCTACGCATTGATACCCCTCGTTATAATATTAGCGATGTCACCTTTTCTTAACGTTGCGGGATATTATCTCTTTTTTACTATGCCCGCTTACTTGATTCTTGCGGCGTTAAGTGCTTCAGAACTACTGTCGTACGCATCCCGATCTTCAAGGATAATGTCTTCAGCAATTTTATTGATCCTTGTGGTCTCTTTAATTGCACAGACATATTTATACTTCACGGTTGAAAATGGCGGAAGAGAAAAATGGAAGGACGCATTTCAATCTATATCGGGTAAGGTTGATAAAAATGACTATGTGGTCATACCCATAACTCGTGTTGGTGAATACTATCTTCAAAAGTCGAATCTGTTGCAACTGGAAAGCGTGATCGGAAATCTGGAATCATTCAAAAGCTCATGGGTAAAAGAAAAGAGAGATGTCTGGTTTGTGATTGATGAACCAAGCCTTAATGTTCTTGATCCACAGCAGAAGTTTCGTGAATGGCTTTATGCCAATAGTCATCTGGTGAAAGATTTTCCCGTATATGCTCGTATTATGGATCGCACTATTAAAGTATGGCATCTAAGCCAAAACAATCAGTAATCAGTGATGAGTAATGAGTAATGAGTTAGAAGTGACAAAGAAATGGATTTTAACCCATTACCCATTACCCATCACTCATCACCCATTACTGATTTCACATAGGGAACATTATGGATATTATATACTTAATTACTTGGGCGGCATTTACCTTTGTCATATTCATAATATTTGCTACTTTTCATGAGTATGCACATGCTTGGGTAGCCTATCGTTGCGGAGACCCAACAGCAAAGCAGAATGGGCGCATATCGCTCAATCCAATTGTGCATATAGACCTTTTCTGGACAATAATAATGCCTATTATGCTTCTCTTATCTACTGATGGGAGATTCGCTATCGGTTCTGCTAAACCTGTTCCTGTGAATCCGTCTCTGTTTCGTAATCCAAGACGTGACATAGTATTGGTTGGATTAGCAGGACCCAGCACTAATGCTATTTGGGCATTGCTCTTGATCGGTCTAATGAAACTATGGGTAAATTCTTTCTCTCCATACTCTTCAGTATTTAAACCGATCTACATTCTGATGTATATTTGTATGTCTACAAACGTGATGCTACTTTTATTCAATATGCTTCCTATTCCACCATTAGATGGTTCCAGAATTATCGAAGCATTATTACCGAATCGGTATGCCTATTATTACGAAAAAATCGGTCCTTATATGTTTATACTGTTGATTGTTCTTATGTATTTTGGCTTATTTGGTAGATTATTTAATTTTGTATTAAACATAATTATCTATATTTTCAAGCTTTAACCTAGGAATGGATTGGTATTATAATATAATTTTTTCTTCTCCGTGCCTCTGTGTCTCCGTGTTTTTTTCTCTAACAAAGGATATAACAAAATGCAACTGGGTATAGTAGGTTTGCCAAACGTAGGGAAATCAACCTTGTTTAACGCTCTGACGAATGGAAATGCCGTTGTCGCTAACTATCCATTCTGCACTATTGATCAGAACGTTGGGGTTGTACATGTACCTGATAAGCGGTTATGGAAACTGAATGACTTGCTTTCTCCACCAAAGACGACTCCAGCCGCGGTAGAATTTGTTGATATTGCGGGATTGGTAAAGGGTGCAAGTAAAGGTGAAGGTCTTGGTAATGAGTTTTTGGGACACATCCGAAATGTGGATGCTATAATTCATGTTATACGCTGTTTTGATGATGAGAATGTTTCTCACATTTCTGATCGGATTGATCCAGAAGTTGATGTAGATATAGTGAATACAGAACTCTTGTTGGCTGACCTTAAAGTTATTGATAAACGTTTCGATAAAGCCAGTCGTGCCACAAGAACTGGCGATAAAAGTATTACTGAGGAAGCTCATTTTCTGGAAAAAATATTGAATTTACTGAAATCTGGAATACCGGCACGGAAATTTCAGTTGTCTGATAATGAAAAGGTACTTATAAGCGAGTACCAGCTTTTGACTATCAAGAAGCTACTATATATAGCGAATGTTACCGAAGATACAATGTCTGACGACTTGAATGAGTACCTGAAAATGGCGAAAAAAATAGCTGAAGAACAGGGAACTCAACTGATACCCGTATGTTCAAAACTGGAAGCGGAATTGAATGAACTGGAACCAGAAGAAAGAAAATCTTTTTTGTCCGAATTGGGATTGAAAGAATCTAGTCTGGAAAGGCTAATTAAAGCATCTTATAACCTGCTGGATTTGATTACATTTTTTACTGCAAACGAAAACGAACTGCGCGCATGGGCTATCCCAAGGGGAACTTTGGCGCCAAAAGCCGCTGGAAAAGTACATTCAGATATAGAACAAGGATTTATAAGGGCAGAAGTTGTCCATTATGATGACCTTGTATCTGTCGGATCAATGAAAGATGTCCGTGATCATGGACGTATGCACCTTGAAGGCAAGGACTACGTGGTCAAAGATGGTGATGTTATATACTTCCGTTTTCATGTGTAACTTGGGTGTTGTCAAAAATAAATATTAAACACGGAGACACTGATAAAAAGGATGAAGGCGGAAGGATGATGGATGAAAAATCTAAAAGTAATAAGGGATGGCTCACAATCAAGATAACACTTTTTAATCAGAAAATTAACCACAGATGAACACAGATACACACAGATTTGAGAAGATATGGGATGCTGGACACTATTACTGATTACTATCTTATATCATGAATCCTGCATCTTTTCTTCTATCTGTGTTCAGATGAAAATTTGTGGTTTCATAATGAATTGTTACCTAAATCCGTTTAGAAAGTGAACCATCCCGTAATAATACTAGAAAATTCAGGAGTTGATATGGACGAAACAAAAGATTCTCAGGAAGAAATATCTAACGAAGAAGAAATGAATCTCATGCAAAAAGAGCTTGATGAAGCAAAAGCACAGAGTCAAAGCGCTATTGATAAGATGATGCGTCTCGCAGCGGATTTTGATAATTATAAGAAACGGAATGCAAAAGAATATGAGAATATAAGAAAATACGCCACTGAAAATATAATAAAAGAATTGATTCCCATAGTGGATAACTTTGAAAGAGCCATCGAATCTGCAAATGAGTCTAAAGATATTAATTCTCTACTAGGAGGAATTAAACTCATATTGAACCAGATGCTAAACCTTTTGGATAAAGAAGGCGTTACAAGGATAAAGGCTGTCGGTGAGGTTTTTGATCCTAATATCCATGAGGCTGTGATGCACATAGCTTCTGATGAATATCCTGAGAATGTCGTTACACAGGAATTACAAAAAGGATATATTCTGAGGGATAGAGTTGTAAGACCTTCAATGGTATCGGTATCAAAGGGATCAAATTGAAAACAAACACTGATACATAAAAAACAGTGACCACTAATTTCTCTGTGGTTTGATTTATAAGAGAGTGTGTATTATGTCAAAAATAATAGGAATAGATTTAGGAACAACAAACTCATGCGTCGCTATACTCGAAGGTGGTGACCCGCAAGTCATCGCCAATGCTGAAGGCATGCGCACAACTCCTTCAGTCGTGGCTTTTACAAAAGAAGGTGAAAAACTCGTTGGTCAAGTAGCCAAAAGACAAGCTATCACTAACTCCGAAAATACAATTTTCTCAATCAAACGCTTCATGGGTAGAAAGCTAAATGAAGTCGGTGATGAATTAAAGAAAGTACCATACAGCGTAGTTCAAGGTGAAGCGGGTAATGCGGTAGTCAGGATTCAGAATAATGACTATATGCCACAACAAATATCCGCTATGATACTTCAGAAAATGAAGGAAACTGCCGAAGCATATCTTGGTGAAAAAGTGACTCAAGCTATCGTAACGGTTCCTGCATACTTTAACGACAGCCAAAGACAAGCTACCAAAGATGCAGGCAAGATCGCTGGACTTGAGGTGTTGAGGATCATCAACGAACCGACAGCCGCATCTCTTGCTTACGGTCTTGGCAAGGGCAAGAGGGACGAAAAGATAGCAGTATATGATCTTGGTGGCGGAACGTTTGACATCTCTATCCTTGAATTAGGGGAGGGCGTATTCGAGGTAAAATCAACTAACGGAGATACACACCTCGGTGGAGACGACTTCGATCAGAATGTGATGGACTACCTTGCAGACGAGTTTAAGAAAGAGCATGGAATAGACCTTCGATATGACAAAATGGCTTTACAAAGACTCAAAGAATCAGCAGAAAGGGCGAAATGCGAGCTTTCTACTACTCTCCAAACGGAGATCAATCTTCCATTCATTACAGCGGATTCAAGCGGACCAAAACATCTGAATATTAAATTAACCAGAGCAAAATTAGAACAATTGGTTGATGACCTTGTTGAGAGAACGATAGGTCCCTGTAAACAGGCTTTGACAGACTCAGGATTATCTCCAAGTGACATAGATGAGGTTATCCTCGTAGGCGGGCAGACTCGTATGCCGAAAGTTCAGGAAGTCGTACAACAACTATTTGGCAGAGAACCGCATAAGGGCGTGAATCCTGACGAAGTGGTTGCAGTAGGCGCAGCGATTCAGGGTGGAATATTGTCAGGAGATGAAGGTGTTAAGGATGTTTTGTTATTAGACGTAACTCCGCTTTCTCTTGGGATTGAGACACTCGGTGGGGTATTTTCCAAGTTAATAGAACGCAATACCACTATCCCAACGAGCAAATCTCAGGTATTTTCGACAGCGTCAGAGAACCAGTCGGTTGTTAGCATCCACGTTCTTCAGGGAGAGCGTGAAGTATCTGCATTTAACAAAAGTCTCGGTAGATTTGAGCTTGTTGGTATCCCGCCTGCGCCAAGAGGCGCGCCACGAATTGAGGTTGCTTTTGATATAGACGCAAACGGCATTACAAACGTTTCTGCTAAAGATTTAGGTACTGGCAAGGAACAGAGCATAAGAATAGAATCATCAGGTAAGTTGAACGACGACGAGATCAAGCAGATGGTCAAAGATGCGGAAGCTCACGCAGTTGAAGATCAAAAGAAACTTGAGGAAGTTAAGGCTCGTAACCATTCGGATTCAGTGATCTATTCAACAGAAAGAACTCTCAAGGAAAATGCTGATAAGATAGATGACAGCGATAAGCAAGAAGCACAAGAAGCGATAACGAATCTCAAGAACGCACTTTCTGGCAGTGATATAGAAGCGATCAAATCAACGACAGATTCGTTAGTTCAAGCGTCTCACAAAATAGCAGAAAAGCTCTATGCGAAAGCATCTGCCGAAAAAGAAACTCAGAAAGAGGAACAGCAGAAGCAAGATTCTGAACCAGAAAAAGAAAGTGATAGCCAAGAAACTGATCAATCATAACTTAATCTGCAATCTTTAATATTTAATTCACGGAGTGGACAAGTGGCAAAGAAAGACCCTTATGAAATATTAGAAGTCGGCAAAGACGCTGATGAGAACGAGATAAAAAAAGCATATTACAGGCTTGCAAAAGAACATCACCCGGATAAAAATCCCGATAGACACGAAGAAGCAACCGAAAAGTTCAAAGAGATTCAAGAAGCCTACGAAGTCCTGAAAGACCCTAATAAGCGTGCCAACTTTGACAGGTTCGGCTGGAACGGAGTAGATGGCAAAGGGTTTGGATTCGGTACAGGGGGAACTGGATTTGGCGGGTTCGGTTCATTCGAAGATATAGTAGAGGAAATATTTGGCTCCAGTGGCGGTATATTCGGCGATATATTTGGATCGAGGGGTCAAAGAAAGTCAGGTCCAAGACAGGGCAATGACTTACGTAAAGACATTGAGATTACTCTGGAGGATGCTGTAAACGGTAAAGACCTTGTAATCGAAGTTCCTACTCTGAAAGTGTGTGATTCATGTCGTGGAAGCGGAGCAAAGTCTGGTTCTGCGCCAGATAAGTGTCCAACGTGCAGAGGTCAGGGACAGGTTCGTCAAGGTGGTGGATTCTTTACAACAGTTTACACATGCCCAAGATGTCATGGCGAAGGTGTAATAATATCTAATCCATGCGAGGAATGTAATGGTAATGGTAGAGTGCCACACAAATCCACACTCTCAATAAGTGTACCTCAAGGGGCGATGGATGAACTTGTACTCAGGTATTCTGGGGCTGGTGAAGCTGGAACTAAAGGTGGTCCGCCTGGGGATCTGCATATAGTCATTCACGTCAAGCGACATCCTACTTTCCAAAGAAATGATGATGACCTTACATGCGAAGTGACTATAGCGTTTACACAGGCATCTCTGGGCGCAGAAATTGACGTCCCAATTATCGGTGGATCAGATAAATTGAACATTCCAGCGGGAACTCAGAATGGAAAAGTCTTTGTCTTGAAAGGCAAAGGTGTTCCGCATTTACGTGGAAAGCGTGGTAATGGAGACTTGTTGGTCGAGGTCAATGTGAAGACTCCAATGAATCTGTCAGAAAAAGAGGAGAATCTCCTCCGTGAGCTTGCCAAATTAAGAGGAGAAAAAATTAATCCAGCAGACAAAAGCCTGTTCGAGAAAGTTAAAAATGCATTTACTTCATAGTTGTCAAACGAATAAATCTTTTACAATGTCTATAATATTACGAGTTTTTCAGTTATAGAAAAAAAGCTAACCACAGAGAACACAGAGAGGAATTTTTTTTCTTATTTTCTCTCCGTGTTCTCTGTGTTCTCCGTGGTTATTTTCTTTTTGTTTCTATAAGTGAAAAACTCGTATAAGATATAAAAAACCACGGAGACACAGAGGCACGGAGAGGAGATAAAATATGAGCAAAATTGCTATCTATTACAAAAAACCAACCTCAGAGACAATCCGTTTTGCGGCTAGAGAATTGAAAAGATGCCTTGAAATAATGACCGATGAATCGCTTGATATACATCCATGCACCACGTTTCCTGACAATAACAAACCTGCAATATGGATCGGGGAACCATCAGATTTTAACAATATTATTCCCAGCAATAATCTTGATGATGAGATATTAGTGACACAAAATTATGGCGTCTGCATGATAACGGGATCAAATCCAAGAAGTGTATTGTATGCGGTCTATGAACTTCTGGAAAAGTTTGGTGCAAGGTGGATAGGTCCGGGAAAAGAAGGTGAATATCTGCCGAAAGCAAAACTAGATAATATAACCAAGATTGACGTCCATCATCATGCCTCATACAGACATCGAGGCGTTTGCATTGAAGGTGCGCCATCTATAAAACATACGCTTGATATGATTGATTGGATGGCTAAAAAGCGTATGAATACCTTTCTCCTGCAATTTAAGACGTCAATTTTTTTCTGGCGGAAATGGTATAGTCATTCATATAACGAGAGATTCATGAAGCCTGTGGATATAGATGAATCAGTTTCACTTGAGATGGATGATCAAGTCATAAAAGCATTGGAAAAGAGAGGGCTTATACTTCATCGAGTCGGGCATGGCTGGACTGCGGAATCTATTGGAATAAAAGGAATTGGGTGGGATCGCTTTGATGGTGAAGTAACTCCACAGCAGAAGGCATTGATGGCAGAGATAAACGGAGAGCGAGGGCTTTTTCATGGCATACCAATCAATACCGAATTGTGCTATTCAAATAATCAGGCTTTTGAGGGCTTGGTGAATCACGTCGTGGAATATGCCAATGAACACAAAGAGATTGACTGTCTGCACTTCTGGCTTTCAGATGCGCCTAACAACTTTTGTGAATGTCCTGAGTGCAGAAAACTTTCGCAATCCGACCATTATGTAAAGTTAGTTAAAGCTGTTTCAAAAAAGCTGAAGGAAATTAATATTAAGACGAGGATTGTTTTCCTTTGCTATACGAATACGCTTTCTGCACCTGTCACAGAAAAGATTGAAATAGATGTTGATAATGTTGTATTCATGTTTGCACCTATATCACGCTGTTATATTCACCACCTAACGTATAAAGATTGTGAGAGCGGTGAAAAAGCTGACGGATGGGAGCTAAACAAGATACAACCGCCTCACACAAATGAGGCATTCGTCGAAATACTCAGGAAATGGCAGAAACGATATGATGGTGACAGCTTCATTTTCGATTACTACCTCTGGCGACCACTTCACGACTATCTTAATCCTTTAGGTTTGGCTCGGATAATACATAAAGATATGCAGGATTTAATGCAATTGGGTCTAAACGGTCACGTAAGCTGTCAGGTTTTAAGATGCTTTTATCCTGTTGGATTAGTTATGGATGCAATGGCTGAAACTTTGTGGGATAGGGGCGTTCAGTTCTCGGATATAGTAAACGAAAATCTGAAAGCAATATTTACTGATGAAGCTGATATTGTGCTAAATTATCTTGAAGAACTGAACAAAATATTGAGTCCCGAATCTGGTCACGTTGGCACATTGCGTTCGGGAAATGCTGAAAGAATAAATTCATTGATCGCTATCCTTGATAAATGGGAGCCTTATATATCTTCTTTATCAGATAGTAAAAATTCATATAATCTAATGCACTATCATAAACTTTTGCGATTCAGGGCTTTATCAAGTTTTCACGAAGCGAAAGGCGAAAAAGAAAAGGCTAGTGCTTATATTGATATGATGATAGATTACCTGAAGCGAACTGAAAGGCGGACGCATCGCTATCTTGATACGTGGATGGAGATGCACACTGTCGGGAGAGCTTAATCATAATGAATGAAAGATTAGAAAAATACAAACAGCAAGCTTATGATCGCGGCTTTGGGGAAAGGTACAGCCCTAAAGAAGCTAATCTTACAAAGGCGTTTTTTGAGTTTTATCCAAATCTACCTTTATCTGAACGTCAGGCAAAAAGCCTTGCTTATGCTCTGGAAAATGAACCGATATATATACATCCGCTTTCACGTATAGTCGGTCAGATGTATCAGGCATGTTCAGGGAGTGGATGCCCAGAACTTGGTGGAAGTTCCCTTGATCCTCGATGGGCTGATTATGCAGTTTTTCCGATGGCTGTTAATAAAGTAAAAGAAGACCTGCCTGATAATGAGCTTTATGCACGATATTTCTGTGATGGCGCATCTCCCGGTCACGTTTGCTGGGATTTTGGACTTTTGCTGAAATACGGTGCAAGAGGAATTATTGATATTTGTCGTGAATTGAAAGAAAAAACTGACGATCCAAAGTCTATTGAGTTCTATTCTTGCGTAGAGATCATCCTGAATGCCTTAATAAATTGGGCAAAGCTACACGCACTGAAACTAAGAGAATTGGCACAAAACGAAGCTGATATAGAACGAAAACGTGAATTATTAGAAATGGCACAGATATGCGAGTCTGTTCCCGAAAATCCCGCCACTACTTTCAGAGAAGCTATACAGAGCTTCTTTTTTCAGCACCTTGCAGTTATGTTCGAGAATCCATTTGGTGGGAACGGTCCCGGGCGTATAGACTACTATCTATGGTCATATCTTCAAGCTGATATAGATGCTGAACGGATAACTTTTAATGAAGCAAGAGAGCTTATAATAGAATTGCTGATTAAACTGCACGAAAGGGTCGCTCCTGCCGATGGCTGGGTTGAGGCAATGCCCGTTGGCGGTAGAGATAAAGATGGCAGTTCAGCGATTAATCCGCTTTCTTATATCATCCTTGAAGCTATAACTGAACTAAAGCAGACACATCCGTCGGTATATGTACGCTTACATGATGACGCTCCTGAAGATTTCTTCGATCTAACAGTCAAATATATTCTGGAAAGCGGAAACCGTGCGCAGATATACGGTGATGACGCTATGATCGCCGCTCTTCATGCTGATGGTGTAAGTATAGAAGATGCAAGGCATTGGACAGCCGGTGGTTGTATGGAAGTTTCACCGCAAGGATGCAACTGTGACCTGTTATTCGCATTTGCTCACAACGTAGCACGAACTTACGAGTTAATTATCAATGGCGGATGCCTATTACAAAATAGCGAGAAAGCTATACCACACTCAAAGACACTTCCTGATTACGAGACGTTTGAAGAGCTTTATGCGGATTTTGATGCAGAACTCAGGCGTGAGTTGAATATACTCATGAAACGTCTGGACATTTATCTTGATAGTTACGCAAAATACCGTCCTTCTTTTCTGCTTTCCAGCATGACTCACGACTGTCTTGAACGTGGACGAACCATTAATGATGGCGGAGCAAGATATACGGATTATGGCGGAAGCGGGGTAGGTATTCCAAACGTTGGCGATAGTCTGTGTGCCATCAAAAAGGCTGTTTTTGATGATAAAGCATTTACAGGAAAAGAACTCCTTGATGCGCTAAGAGTTAATTTCTCTGGATATGAAAGAGTTCATTCATACCTGCTTAACCTTCCAAAATATGGTTCAGATAATGATGAAGTAGATGCTATGGTGGATAGAGTGCTATTATCATTCACAGATGTTATAAAATCTCATAGAAACCAATACGGCGGGCATTGTCGCCCAATAATACTGGGCTTTGTGTGGGTTGTATCCTACGGACAGCAAGTCGGGGCAACTTCGGATGGGCGCAGATCGGGTATGCCATTGGCTCATGGCTTATCTCCACAATCTGGTTCAGCAGTGAAAGGCATAACTGCCGCTATCAACTCAGCAACTAGATTATCATTGGAAGAAGTCGGCGGTGGCGGGGCAATGATGTGGGACCTTGATCCATCGTGGGCGACTCATGATGTTGTAAAGCCAGTCCTCAAGACCTTCATTAAAAATGGCGGGCATATCTTTCAGGGTAACGTTGTTCCAGTGGAGAAACTGATAGAAGCGCAAAATAACCCAACAGCACACAGGGACATCATGGTTCGTGTTGGTGGATATTCTGCGGTATTCGTGACGCTATCGAAACAGACTCAAGATGAGATAATCAAGCGTTATAAGTATAGAGGTTAATTTACTACGTTAGTATTACGAGTTTTTCACTTATAGAAATAAAAAGAAGTTAAACACGGAGACACTGAGAAAAAAGATGAAGGCGGAAGGATGAATAACGATTAAAAGATTCGAAGATTTAAAGATTAAAGAATTGACATTAGACAACATAATTTTAGAATCTTCCAATCTTAGAATTTTCTAATTTATTTCATCCTTCATACTTTGTTAAGTGAAAAACTCGTGAAGGTTAGCGTAAATTAGCGGATAAAATATTTTCATTGGTTATCGCTTGAATTGGGGCAAAGATTCAGCGTGTGCAGATAAAAGCTCGTTCAGCATTGATTCTGCCTCCTCTATTGATATGATGAACTCATCATTCAGAAGTGCCTGAAGTGCAAGCCTGCGATCACCGTAAACACCTGCATCCACTGCCAATTCTTGCTGTAAAACTCTCGTTTGAAGTATCCCTGCCACTGGCAATGGTATCTCACCCATATACAATCCTCTGAAACCTTGACTATCTGTCACGCCTTGAACCTCAACTATTGCATAATCCGGAAGGTTGGGAACACAGCCATTATTTGGTATATTGACTATCTGAGTCTCATGGTGATTTAGAGACATAAGGGTTATCATGTGTGCCATAGCTTCCGGTGATACTGTTTTTGGAATGTTTATGGGTTCTTCACCGTTTATCTGCTTGGACATTCTAACCCACGTATCATCTCTGCTTCTTCTGCCTTCTTCGATCATCTTTGTTCGCAATCTCAGCCCATAAGGGAGTTTTTCCGGGTCTTTGGCTTGAAGCAGGTATGGATAGAACTCGATTATGTGCCTGTCAGCATTGACTGGATAATATCCATAGACGTCAAACAGCTTTTTGCAGAATCTATAACCATCCGGTGGATCATTAGCGGATAATTTCTCTTTAAGCATAGGGTAAAGGTCTTTGCCGTTATGTCTAAGCCTTGTGATCCAGAGCAGATGATTCAATCCGACTGTTATTACGTCTAATTCGTCAACGGGGATTTCAAGAACACCTGCAAGGTAGCTTATTGTTCCCTGTGCGCCATGACATAGCCCTACCACTTTCTTTATTCCAGTATGTTTGATCATTGCCCTGCATATCGTATACATCGGGTTGCTGTGATTTAAGAAGATTACTTCGGGGCATCTTTTTTCCATCTCTCTGCATATATTAAGGAATATTGGTATGCTCCTGAATCCAGCGAAAAGCCCACCGGGACCTGTGGTATCGCCAGTCGTTTGATATATGCCGTACTTGGCAGGAATGGTTATATCCAGTTCGTGAAACTTGCGATCTGGTCCTGACACGCCTATTGATGACACGGCAAAATCTGCGCCGTCAACCGCTTTTGCCAGATCAGTCGTCCATGAGACATTGAGGTCTATACCAGTTTTTTGAAATACTTTTTGACCATATTTTCCCATCAACTCCATGTTTTGCGAAGATGTATCGTAAAGAGTAATTTCGCTTCCACTCATTTCATCAGCAGTCGCAAACTCCTCGATAACGGTCTTAAAAAAGGCACTACCACCACCAAGAAGGACTATCTTTTTTGCAGGCATTTCTTTTGTCTCCTATATTATTAACACACCCCCGGGCCATATCAAGAGGGAATTTTTAGACAATTCCTCTGAGTTTGAAAAAATCTTCTGCAAGAGCTATATTCATTTCCTTTCGTAGCTTTAGAAAATTATAATAGCTTTTACGGATATTATACTATACCGGTGTTAAGTAGTAAAGTGTTTTTTTTTCACATTAGAAATATTAACATCTGAGCTTAATATTATAATGTACCATGAAAACTGGACAATATATTAGGGTGGATTTTCTACAAAAAATATGTTAGATTTCTCAACGAAAATGTCTTTGAAAATTTAACAAGCATATCATTTTGATAATTGTGTGTCTTATTGGAACAACATCTACACATCAAATGCAACGCTATCTATATCCTAAATTTACGATTAGTGACAGTGTTGTGTATTAAAATGGAACGTATTAGGCTTGTAAAATATTCATGGTTTTAGAGGAGTTATCCCGTTATTTTTGCATTAAAGTTTATCTCCGGCTATTACTTCTATTAGTATAGAGAGGATTGCACATTACGCTATAGAAATTTGGGCATTGAATTTGCAAGATAAATTCTCGTGGTGTGCGAAAATCTTGAAACTTCACGGTGATCAACCGATTAAGTTTATCAGGAAGTAGATGCGGATAAAGCGGATTTACGCAGAATCTTTATATAGGATAAATACTTATAACATTTTTAGGTAGTGATGTACATTAATGCTGTAAGAGAAAAGGTTTTCAAACTATATCATTGCTATCAAATGTTTCATCTGTCGTCGCTATTTCCATAAAGCATTAAATGTTTAGCACTACCTGTTTTCTATATCTCAGATTTTTCTAAAAAAACTGAAATCGAAAAGGAGAAAGTGGTTAACTGCCGTACTAAAAATAGGTTTCAACCACATTCAAGATGAATAAGCAGTTTTATGAAAGTATAATTAATTCTCTACAATATGCCTTTTTGGTTATAAGCAATAAATTAAAGGTGATATATTGTAATCGAAGCTGTGAGATGCTCCTTTCAATATCAAGGGATAAAATACTGGGCAGTGATTTAGTGGAGATCATACCCAATAAGGAACTTCTAAACCATGTCCGTTCAGTTTTGCAAGATAATATGACCAAGTCGGTCGAAATGCACTTTGATAATCAGGAGCTAAAAATTCTGAAGGCTGTTATAGCAACTTTAGGTGTAAAGAATCAGAATGGGGATGCTTTCTGCCTTATCACATTGGAAGATATAAGTGAACGAATGCGGCTAGAAGAACAACTTGTCCAATCAGAAAAGTCAGAAGGAATGGGGTTGCTAGCTGCAACCATTGCTCATGAGTTGGGAAATCCATTAAGTATAATTGGTACAACGCTTAAATACATCCGAGATAACATGACTAATCAAGCGATCCCAATGAGCAGAAACACTGAAGCAATTGACATTATTATGGACAGTATAGGACAGATGCATGGACTTCTGAGAAATCTTTCTGAATTCAATGGTATGCAGCGCCCACATTTAGAAGCAGTAGATATCCGTCGAGTTCTTTCCCAAATGCTGGCTTTTATCCGTAAAAAAGCCGATGCACATAAAGTTAATATATATCATCAGTTTGAGGATAATATTCCTGATTGTTACGTTGTTTCAAGGGATATAAAGCAAGTTTTTCTGAACCTGTTAAAAAATGCAATAGAAGCAATGCCCGATGGTGGAAATTTGTACGTAAAGTTGTTTCGTGCAGATGAAAAAGAAGCAATCGGTATAGATATTTCTGATACAGGATGTGGGATCAGTGAAGCAGAATTACGAACGATTTTTAGGCCGTTCTATTCAACAAAAGTTGACGGTAAAGGACTAGGACTTCCTCTCTGCCGTCGCATATTGGATGAACATGGCGGAATAATAAAGGTAGAAAGTGAGTTAGGCAAGGGCAGTACTTTCAGCGTTATTCTTCCTATCAAACAGGATGTGAGCTTATGAAAAATTATGATCGTATAAAAACAATATTAGTTATTGACGATGAACCGGGAATACACAAATCTTTGGAGTATCTGTTGAAGCCGGAGTATTCGATGCATGCCGCATTATCTGGAATTGAAGGGATCCAGAAAGCTAAAGATGTATCCCCAGATATTATTTTGCTGGATCTTATAATGCCGCAAATGGGTGGCATGGAAGTTTTGAAGAAGTTAAAACAACTTGAAAATGATATTCCTGTAATCATCTTCACTGGACACGGGAGCATTGATTCGGCTATTCAGGCAATAAAGCTAGGTGCGGCTGATTATATTGAAAAACCATTTGATGGTTGTAAGCTCAAACAAATAGTGGAAGAATGCATCGAAAAAAAGAAAAGTTCTCAGAATCTATCAAACCGACAAGATATTATAGGAGAAAGCCCCCAGATCAAGAAAGTATGGCAAAATGTGGAAAGATATGGGATTACCGATTTGCCAATTCTGTTATATGGGGAAAGTGGCACGGGCAAGGAGCTATTCGCTAAAGCTATTCATAAGATCAGTAGACGACGGCAAGAATCTATGGTGCCAATTGACTGTTCTATAATTCCTGAAGCATTATTTGAAAGTGAGCTCTTTGGATACGAGAAGGGCGCTTTTACGGGTGCTAATATTCAAAAACCTGGGCATATGTTTTTAGCTGATAAAGGAACATTTTTCCTTGATGAAATTTCAAATCTGCCTTTGCAATATCAGGCGAAGCTTTTAAGGGTTATACAAGAACAACAATACACACCATTAGGATCTACAACGTCTAAAACAGTAGATTTAAGATTTATCAGTTCAAGCAACGTTAATCTTGAAGAATCTATTCAGAATGGTTCCTTTCGCAGTGATCTCTATTATCGTATATCTGGGGTGTGTATTGAAATTCCGCCTCTCAGAGAAAGGGAAGGCGATATTGAACTTTTAATTCGACATTTTGTATCAAAGTATGCGTTACAACTTAATAAGCCAAATTTAGAGATTTCTGACACAACAATGGAGTTGTTGCTTTCCTATCCATGGCCAGGCAATGTTAGACAATTGAATCATACAATACATGCGGCTGTCGCTTCCGCCGATCTGGTCGTGTTGCCTGATCATTTTCCAACTATACAAAAAATACTATGTTCTAGCACTATACAAAGAATACCATATTCTAGCACTATACAAAGAGCATCGGATCATGAAAAAGAAAATGGTGAGATTACATTTAATATGAATATTAGTTGTGACGTTACAAAACAAATAAACTTAAAAGATTTAGAGAAAAAACTAACAACAAAATTTGAAGATTCTATTATTATTGAGATACAAAAGAGATTTGCCTTAAATCGAACAGAACTAGCAAAGTTTTTAGGAATAGACCCAAAAACTCTCCGAACAAGACAGATGGAATACTAAAATATATGGTATCGTAAATATTGACAACTATCTAAGAATTGTGTAAAGGTGTTTAATAATGACGGTTCTCATAGTAGATGATCAAGAAAATATGTGTTGGATTTTATCCAAGATTTTATCAAGCGCTGGTTTTTTAACAAAAGCTGTTAAAACTGCTAAGGAAGCTCTATCGGTAGTTGATGAGTATGAAATTTCTGCCGCTATTATAGATTATCGCCTACCAGACAGTAATGGTTTTAACCTCTTTTTGGATATAAGGAAACGAAATAAAAACTTTCCATGCCTGCTTATAACCTCCTATGGTTCAGGTAAGATCCAAGAAGAATCGCTTAAACTTGGTTTTGACGCCTACTTTGATAAGCCGTTTGATAGTATTGCTCTTATTGCTGCACTCAAGAAATCGCTGGGATCTTAATACAGGAAATTATCCCTAAAAAATAGGGAATCATTCCTCATTTTATAGGGAATCATTCCCTAAATCCTCCCCAGTTACTCTCACCAAAATTAGTAAAAACCTAGCAAATACAAGCTTCTTCATCTATTTCACTAAATTAATAAAATACGGCATGATAGTTGCTATATATGATTACGAACATCATTTGATGGTGTTTTTAGGCACTGTAAACTTTTGGTTTTGATCCATGGGTACCTATGAATTTAAATGTAGGAGCAGTTGCCAATTTATTTTGTATTTCAAGGAGGTGTTTTTTTATGGCTTCCGTTCAGAAGACAATGGATTCAAGTAGTTTAGCCGAGGTAATAGATCGTATACTTGATAAGGGTATTGTTATTGATGTTTGGGCTAGAGTATCACTTGTAGGTATCGAAATACTTTCCGTCGAGGCTCGTGTTGTAGTTGCTTCAGTTGACACATATCTGAAGTATGCTGAAGCAGTTGGACTTACCGCAGCCGCCACTGCATAAGCAAAAATGATCTCATGCTGGCGGAAGCGGAGTGATCTCCCGCCAGCCATTCACTGCTCGTGTGTTTCATGTTTGAGTGTAATTTGAATTTTTTTCGTGTGTTGATGTTTTTAAGCACTGTAAACTTTTAGTTTAATCCATGGGTATTCCTGTGAATCTAAATGTAGTGGCAGTTGCTAATTTGTTTTATATTTTAAGGGGGTTTTATTTATGGCTTCCGTTCAGAAGACAATGGATTCAAGCAGTTTAGCCGAGGTAATAGATCGTATACTTGATAAGGGTATTGTTATTGATGTTTGGGCTAGAGTATCACTTGTAGGTATCGAAATACTTTCCGTCGAGGCTCGTGTTGTAGTAGCTTCAGTTGACACCTATCTGAAGTATGCTGAAGCAGTTGGACTTACCGCAGCCGCCACTGCATAAGCAAAAATGATCTCATGCTGGCGGAAGCGGAGTGATCTCCCGTCAGCCGTTCACTACTCGTGTTTCATGTCTGAGTGTAATTTGAATTTTTTTCGTGTGTTGATGTTTTTAAGCACTGTAAACTTTTAGTTTAATCCATGGGTATTCCTGTGAATTTAAATGTAGTGGCAGTTGCTAATTTGTTTTATATTTTAAGGGGGTTTTTATTTATGGCTTCCGTTCAAAAGACAATGGATTCAAGCAGTTTAGCCGAGGTAATAGATCGTATACTTGATAAGGGTATTGTTATTGATGTTTGGGCTAGAGTGTCACTTGTAGGTATCGAAATACTTTCCGTCGAGGCTCGTGTTGTAGTAGCTTCAGTTGACACCTATCTGAAGTATGCTGAAGCAGTTGGACTTACCGCAGCCGCCACTGCATAAGCAAAAATGATCT
>Ga0247842_10002148_pt1 | contig 30191 bp, 34 predicted proteins | sample LaCruzMarch2015__3_FD_192411 | JGI IMG/M metagenome (GOLD analysis project Ga0247842, IMG submission 192411) | Freshwater microbial communities from meromictic Lake La Cruz, Castile-La Mancha, Spain - LaCruzMarch2015_19m | ecosystem: Environmental > Aquatic > Freshwater > Lake | place: Spain...
ATAGGATCTAATTCTTTTCCCGGGATACCATACGCATTTTTATAATACCACTTATCTTTCACAAATTTATTTTTTATTAAATTTTTTAAAATCTTTCGGCGAGTATTCTGTCACTTTCCCTTTATCGTCGACAGAAAAAATATACAAACATAAATGTCTGGCCACTTGCCATGGAATTCTACGCAAAGCTGCCTTTGCACTCACCTCAGGCAGACCTAACCCATATTTATAAGCATGCTTTGCTATAACGCTCATTCTAGTAACTATCTGACCCAATGCATATAACCAATTCGTTTCGTTAACTGCTCTTGAAAATTCAGCATAAGATTTTCCTTTAACCTCGATATAAAAACGACGTGCTTTATTTTTGTTTCTTGAATCGGTCACGATAATATCACATCCTTTTTCATGCAAGCCTTTTGTTTTTACATTGTAATCCCAACCTTTCTTCGCAAGATGATCTAAAATCGCTTTTTCAACAAATTTTTCCTTGATGTCTAACATATTTTTATTTCCTAATTAACTATTATTTAATATAATCAGCGTATAAAAATTTTGCTTGCTGGAATATAGAATCTAATATAATTTCATTCTCCGCAGGCGCAAAACTATTCTTTAACAACAACAGCCTAACGTCTGCCCTAATCCTCGCTTTTACTATTTCATTATTTGTCCAATCAACCGAAACATCTCTTTTTATAACCTTAACCAACTCTTTCACTAATGATTTCATTTTATCGTCCTTCTGCAAAGTTTTCTTGCCAACAGAAATTGCGTCATAAAAAGCCATTTCTTCTTCGCTTAACCCTATGCTTGAGCCAGATTTTTCAGCCGATTTAATTTCTTTTGCCAATTCAAGCAATCTTTCAATTACTTTAGTTGAATTTATTATATTATTTTCATATTCTTCAATTATTTGCTCAAGCAACTCTAAAAGAGTCTTATAGCGGATTAAATTTTTTTTCATTCTCAGTCGCAATTCATCATTTAGTAATTTCTTCAGGGCTTCCACGGCCAAATTTTTAAACTTCATATTCTTGACTTCATCTAAAAATTTCTCGTCAAAAATTGAAATGTCTGGTTTATTTTTGTCTTTCATTGCAAAAATATCAATTACTCCTTCTGCGGCAATGCTTTTTGAAACCAATTCTCTTAATGCCGATTCTATCCTTAAATCAATTTCTGGAGAGCCGGCAATCATAATTCTTTTAGAAATAGCTTTTTTAACTGCTTGAATAAATTCTACATCATTCCTAATTTTAACGGCTTCGTGATTCGGCATAACTAAAGCAAAAACTCTAAACAATATCTCACTTTCCTTTAAAAATCGTTTTTTATTTTCTTCGTCCGGCATGTCGGTTTTTTCATCCGTTATAATTGCATTAACGGCTTTTTGAAACAAGTTAGCCAACTCCCCTTTTTCTAATTTTTTCCAATTAGAAAAATCAATCCCAGCAAACATGTTTTTAACCACATCATGCTTTTCATGCATTTTATCTATAATTTCCTGCAACGGAACCATTGCCTGTTTCTGTATGTCAGAGCTATAAATGCTTAAAGCCTTTTTAAGATTGTCTGCAATTCCGATATAATCAACAATCAATCCTCCTGGCTTATCTTTAAAAACTCTATTTACCCTGGCAATTGCCTGCATTAATGTGTGATTTTTCAACGGCTTATCAATATACATTGTATGAAGCGCAGGTACGTCAAAACCCGTAAGCCACATATCGCAAACAATAACCATTTTTAATGGGTCATTTGGATTTTTAAATTGTTTCTCAAGCTCTTTATAATTTAATTCTGACTGTATTCTTCCGCTGAATTCTTCTGGTTTTGAAATGACAACTGCAATCTTTGGCGCATCGGGAATTTTGAAAATTAAATTATACATTTCAACGGCAATTCTTCTGCTCATTGTGACAATCATTCCTTTCCCTTCTAAGCCACGATTATTAAAATGATTAACAATATCTTCAGCAATTTGTTTTGCTCTTTCTGGGGCGCCAATTGCTTGTTCTAATCTTGCCCATTTTCTTTTGACAATTTCTTTCACATCGAATTCATGTTCTCCCATTAAATCTTCAAATTCCTCGTCCAAAAATTCGTTTGCTAAATGAAGTGGCACAAGCCGGCCTTCATAATAAATTGGCACAGTTGCCCCATCTTCAACAGCTTTGTTTATTTTGTACGAGCTAATATAATCACCAAAAACTAAACCTGTGTTTCTATTCTGCAAACTAATTGGCGTACCAGTTATGCCCATGAATGAAGCGTTTGGCAAAGAAATACGCACATTTCCTGCAAATTTTGCATATTGCGAGCGATGAGCTTCATCAGCAACAACTATAATATTATCTTTTTCTGACAAAACTTCATTTTCTGTTTCAAACTTTTGAATTGTCGTAAAAATTAATTCTCCGCCAGCATTTCTCAGTTTTTCTTTTAACCCATTTATTGTTTCAGCTTGTTTTGCCAAAGGGTAACCTGTTCGCAAAAATGTTTTATAAAATTGCCCATCAAGGTCATTTCTGTCTGTTAGAAATACAAATGTTGGACTTTTTAATGCCTCTAATTGCTTTGTCTTATTTACATAAAAAACCATTGAAAGCGATTTTCCGCTTCCCTGTGTGTGCCAAAAAACTCCAATTTTTTTATTTCCTTTTTCGCTTGTTGCTCGTAAAGTTTCTTTTACTGCTTTGTTTACCCCAAAATATTGGTGGTACAAACACATCTTCTTTGTAAATTTTGCAGTATCTTTTTCGCTGTCTGCTTCAAAAACAATAAAATTTTTAATAATGTCTAACAATCTTATTTTGTTAAACATTCCTTGCGTTAAGACCGCTAATGGCGAAACGTCTTTATTTTTTTCTTCTTCGCTTTCAATTCCTTTCCATGGCGAAAACCATTCCCAGTTTGAAGAAATTGTTCCGTGTTTTGCTTCAATTAAATCACTCACGACTAAAAATTGATTAAATTTAAAAATATCAGGAATGTCTTTTTTGTAATCTTGCAGTTGATTAAATGCAGACCTAATTGTCCCTGTTTCCGATGTTGGACTTTTAACTTCAAAAATTACAACTGGAATGCCATTTACAAATACAACCAAGTCCGGCCTGCGGATAGTTTCAGCGCCCTGAATTGCAAATTGATTTACAACTAAAAATTCATTATTTAGTGGATTGTCAAAATCAAAAACTTTTACTATTCGCCCTTTCTTCTCTCCTTGTTTATCTTTTGCTTCAAATCTAACGCCGTCAGTTAGTAATTTATAGGTTTCTTTGTTAGCTATATCTAAACTTGGATGCTCTATACTAATGATTTTTAAAACCGCCTCATCGATGGCTTCGTCGCTCAACTCGGGGTTTAACCGTTTTATTGAACGCTTTAAGCGCGGAGTTAAAACAACTTCACGAAAAGAGCCTCTTTCTTGCAAACTTCCGCCCGGCGCCAAATCTGGGCCAAACTCATAGTCATAGCCCATTTCTTTTAGCCAATCGATTACCGGCTGCTCCGCTAAATTTTCCTCATTAAATTTTTGTGTCATATTTTTTAAAAAGGTATATCTTTTATATCAATTTCTTCTTCGTCTTCTAAAGAATCAAAATCAATTCCTTGCTTTTTCAATGATTCTCTAATATTTGAATATCTTATTTTACGATTACCTAGTTTTTCATAAAATTCTTTCCATTTATCAAGATTTCCTTTAAGTTTATAAGTTCTCTCCAGTAAGGAATTAAAAAAAGTATATCCATGGCTTGCATCAATGACTTGATTGTATGGGTCGCCGTTTTCCAAACTAACTGCAAGAATTTTTTCTATACTTGATATATCAAGGTAGTCTGCATGCGAATCAATAAATTTCATAATAGTCGTAGCCACATCGAATTTACTCGCCTCCTTCAATCCTGGTAAAATTTTTGTATTAAGAATAAATTTAAAATCCGACTCTGAAAGAGAAATTCTAGTCCAACTATCCTGTTCAAAAGAGGTAATAATAAGAAATTTATTTTTATAATTATTATCTATACACTTAATAGTTTTAATTAAAAAATCTAATGTGTTACTGATTTGTGTGTCGGTGGCCGCAAGTGTTTCTTCTGCAACGTGTGACGCAGTATTGCGATCCGTTTTTAACACCTTCAATTTTTTCGAAAAATTATCGTCAAATTCATAAATTCTTTTTAGAAGATCAATGACTTGTTCATCTTCTAATTCATTATAACAAAAGATATTATCTACCGGATAATTAGACAAATCAAACTTTGTTGATGTTAGACTCCCTTTCTGCCAAAAATCATTTTTAAACTTTTCATCTCCAACAATATAACGTGTTTGTTGAATTTTTTCGTAAGCGAAAAGTATAAAAGTTTTCCACGCAAGTATTATTACAAAATCATATAATTCTTGCTCTAATGATTTTTTATATTGTCCCTTATAAAAATCTTTTCTTACAAGAAAACTACTTAGCTCGGCATAATTTTTTTGCAAATCCGTGTTCATACTCTTATTTCTCCGCTCATTAATCTTGGTAAAAGCAAATCGCGGAGAGATGCTAATTTTTGATTTTCATTTTCAATAATAGCCATTTTTGAAATAATAGGCTTAACAATCTTGACGTACTCCTCGGCAAGATCCGGAGTGGGAACAACGATTTTTTGCTGTTCAAACTCAGCCCAATGTCTTTTATATTCTCTTTGAGAAATTTTCCCTTTAGTAATAAAATACACAAATATTGTAGGGAAAATATTACCGATAAATGGCACGATATTTGGCCCAAGTGAGCATGGGATGGTGACGACATTCATGCGACAAGTATGGTCGCCAAACAAAATAACTGGTTTGTCGATGGTTGCCGAAAATGCAGGACTTTCATTGTGATATCCTAAAATCATTCCCGAAGATTGACTATAGACTGCTACAAACCCTTTTTGTTGTATTTGCTCTGGAGTATACGTCTTGCCTTGAGGCAACCTTTCCAATATATCCGATACATTTCTAATATTCCACCCTTCTGGGATTTTACCCAGATCAGAATCAATCATTTTAACTTTTCTACGCCCGGGTAATTTAAATTTTACAAACCATTCCTTAAAAATTGCTTCAGCCGTTTGCTCCAAATTTTGATTAATTTTATTATTCAATTCAACTTTTTCATCAAAAGCAGAAAGAATTTTTGCAATTCTTTTTTGTGTATTTGTATCAGGAACTAAAATTTCAATCTCGCCCAATGATTGCTGGCTAATATTGAATCTTATATCCCCCGTCCCTTTAGATATCAAAGAATACCTTAGCGCGGGCGATCTAAATAAATATCTAGCATAAATAGGTAATAAAGTATTAAAATTGTTAAGTCTAAATCTTTTACAAAACCCATTAAAGGTTAAATTCTTTATATCATTAAGCAAAACCGACGACATACCAATTTCTTTATACGTTTCAGAAGACGCTGTAAAAAATATATCACCATAAACACATCCTAATCTTTCTACGTCTTTTTTAGGAACATTCATCAACTCTAGATTATTTATATTAATCTTAGAATTTTTAAAAACATTCATGTAAGTAATGAACGGCGTTCCAAATCCATAATCATCGGGTTTTATGCTTGTTACCCCTCCTCGGAATAAACCGATCTCGTCCAATCTTACTTTTCTCCAATTTTTAAGTTGTATTTTATCTTTTATCATTAAGAAAATATTTTATGTATTATCTCGGTTGTTTTTTGAAAAACTTCCACTATTCCCGGAATCGAGCCGACAAAAGATAATCCTTCTATAGCTTTTTCAAAAATTCCTCTGTTCGGTTGACTTTTAGATAATTGGTCTTTCATCGTTTGGATATCCGCCTGTGCATCTATTTTTTGTTCATCTGATAATTCATCAGAAATTTTTACTGCACCTTCTAATTGATTTAATGATCTTAAAATATCTATAAATTCATTTCTTACAACATTATTATTGCCTACAACAGTCACGCCACCAATATTCGTAATATTAATCCCAGAAAAAATGCTTGTTCGGTCAAACATTGATTCCCCCTCAATATGCTTAAGGCCAATATCAGACAAACCAAAAAGATGTTTCTCATTTGGAACCTGAAAACCCTTCGGCGTAGTATACGGGCGGCTTAAAACTTCTTCTTTTACCCAACCGTGTTGCACCAAATAATCTAAATTGCAAACCGTGTCATTCTGGCCAACCCCTTCTTTGGACATGGCTTTTTTAATGTCGGAGCTTGAAGCCATTAAAGAATTTAAACCCCTCGCAGAATGCCTAAGCTCGCCAAAAAATTTTAAAATTTTGTTTCTAATTTCATCATTAGAAAGTTCTATTTTATCTTTCATGCTTATATATTCTTTAAATTATCTTCAATTTGTTTTTCGAGTTTGGCACCTTCTTTGAAATATTCTTTCAATTCGCTTGTTAATTTTTTCATTTTGTCTTTAAATGGTATGCCGTCATCTATTTCTTCGGCAATGCCAACATATCTGCCAGGTGTCAAAACATAACCGTTTTTAGCTATTTCTTCCTTTTTTACCGACTTGCAAAAACCTGCTATGTCTTTATATTCTTCAGTTCCTTTTTCTCCTCGCCACGCGCGTGCGGTGTTAGCAATTTTTTGAATTTGCTCCGGAGTAAATTCTACTTGTTTTCTTGAAATCGCTTCAAAGGTTTCTCTTGCATCAATAAACAAAGTTTCACCAGTCCTATCTCTAAATTTACCTTCTTTCTTATTTTTTGTAACAAACCAAAGCGAAACCGGCAAAGCGACACTGTAAAACATTTTTGGCGGACAGGCCACAACAACATCAATCAAATCATCTTCAACAATTTTCTTGCGAATTTCTCCTTCTTTACCACTAACTGCCAAAGCTCCATTTGCCATAACAAACCCAGCCATTCCGTTTGGCGCCAAATGATGAATAAAGTGTTGAATCCACAAAAAGTTAGCATTCCCCGATGGCGGAATTCCATATTTAATTCTTGGGTCATTATCGCTTAATCGGCCGGGCTCCCACTCTGCGTTGAAGGGTGGGTTCGCCAGGACAAAATCTGCCCTTAAATCAGGAAATTTGTCTTCATAGTAAGAATTCCCAGCTTCTATCTGTCCAAAAATTCCCCTTATCGCAAGGTTCATTTTACAAAGGCGCAATGTTGTTGGGTTGCTTTCTTGTCCAAAAAACGCAACTCGCGAAGAATCTTTATGTTTATTTTTCAAATATTCCCCCGATTGCACAAACATTCCTCCGCTACCCACGGCCGGGTCAAAAATACGCGCGTTTTCAAATGGCTCTAAAATTTCAACTATCAAATTAACAATCGATCGTGGAGTGTAGAATTCGCCACCGCGTTTGCCTTCACTTGTGGCAAATTGCGCCAGAAAATATTCATAAACTCTGCCCAAAATATCTTTTTCCTTATCAATGTTGTGGTCAAACTTAATTTTCGAAAAAATATTAACAAGCTCTCCAATAATGTGACCTTCTAATTTCGTTTGAGTAAAAATTTTAGGCAAAACTCCTTTTAATTGTTTTTGATTTTCATTTTCAATTTCTTCCATTGCGTCATCAATATACTTTCCAATTTCTGCATGCATGGCTCTTGCCTGTAAATATTCCCAACGGGCCGTTTCAGGAATATAAAAAACTCCTTCTTTTTTGTAATGATCTTTGTCGTCAACAATAAATTTTCTGCCTTTTTCTTCTGGTATATAATATTGTTTATTTTTTGGATCACTTGTCCATTGCTCTAATTGCAAACGTCTTTGGTAGAAATAATCTGAAACATATTTTAAAAACAATAAACCCAACACCACGTGCTTATACTCTGAAGCATCAATATTCCCTCTCAACCTGTCCGCCGCTTTCCAGAGCTCTTTTTCAAAACTCAAATCCTTGCCATTTGTCGGCTTAAGATTTTTCATTTTTTCAACTGCCTCGGCTTGAGACAATTTTATTCTTTCCCTTATTTCTTTTGGCAGGGTATCAATTTTATATAAAAACCCAGTGCCAACCTCTTTAAAGTCAACATTTTGTGCACCTTTTAGCATCTTCTTTATTCCCTGACGAGTAACACCCAGGGTTCTTGCTAAATCGGCTGTCGATATATATTTTTCATTATCCATATTATATATTTATGTTATTAAGCCATCCTATCATATTAACTTCTGGTTGTCAAGTGTAAACCAAAAATCCCCTTTTTAGGGGATTTTCCGGGGGGAATTTTTTTATTACCTAACTTTAGCATTTTTGGGATGCGATTAGTATACAAATAGTATGCTAATTTTCCCCTCATATCCGACCAATTTAGTCGGATATGCAAAATTTATCTGCGCTTTTTCTTTTTTAATTATAAATTCCTTGGCGGTGACCAATCTTAACCACCACAATAACCAAGACTTTTTTATATATCCTGTAAATTATCCTGTATGGCCGAACCTTATAACTATAAAAACCACACAACTCGCCGTTAAGTTTTTTACCTTCCCAGGGGTCCTCGGCAATGATTGATAAAGCAACAGAAATTTTCTTTTGATATTCTACCGGTACCTTATCAATATCTTTTTTAGCGTTTTTTTCTATTTTTAGTTCCCACTTCATATTTGTTATTTCCCTTGTCAGCTAAAACATAACCATATTTTGCCATTATATCATCTAAGCCAGACCATTTTTTGTATTCCCCGGTTTCAATAGCGCGATCTATCTTTTTTGCTTCTTTTGGTAAATCAGGAAACTCTTCTAAAACCTCTAATGTTTCCTGCCAAGATTCAAACTCTTCAGCAGACATAATAACTGCTTTTGCCCTGCCATTCTCGGTCAAAGTATAATAATTTGATGGCTTTTGTACCTCTTCTGCAATATCAAAAATTTTTTTTCTTGCCTCAGAAATGGGCAAGGTTGTTTTGGTATTCATTTTTTTCATTTTTATTTTCATTTTTATTTCGACCTTATATGTACATTATAACGTACATCAAGCACTTATGTCAAATTAATTTACTCTCCTTAAAACTATATGGCGGTTTGCCTTTGGCAATTACAACGTGGTCTAAAACATCGACTCCCATAATTTTACCGGCTTCAATAATTCTTTTAGTAACCGTTATGTCGTCTTCCGACGGTTCGTTGTCCCCCGAGGGGTGGTTGTGCGCTAAAATTACCGAACAAGCATTTTGTTTTAATGCCTCTTGAAAAATTTCACGCGGATGAATTAAGCTTGCGTTTAATGTGCCAATAAACATTGGTTTTTTATGTAGCAATTCATTTCGCGCGTTCAAAAAAAGAGCCATTAAATGCTCTCTTGTTTTGTCACGCAAATAAACAACTTGGGCCAAAACATCTTCAACAGACTCTATTCTTGGCAAACTTTCGTCCCGCACTTCCATTGCTCTTTTCACCAATTCTTGGCTGGCCAAAATTGTGCAGGCCTTTGCCGAATTAATTCCTTTTATCTTTACCAAGTCATCATACTTTGATTGTAAAAAATCTTTAAGCGGATATTTACTTAAAATTTGCTCGGCCACTTCAATTACATTTTTTCCTTCAACGCCTGTGCCAAGCAAAATTGCCAAAAGTTCTTTGTCTTTTAAGTTTTCAGCCCCTTTTGCAACTAATTTTTCTCTTGGCCTTTCAATTTTTGGCAAATCCTTAATTTTCATAATTTATTACCTAACTTTAGCATTTTTGGGATGCGATTAGTATACGAACAGTATACGAATATAACTTTTTTCCCTCATATCCGACCAATTTAGTCGGATATGCGAAATTTATCTGCGATTTTCATTAAATTTCTACTTTTTGAATAATTCTATGTATTCAAACAATTCAAAAGAACGATTTCTTGAAAAACCGGTGACTTCTTTCAAAATGCCCACTCTTTCAAATTCTTCTGCCAATTTAGCGGCTGTGGGAAAAGTTGCGCTTAATTCTTTTGCAATTTGGTTAACATTCATAATTGGCTGAGAAAATAAAGCAATTAGAAATCGTTGTCCAATTTCTGCCCTGCGACCTAATTTCATTATTTTTTGCTCATATTTCTGCCTTAAGTCTATTATCTTTTCAAAAGTTAGCTTTCCTTTGTTGGCAGTTTCAATAACCCCTGAAAGAAAAAATTTGATCCATTGCTCAATATTATTTGAAGACCTTACAATGGTTAAGGAATCATAATATGACCCTTTGTTCCTTTCAAAAAAGTCTGATAAGTAAAGTGTTGGTTTTTTCAAAACTCTGGCATCAACCAACTGAAGAGTCATTAAAAGTCGTCCAATTCTGCCGTTTCCATCCAAAAATGGGTGAATGGTTTCAAATTGATAGTGACTCATAGCAACCTTAATAAGCAACGGAATTTGAATATTTTTATTGTGCCAAAAAAGCTGGAGGTCAGAAATTAATTCTCCAAGTTCACCTGGATGTGGTGGTATAAAAAAAGCATCTTTCAAATTTGAACCTCCAATCCAGTTTTGACTTGTGCGTATTTCGCCGGGAGTTTTATGTTCGCCCCTAACGCTAGCCAAGAGTATTTTATGAGCAGATTTAAGAAGCCTCATCGAAAGAGGCATCGTACTTAGTTCTTTAATAGAAGAATTAATTGCTTCAATATAATTTTGCACCTCTTTCCAGTCATCGCGCTTTTCTGGATTAATATCGTCTTTTGAAAGCAATGCTTCATCAATGCCCGTTTTAGTTCCTTCAATTCTACTTGAAGTTGTTGCCTCTTTCGCAATATGCATACGAATAAAATAGTCAACATCCGGCACAAGTGTTGAATATGCATTAAGTTCACCTAAAAGACGCATGGCTTCATCAGACAACATATTTATTTTTTTATCTTCCCATTCAAATGGCTTATTGATAGGAAAAGGACTGAAACTTTTATATTCCAGTTGTTGCTTGTATATTCCTGCTTTAAATGTTGATTTCATAAGTTTTAATACTATTTTCCATATTTAAAGTTTAGCATATAACTTTAAATAAGTAAAGACATACTTAAAGTTCCTCTTATTACCCAACTTTAGCATTTTTAAAATTTTTTTATTAAAATAAGCCGGGCATGGGTCCCGGCGCGGATGCTTTTGAGAGTATCTCGGTCGGGGGTCATTTTTTGGCATCCCCTTTTCTTAATTATAATTTAATATATCACATCCCATCACCGTCTTCAAACAACCCCACCCAACAACAAAACCACAACAAAAACCCACACAAAACCCGCCCAACAATGAAACTGCAATTAAAACGCCCAGGTTGTTGTAGAACAACCTGGGCGTCTAAATTATTTTTTTATCTTCTAATTCTTATCTTCTAATTCTTTTCCCCTCCTCTCCCAATCTCACTCCCCACCCTTCAGGTTGTTCTATAACAACCAAACCTTTTCTGCTATTTTCCCCTTTTTATTCCCAATTTTTTTATTATTTTCCCCGCCCCACCCATATCAACCCCCGCCACTTCAGGTTGTTCTAGGACAACCTGGGCGGGACTTAACATTTTAATACTTAATATCCGCCCTCAATTTTTCCAAATCCAAATCTTTCTTGAAAACAATATAATCCCGGCCCGTCCTCACCGCCTTAATATTACCCCGGCCAATGCGCTTCAGCACCGACTGCCTACTTATTTTCAATAATTCCATCAACTCCTTTGTTGTGTAAAAATCTTTCTCTTGCATATTTCATTATATCACTTCAGGTTGTTCTAGAGCAACCAAGCGGTTTTTATTAAATTCCTACTTTTTCTTTTGCTTTATTTAAAAAAGTTACATCTCTTATTACTATTAAGGGCCCGTCGTATGAAGTCGGCTTGCTGTTTTTAATTAAATTAATTGCTTCATCCAGCCCAACCTAGACTATTTCAAAACCATCTTCAATTTCATCTTCCATGAGGTTCGGCTCACCCTTCTCTCCAACGATATTTGCTAAAAAACAAAATGACTCTTGCTTTACGCCTAATTTATTTCGATGTTCAATAATTCTTCCAAGTTCGCCATATTTTTCAACATTGCACCCAATTTCTTCCAGACACTCTCTTTTTAAAGCTTCTTCTATTGTTTCGCCTTCATCAATGCCACCACCGGGAAGTTTGTAAAACCCAAGCTTTGTCACATGCAACAACGCAACCTTTCCATCAACATCAAAAGCAACTGCCCTTGCAGCTTGCCTGTGCTTCCATTCTTTCGGCTCTTCTGACTTTATTCCAGGGTATGCGTCTATTTCTTCAATTGTTTTTAAAAGTTCCATTAGTTGCTATTTTTATTTATTATATCACTCTATGGTTAATTTTTTGGGCGTTTGTTATTTCTTATATATAAATTTGGTGGGTTTGGAACAATCCACCTTAGCCTTAGCGTTGTGTACCACCAGGCACACAACAAAGTTTCATGTTCCAAACCCATTAGGTCGGGCAAACCAGCAAAAGGGCGAAACGCGTAAACGGTTTCAGTACTCCGCAATCACCAGTGAGCCCGGTTAAAAAGAACTGGTGGGCAGGGAGGGCATTTTTGCCCCCCAAGACAACAGTATCAAAGAGAAAAACTACTGTTTCTTGTCCAGAATGGACCTACCCTTCATTCTTATTATTTAACCTTACTTCTTTTAAGGGAAGATTTCAACAAAAAACCCGCGAGTTGTCACGTGACAACCCGCGGGGGAAAATAAACCTTTTTTATTTATTTTGCGTATTCAATTCTTTAAAAGCGCATCCAAAACCATTCCCCGATTTTGGGCCCATTCCTTTCATTGATCCTAAATTGATTCCATTTGCTTCTGCAAATGTTTTCATTTCTTCATGCATTTGTTGCATTTTTACTTTTCTTTCTTCTTGTGATAAATCTTTCAACAGGCCATATTTTTCATGCAACTCATCTCTTTTTGCCTGCAAGGCCGTAGCTTGTGCGGTTGTAAGGCCTGATTTTTCCAACCTTTCTTGCATTCTTTCCTGTTGGTTGGCGTCAAAAACAGCTTTTACATCGGCAACATTCAAATTGAATTTCTCTGCTATTTTTTGAATGACTGGCGGATAGTTTGAGTTGCCATTTTGAGCTTGTGCTCCCACAACCGACACCCCAGCAACACCAATTACAACAAGTGACAGCAAAGAGTATTTTAAAATTTTATTCATGAATTGATGAGCGGAGTGAAGAAATTCACTTCGGAAATGAGGCCAATGCTATATCTTATACATTAGTGCCTCATTTACGTCAGTAATACTTTATTCTATCCACCCACAATTAAATTTTATTTCGACCTTTCTACCTGTTAATACAATTTGCTTTGCATTTTATTTCATTAAAAAACATTGGATCCCTGTTAACCTTACGCATGTTTCCTTTGCCCATAATCATTAACACCTCCCCCACCTCAACGCCATCTGCTGAAAATTGGTTTTGCAAATCATTACTTATGGTAAAAACTTTTCCCCCGGGTGTTTTTATTTTAAAATTCTTTTCTGATTTTTCCACAACAATTCCATATTTTACATTGTTGCCCGGAGCCATTCCATAGTCGCGATAAAATTGCCCAACAATTGGCAAACGATTTTCTTCTGCCCCCTTCAATAAATTTGGGTGCAAAGGAGTTTTGCCAATTATGAATCCACCTAAAATTACAATTGCAACTATTGCCAACAAAGAATAAACAATTGGCTGGCGCCAAACAAAATTAAGGTGCTTAGCAAAAATTTCCAGGCCAGCCACCAAAATTAATGAAACCAAAATTAAAAGCCATGGCACGGCCCCCAAAAAAGCCCCGATGCCTGGCGCTCCAAACCCTGGCAAAAACAAAATTCCGCTGGCTCTAAAATAAAAGAAAATAAAACTGACAAAATAAACAGCAAACAATCCCAAGGCCACAACCCCCAAAATTAGCAAAACCACCCGCAAAATAAAATAAATTTTCGGCCTCATTTTTATTTCCCCACTTTTTATTTTGGAAATAATCTTGTCAGAAATTGAATTGTTTTCTTGATTATCCATAATTTTTAAGTAAACTTTTCATAATACTTTTTGCTCTGCTTATTCGCACTCCCACAGTTGAAACAGGAATTTCCATTATGTCGGCAATTTCCTGGTAACTCAGCTCTTGCAAATAATAAAGAATAATTGGCTCTTTATATTTTGGCTCTAATTTATCCAAAAATTTATTTATCTTTTCTTTAAATTCCTCACGCACTGCCTCTTCCAAATAGTCAGTGCCATGTTTTACGGGCAAAATGGTGTCAAAGTCAAACAATGGTAAAACCTTTCTTTTGGAATGCTTTTTAAGGTGGTTAACCAATTCATTATGAGCAATGCGGTACAACCATGAAGAAAATTTTCTTTTAGGGTCAAATGCCTTAACATTAATGTAGATTTTTATAAAAATGTCCTGGACAATGTCGTTTATGTCTTCAGTTTCAGAAAGGAATTTTCTGGCATAACGGGAAATTTTTTCCTTATAACGAAAAATTACAACTGAAAACAAATCAACATCACCATTCTGAACACGGAAGACAATTTCCTCGTCTGATAGTTGTGCGTTTGGCTCCATTTTATTACTACAACTAAAACCAGCTTTTATTTCATTATTTTTATACTTTACCTTTTTTTTAAAAAAATTCAAACTGCTGCAATTATTTAAAAATATAAATTAAAGGCCCCGACACTGTGTCGGGGCCACGAAAGGTAAAAATGGCAAGTCATCGCCAACGCCGAATTTTCATTCGGCCATTCTGACGTTTTTTTCGATGGTAATAGCGTGGACGATTAACCTTTTTCATGGTTAACATCCACCAAAACAACCAGATCGACATAATGACTAAAGCTCCAAACATTCCGCTGTTAGCAAGAAACAAGGTATTATGCATGTCCCGTTTTTGTTAAGGTTCAGTACTAAACCATAGCATATTTTTTAAAAAAAATACATAAATTAAGCTTCCTCTTAAAACTAATCCAAATTAAAAAGAAATTGGGTTGACTTATGTTTTTATTTGTATTAATTGTTAATTAACCGAAAGGAAAAATAAAATATGTGGCGAAAGCTCTTTGAAAAAGTAATGGAAGTGGTCTTTAATCTTGGCTCGACGGCAAGGCTTGTCCTGGCCATTGTGGGAATTGGATTGGTTGCACTTATCCTGTGGGGTGTGGTGCATCACTTCCTTTAACCAATTCTCTTGGGTTTGGCCCCACAACATGCCTCAGCGATTCGTTCGTTGAGGCTTTTCTTTTACTTAAAAACGTAAATTAAAAAGCCCAAAGACATGGGCGTGAAAAAATATTTTTTAGAAAATGGTGGGCTTGGAAACAGTCCATCTCATAGAGCTGCCCTACACAGCCGCGTACAAGATTTATGTTCCAAGCCCATTTGTGTCGCAAGGCGACATTTTTGGCACGATGTGCCATGGTGCCGCCAAAGGGGCGGCATTTGTTGTTTGTTGATGATTTTAAGTACCCGGGAGACCCAAGCTACAGGCAAGGATCCCCCGGGACCCCTAGTAACATGAAACAGAAACAACAAACGTAGCGAAGCTACACTTTTATTATGTTTCTTTGCAAGGAATATGTCAAATTTTTATCTAAACAGCCCCGGGAGAACAAACTCCTCGGGGCTATTAGGCAATCAAAGTGGAAGAAGTACTCCTTTGCTGGTAAACAGCATTAGAGCGGCCAACGCAAAAATAGTTAACCACAAGACTATCACAAATGTCCAGCTCATGTTGTTAAAGGACAAAAACGCCAAACTCGCGTTACGAGGCTGTCAGCAGGTTTGCTGGCAACACCTTTTTTTGCCATATTTACAACAAATTATCAAGTTAAAAGCCCAGGTTAACATTATGTTAACCTGGGCAGGAATTACTTAATCTGTAATAATTTTTGTGGTGGCAGGGAGCTTGCTGCGAATGTAATTAAGGTCTTGCTGTGAAACTTGGTTGCCCGCCAGGTTTAAAGTTTTTAAATTTTGTAAATTTCCTAATTCTTGGGGCAAACCGGTCAGTTGATTGTATGACAAATCCAAAATTTCTAAGCTTTTCAACTGCCCCACCTCAGCAGGCACACCCGTCATTTGGTTGCGACTGGCATTAAGAATTTTTAAATTTTTAAGTTGCCCAATTTGTGATTGAATTGCACCGGTTAAATTGTTGTTTGAAACATTTAATTCTTCCAGGCTTGTTTGGTTAAAAACGCTCTCAGGAATTTTGCCGATCCCTTGTCCACTCAAATTTAGCGCTTTATTGCCAGCTGTTATAATGCTGTTGTCACCGAAGTTGTCAGTTGAAATAAAAACATTTTTATTTTGCCAAACAAATGCCCCAATCAACGCAACAATTATTACTGCTAATATAATATAAATTATTTTTTTCATAAGTTATTAAAATAAATTTTTGTATAAACAATATTCTCTTTTGGTTTGTAAACTTTTAAGCCGGTTTTTTTAAAACCAAACTTTTTATAAATTTTTAATGCCACTGGATTATTGGCAAACAAACTTACCTGATTTTTTTTATTTAGGTTCAATAAATAATCATCTAATTTTTTAAAAAAAGCCGTTCCATAGCCCATGCCCCGATATTGTTTTTTTATGTTTAATCCTCCAATCCATATGCCGGCTTTGTCCAAATTATTTTCTTTTTCAACATTTTGGTCGTCAGGGACAACAGAAACAATGCCCACTGTGTCGTTTATGTCAGGACTGAAAAGAATAAACACTCCGAATGGATGCCTCAACTTAAGATTTTTATTAACAAACTTTGTGAAATCATCACCGTCTTCAAAGTCAGACTTGTCGGTAAGGCTTTTTATCCAATTTTTTACTTCCTTAAAAATTAAAGGATTGGTTGTCCGCACATTTTCTAAATTTAAAAAAAGTAAGTTTTTGTTAATATCTTTTTTCATAATTATTGCTTAATTTTACTTGCATTTTTAAAGCTTTTCAAGTGTTTAAAAAAAGAAATGAGCCACGTTTGTCAGACGTGGCTGTGTTGAGGGGGAGAATTTCAGACAAGCCTTTCGATAACCGGCAAAAGCACCATACCACCAACAATGATGGCAAATGCCAAAACAATCATCTCTAAACCTGCCATATGGTTCCTCCTTTTGTTTTAACTCCCAATGAGCTAACCTGCCACTGCTGGCAGTATTACTGACACCGGGTCAGCAACAAATTAAGCATACCACTTTCTTAAAAAAAGTCAATAAATATCGAAGAAATCAAACTATTGACATAAATAAGTTTTTGTATTAATATATGTCCAGTACAAAAAACGCACGGAAACGTGCGACATGACAAAATTTCAGTCTGTTGGAACAGATTGAATGTTTGTCACATCAAGGAGAAACAGAATGAAGCTAGTACAATCCATACTGGAAAAGGTCAGCGCGACCAAGCCCGACCCGACGGTGTTAGACAAGCCGTCGTTCAACCGGAAGGAAAACGAAAAAGTTATCGGGGATCTTACCCCGGAGCTTCAGAGTTTTTTCACGGTTGTCAGACAGACCGAGGTCGAGTTTGAAAAGGCCATGGCCGAATCCCAAGAAAAGGTCATGGGGATGACTCTCAAGGGCAGGCCTGTGGTGGAAATCGAGACTGCTCTCGATGCCATCGAGGAGAAGCTGGCTCCAGCCATCATCGAAAAAGACCTCACGACCAAAATGTTCTGGGCAACCGTGCGCACGGAAATTCCGGGCGTGGCAATTGTGTCCAGGATCGCCATCCGGAAGGGGTGGGAGATCGTGTCTGTGCCAGAAGATAATTCCCGATCGGGGGTCACCGTCATTAACATGGGCGTCCCGGGTGGGCTTTTTGACTAAAAGCCTCGGCCAATAGCCAAAAAACGGCAAAATTCTCCGCAATTTCCCCGTGTGCCATGTGCATGCGGGGAGATTTTTATTTACAAAATGTTATATTTTGTGTCCGTATTTTTTGAGAGTTTTTTTGGCAGTGTTCACAAATTTTCCAAAGTCCCTCTTTTTTTCTTTTCTTTTAATTTCTGACATTTCATAATAATCGGACTCTTTTTTTAAATTTAAATAGTTTTCATATTGCTGTTTACTAATTTCATCAGCCTGTACTGCTTCTAAAACTTTGCAACCTTTTTCATGTGTGTGGGTGCAATCCTTAAATTTGCATTGTAATGCCAACTCGGTTACTTTTTCAAATGCGCTGTCAACAGCTGGGCTTGCATTCGCCATGCCAACCTCCCTAATGCCTGGGTTGTCAATTACAATTGCGCCGTTTGTGAGAAAATACATTTGTCTACCGGTTGTCACATGTTTGCCTCTGTCTGAATACTGGCTTACTTCACCGGTTTTTATTATGCTGTCGCCAAGCAGTTTGTTTATTAATGAGGACTTACCTACTCCAGACGAACCCAAAAAACAATATGTTTTGCCATTTTCCAAATAATTTTTTAATTCATTTAAACTTTCACCGCCAACTGTGCTTGTGGCAACAACATCAATGTCGGGAAACCTGGTTTTTATTTCACTAATTTTTTCAGCAAGTTCGGCTTTAGAAATTAAGTCAATTTTGTTCAGTAAAACTGCGGGTTTTATGCCCTGATCGCTTACAATTGCAAAATACCTTTCAAGCCGGTTTAAGTTGTAGTCCCTGCCAATTGATTCCACAACAAAAGCAACATCAATGTTTGTTGCAATAACCTGAGTGTCATTTTTTTTGCCCGACTTATTTTTGTCGCCAAAAGTTCGCTTAATTATTGTTTGTCTTGGTAGGATTTCTTTTATAACGGCATTGTTTTCTGGCAACTCATCAATAATTACCCAATCACCCACTGCAGGATAATCTTCCCTGGTGTTTGCAGTAAACATTTGTTTGCCGGTTACTTTAGCCAAAAACTCGCCATTTTCATTTTTGACTTTGTAGGCACCTTTGTGTTGAGAAATTACTCGCGCTTTATTTTCCATGTTTAGCTATTTTACCTTAAAAGGGGCTGTTCGGCAATTTACTTCTGTTATTGACATAAATAAACTTTTGTATTAATATATGAACAGTACAACAAAGGCACATCTTCATTCTGTTGGAACAGAATGGTGGTTTGTCGCTTCAAGGAGAAAAATATGGAATTCCTTTATGGGATCTTGAACAAGGTGAAAATCACTCAAGCAGATGAAACGCTGCTGGAAGGACGTGAGCACAAAGTGAAGCCAAGCGAAAAAGCTTTGGGGATTTTACCCCCGGAGCTTCAAAGCTTCTACACCCTCTTTCGCCAAAACGACGCCAAGGTGAATGAGCTCCAGCGCCAGGCTGGGAGAAAGGTCGACGCTTTGGGCAAGAATCCGACCAATGAGGATATCGATGCGATTGTCGAAGAAGTCGCTCTGCCGTTGTGCAGAAACGCTGCCATCGCCGAGATGTTTTGGTCCTGCGTGCGTGCGGCTATCCCGGGCGCAGCAGCCTCGGTGAACCTCGGCATCCGAGAAGGGTGGCAAGTTGTCACCTACAAGGATGCGCCGAGGCATTCTGTTAGCGTCAGTATCATCCCGATGGGAAACATCTTCGCCTAAACCCGCCTAACCGGCAAATTCTCCGTACTCCCCTGTGTGCCATGTGCATGCGGGGGAGTTTTCATTTATTATGTAGATTTTATTTTTTAAAGTCCGGCAACTATACTGTTGAGTTCGTTGATGGGAAGGGCTACTTGTCCGCTTGTTTCGTCGTTTTTTCTCGCCGGAATCCATCTGTCCCCTACTTTTTTTAAAGGAACCCACCCGTCATTTTTTTTCATCATTGGGATTGCATAATTAGGGCTGATTTTTTCAAAAACCATTCGTTTTTTATATGAAAATAATTCCCAATTGGGAACAGCTTCGACTTCTTCAATCGATCCAGCATTAATTGCAACTCCTTCAAATTGATGGTCTTCATTAAAATCATCTATTGTAAAAATTTCTTCAACTCCGAATATATTTTTCCATGCCTTAATGTCATCATCATAAATTACTCTGCAAGCTTGTGCCTGGTTAATCTTTTTATAATATCCGTCCATAGTTTTTGGCTGACCTGTATATCTAAAAACTTTTTCATTAGGTTCATTTAAAAGAAAACCCTCAACTTGTTCGGACGATCCTAGCTCGGGTGTTGGCCTGTTATTTTTTTCCGAATGATTATTCTCAAATTCTTTTGGCATATTTATTGTTTATTAATATTCTCAGCAACATTATTAAATGCATCGGTGTCAAATTTTATTATGTCAGTTGACGCTTCAGAAGGTTGTTGTTCAGCCAAATAAACATATTTATAAAAAATAAAGCCCCCCCCATATTATTTCTAAAAACAAAATAAAAATTATAAGCGCAAAAGCATGTTGGCCAAATGTCCAAACTATTTTTTTAAAAAAGCCGGCCACCACCTTTAAAATGTTTGATTTATTCTCCATTTTTTTGCTGTAAAAAAACTTTTATTAAAAATTGCGCGTTAATTGTCCTTATTTTTCCTTTTTCCGTAATTTTTTCCGAGTTTTGGATTGTCAGACTTTCTGCTTTAATTAAATATGGGCCATATTCAATATTATTTGTAAATTTAAGAATGTCCTCAAAGGCACCATCAACACTTACTGTGAATACAGCAGATTCATTCGATTCAAATTGCTGGTCTGCATAGGTTTGCGCGCCTTTTTGTGATAGGGAAATTTTAGAAGTCAAATTGTTTTTCAGTGCGGTGTCTTCTAAAAATTTTATAAAATCAACAGGATTATTAAAATCAACAAAAAGTCCGTCAATTTTATCTAAGGTTGGTTTGTACAAAGAAAAATTGTTTTCAAAATTTTGTGTCTCCTGTGATTGATCATTAATTGTCGCAGTTTCATTTTTAATTGAGATTAAATCATTAGAGCTCTTTTTAATTCCATTACACAAAGGGTAAATTCCAAAAACAATCACAATTAGAGTTGTCAAAAAAAAGAAAGACAATATTTTGTATGTTGTGTTTTTATTCGTCATTTTTTTTGATGCTAAATGTTAAGGAAAAATCAACTTTTGTGGAGTTTATCCAACTTTCTGGTGAAAAAACAGGATTCTTGATATTTATATTTTCCTCAATACTTTTTCTGAATAAAATTAGGTTGTCCCGGGTGTCGCTTGTTCCTGTAACTGCCACATCAATGGCGCCAGCAGGATTTCTCGATAATGAATAGTTGTTTAAAAAAAGTCCGCTTGGTTTCGGGATTTCTGTTGTTGTACTAAGCACTTTGCTGAAATATAATTCCTTTTTATAATATTCATCAAGCTGTGACAGAAGTGAGTTATATTTTTTTACGCTGTCGTTTAAATTTTCATAATTTACTTTTTCATTTTCTTGTTGTGCCAATGTCAAAATGTTTTGTTGAATTTTTACGTCAGATAAAACATAAAGTTTTATTGAAAGCAAAATAAGAATTAAATAAAGCAAGGAAATTAAAACAACTATCCCCAGAATGGTAATAAGTTTGTTGGTTTGATTTAATGCCAGTATTTGTTTTTCTTTAGGTGGTAAAAGATTCATTATTATTGGTTTCCGATAAAATTGCTATCTATTTTTTTTAAGGCTAAACCAATTGCGGCAGTTGAGGAAAGCAATTCTTCGTGAACTGATTTTTTAACTTTTTTGTTAGAAAAATTAATTAAAGGGTCCCCAAGTTCAACTGTTAAACTAATTTTTTCCTGCATAAAACCTACCAAACCTTTTAGTTCGGACCCACCTCCGCAAAATAAAACTTTATTTAAACCGACATTTCCAAGCAGATATTCGTAGGAAGAGTGGTCTTTGTAAAAATTTAAATATTTCGTAATTTGATTTGCTAAGTCAATTAAAATAGGAGTAATAATGTCATATAATTTTTCCGCTTTTTGACCATGCCCCATTCCTTCAAGACCGTAATTCTTTTTTAATTCTTCAGCAGATTTAAAATTTATGTCTAAATTATCTGCAATTGCTTTTGTCAGCAATTGCGACCCAATTGGTATGGACGAGGTAAAGCGCACCGACGAACCTGAAAAAATTATTAAATTTGTGTCTTCTTCTCCAAAGTCAATTATTAAGGTGGGTGTTTTGTTGCCATTTTTAATGACAGCCCTGGCAATTGCCGCCGATTCTAGTTCAAATGCCAAGGGAATAAGCCCGGCTTTTTTAAGGCAAGAAACATAAGAATCGACTATTTTTTTGGGCACAGCGGTTATTAAAACCTCCAAATGGCTTATGTAATTTTTAATAGGGCTCAGCACTTCAAAGTCTAAATAAACATCATCAATTGGCAATGGAATGTAATTTGATGCCTCTATTGGCAACGCAGTTGCTAATTCGTCGCGGGTCATTTTGGGCATTTGTATTATTTGCAGAAAAGATTCTTCTTCGGGCAAAGATGCAACAACATATTTTGTTTTAATTTTTTTGCCGACAACACTATTTATAGAAGATTTTATTGCTTCTGCTAAAACATCTTCTTTTTCAATAACACCATCCTGAATTACATCGTACTCAATCCCTTGTTCGTTGGTTGAAGTCAAAGCAAAACCCCGCCCATTATTTTTAAGCTTTACTATTTTTATTGACGAACCGTTAACGTTCAATCCGAAAATGTCGTATTTTAAATCAAGAAATTTCATTATTAATTCATTTTAACATTTAAATTCATAATAAGTAAAACATCAGTTGCTTGTCCAGCTTATTAATTCATAACTTGAGCTTGAAAAAGGGAAACTTGGTGGTGGTCCATATAAAAGATTACTGTCATAATTAAAATAAGAATGCCTGTATCCGGAAATTACATTGTTGTTAATGCCACTGGTCCAAACAAAATTATCAAACCACCAGCCAAATTCTGCTATTGCGCCGTATATGGTGATGCTTTCTTTTATGTTGTTTGGGTAGTTGAAGAATTGAAAACTGCTGTTTTGAGAAATTACCGACGCATTCACTTCCAGGTTGTTTGGCGCGTAATAGGTTGGAACGATGTCTTTTTGACCAATTAAACCCAAAACACACGTTCCGTCCTTGGCTTGATAAACAATATTGTTTGGAATGTATATTGTCGGAGCAGTTGCGGGGTTGTATGGCAATTGTGCGGCGGCAATTGTTGCTCTTCCATTCACTATGCCTTCAACCCAAATGTCGTCTTCCGCATAAATTGTGCCGTTTGCTGGGATTGGTTTGTTGTATAAAAGTGTTCGGTTGCGATAATCGGTGTCTTGATTTTTTTCCACCAAATTCATAGAAGTATCATAAGTAGTTCCATTTGGATGAGTGGTTAGATTATTTACCTGGTAGATATCCACAGTTCCGTTGCTTTTAAAAACAAAAGAATAACCTTGTTTGCTGGATGGTGGTAAATAAATTCCTCCGCTTTGAGCCAAATTTTTTATGTTGGCGATGTTTGAGGTAAAAGCTGAAAAATCAACAGCGGGCACCGGATATTTCCAAAAACTTGAATTTCCTGTGCCCCAAACCCCGGGTTTTGTTTGAGTTCCGCATTGTTGCCATGAAGGACAAGTGTAGGTTTCTTTTGCAGAAGAAATTGGAGCATTGCCTTGTACGTCAAAACGAATGCCGTTGTTTGAGTGAACTTTTCCGCTGAATGTTTGTGGAGAATAATAAATCCAAATTGCGTCATTGTTTAAAATAAAATATTTAGACAGTGACGGAATTCCATATTTTGCCGTTATTGTTCGTGTTAAATTTGGGTTGCTGTTTGTCCAGCCGGTTGATTGGACTGTAAAAAGTGTTGATCCTACCATGGGTGGAGTAATTGTCAGACTGAATTTTCCGATGTTTTCTTGAGTGTCAAGGTCAACATAATCATGAACATAGGGGCCAGGTTGATTGGTGCCATCTTGATAATCGCTTTGAAAATGCGCCACGTGCCATTGATAATAATTTATTCCTGCATCAGCAATCTGCAAAGCTTTTTCCTTTTCAATTGCCAAGCGTAGTAATTGAAGCTTGCCCGAAAAAAATGCCACAATCGGAAGGCTGATGATGATAAAAACAGCAATGACAATTATCAGATAAATCATTAATGACCCCCTTTCATTAGATTTTTTGTGGTTGAAATGCGTGGACATCAGTTTCCTAAATTATCTTTTAATAATCGGATAGTGGCTCCGCCGGTAATTTGGAATTTGCTGGAGCTATTTTTTTGGTTTTGGTTTAAAACCATTAAATTTATTTTTACAAACTTTATTTGGTTTAAATTTATGGGTTGCGAAAGCGAATTTTCGGTTGAGCCATTATAACTTCCATCATAATAAACAAAAGCAGGTAGCTCTTCGTTGTTTATGTCGGTTGCAACAGGTTTTATTAATTCTGATGATAAAACATAATTTGCCGGACTCCCCGAGGGCAAAACTGTTCCTTTGTACAGCGTGTTTCCGGACAGATAGTAACGAATTCTTGCCACCACCCCACCTTGAGTTTTAAAATTGGAAAAAAATATGAAAGCATTGTTGTCTGCCTGATTAATTGGGTACGAACCGTCTACGCCCGTTGTAGCGTTTCTAATTTCGTTTGTGAATGTAATCATGGCCAATCTTGCCTGGTCAATATTTTCAAGGGCCAGCATTCGTTGATTGGAAACAACAAAAACATCGTTGAGTAGCGCTGAAACTAAAAAAATTATGATTGCAAAAATTGCCAAAGCTATTACTATTTCAATTAAAGTGAATCCTTTTTCTTGTCGCATAATGTTAGTGGCTTAATAAAACTTGTAAGACTTTGTAGCCTTCTATATTAATGTTTTCGATGGTTTGCGATTGATATCCTTGCATGTTAACTGTTACATTATAATTTGATGCTTCTTCTAGTCCTGGAAACATTACTTGGCCGGGTGTAGAACAGCCGGAAACATAATTAATGTTTACGCCGGTTAAAACAGGTGTTTTGGAGTCATCGGTAGTTGAAAGAAAAACTTTATACTTTATGTAGCGATTGTGTTGAAGATTACTTATTGTTGACCCCGAAACTGTGTAAAAAGTTTGGTCGGTGCCATCGGGTCCTAGAAAATTCCAAGTTGAATTGTCATTATTTGTGGCAATTTGAAATTTAATTTCGGTTGAAGGGTCTTGAGAAGTTGGTTGCCATGTTATTGTTGTGTACGAAGTCAGGTTTGTCCCTGTGTCAAAAGCAGAAGAAGTTAAAAATCCTGAAGAAACATAGGTGCTCCCGACTTTTGTTAGTCGTAAACCAAGGGGAACGGTGTTTGTGTCAATGTTGTTAATTTCTTCATACGAACCGTCTGACCAATCTTGTTGACTCCAAACACTTCCACTGGTTGTGCCTGAAAAAGTGTTTCCATCTTTTTGCAAAATTACCTCTGCGGCTTCAATGGGATTGTTTGTTGAAGAATCTTTTACTACAACCAGTAAGCTGTTGGTGGTTTTTGGACCCAGTATAAGATTAAAATTTTGAGTTGTATTCGGTAAAACGCTTACCTGTTGAATGGGTGAAGAGCCATAAATCATATAATTTGTCCCGGTTAGGATTGGAGTGTAATTGTCCCATTCAATGTTGGTTAAAGAAATTTGTCCCGCGGAATCGGTTGTGTAGGTGTTGTTGAATTTGTAAACATCAGGAGATGTTCCTATTAATTTAGAACCAATTACCTGCAGTCCTGTGTTTGCAATCTCGCCACAACTTCGGGTTAAGGCTTTGAATGTAAGGTTGCTTAATTGATCGATAAAAAAACTTACCTGAGTTATTTGTCCGTCAGAAATTGTTGCGTCGGGTTTTGTGGGATTTGGATTTTGTAATGAAATTGGATGGGTTTGGTCGGTTGAATAGTCGGTTTTGTAAGCGACAACATTGTATTCGCTAACATCATTGGGCAGGCCAATTTCGATCCACTTTCCATTTGCGTCAACTGTTCGTGTAAGGTCAATGTTTGGCGTAATGTTGTTGTTTGTAATGTGCACTTTTGCTCCGGGCACTGGCTGGCCGACAGCATCAAAAACTTCCAATGACAATGCTCCCCCTTCAGTTATGCCCTCTAAGCCTTTTGGAGCAATTGTTGTAAGAAAACTGTTTGTAACATCAGTGCTAATGTTTTTAACGTAGAGTTTTATGTGTTTGTAATCTCTTGGAGCCGAATCGGTTCCGGCTAAAAAGGTTCCGTCAGCAGGGTCATCAACAAAACTTACAGCATAGTAAATTTGATAATTTATTCCTGCGATTGTGGTGCTGATTGGATTAGCAAGATCGGCTAATGTGCCGTGCGGGTTTCCTGAAAGTGTTCCAATTTGGGAATAGGGCATGTTTTTTGCAATTTCCAGATATTGGTCGGCTAAGGAAGAAATGACTGTTTTTTCCCGGTAATGAATGATTCCGCTTAAAACGGTTGTAAAAAATCCGTAAATGCTAGCGCTCAAAATCGCAAAAATTGTAACGCAAACAATCACTTCAATAAGCGTAATCCCTTTTTGCTTTTGAATCTTAATTTTTTTATTATTTATCCCCAATTTTTATTATATTTATTTTTAAACTTTTTTACTTAAAAAAATTTAGAATAACCCGTATCACATTTCATGCTCGAGCGTAGATTGTGATAACACCTATTTTGTTTTTTTAAAACGTTTTTACTATGCGACCTCGCCGTTATAACAGCTTTCGTCCGCCTTCGTCTCGCCCCTTTGGGGCGGACCTCGGCGAGACTTAGGCTTTTTATATAACCTCTTGGTTATAGCAGGCCTCGCAATAAACAATTTCTGGCCTGTCGGGGGCATAACTCGTTTCAAATTCATTTTGACAACCTTCCTTCATACATTTTCTGCGCCACAATTTAGGCGGATTTATTCGCGCTAATCTTTCCAGGTGTCGGCAATCTGGGCATTTTCGTGGAATAGGAAAATTAAAACGGCGCAAAAGTTGAAGCTCTGCCAAAACTAATTTAAAGGCTTTCCCGCATTTAACGCACCCTAAAATTTCTTTCAATATTAAATCTTGCACATCTTTAATACTGTCAGATATTTGATCTGTTGTCAGAGTAATAACATAATTACTCGCTTGAGGCTCGCGCCATTTCCAACTATTTTTTAAAACTTCTTCTTTCGCAATTGGATAATATTGACTCGCCTGAGATTCGTTGTACATAAATGGACTTAAGTCGTACGGCAAAAATTCCCCATACTTCCAAACTCTTTTCAAGGAATCAATATATGGATTTTTATCCATGTCTTCAATGATACGCAATCTTAAGGCAGTAAATTCTTCTGGAGTATATTGCTTATTTAAAATTCTATACTGTTTGCTTTTTTGGTTAATGCATCCAAAAGTATGTTTACATGAAATGTTATACATCCCGTATTCAACATCTATTGTCCCCTGATGCCACGCCCCACAACAAAATCTAACCATATCAGAGCCGTCTCCAACGCCATAAGAGTCTACTACTCGCTGTGCGCCGCTCCCCCACTGTGTAAAATCATAGACATCTTTAACTGGCCCCATTGTTATAAACTGGCAATAACGGGCATCCTCCAATTCTCGGGCTTGATAGCAATTAAGCGCATTTTTTGCCCTAAACACATAGTCACCCGTTGCATTAATATTTTGCGGAGAATTATGCATATATTTATGCGGGTATTTCAGCCAAAATTCATCAACGCCTTTTCTTGTTTGTAATAATTCTTTATAGCTGTTAAGTTTATACTCTTTAACTATTTCTAAATATTCATCTTTGGAATAAGGTTTGTTAAAAATATAATATTTTTTATTACGTAAATTTATACAACCGAAACAATTGTCGCATCCCGTACAATTCTTTAGAAAATATGAGTCGCTACAATTATCACAACTCTCGCAAAAAAATAATTTATAACCCCTGCAATCAATATCTTGATACATTAATTCCGATTCACCAACCATTTGGCAATCCATTGAGTCTTTCAGGTGTACTATCGTATTTGAAAAAAGAACATTTTCATTAAAATCGGCATTAAAAACTAGATAACAATTTTTAAGACTCGCAGCGGCATTAACATAGTCGCTATTTACTAATGACCCATAGTCAGATAAAAGGCCCATGTGAGGAGTTTTTTTCTGCAATTCAGCCATCTGCCCAAAAAATGGTTTACTGGGATTGTAATCTAAAAAATGCTCGCTGTCGTCCCATTTATCCGACCACCAGCATTCCGAACAATACACAACTAACTCTGAATCTGGTGAAAAAATTGTCACGATATCTCTTTCACACAAATCGCACTTTCTCCTATAAAGTACTCTTTCATTTACGAACATTATGCGCCTCTGAAATCTGCAGTCTGGGCAAAAGGTAGGCGCTGGTACTTTCATTTTTTCGTAAAACGCAAAATCATCAGATTCGATTACAAAGTCCTGTTTACAATTTTGACATTTACGTGTCTCAGAATCATTCATAATTTAAATGTTTTGGAGGGATGAATATAATGGCGAAATTATGGAAACGGCGAAAACTCCAACCACGACACCAATAACAACGATTAAAGCAGGCTCTATGATTACTGATAAGTTTTGTGCCATATTACTCACCTCTTCTTCATAAAATTCAGCAAGTTTTTTTAAAATTAAAGACGTTTTTCCTGTTTCTTCTCCAATTTCAACTATTTCAATTAATCCAAAAGGAAAAATATTTTTGTGTGGTTGCAGAGCAACATAAAGCTGACTTCCCTTCTCCACCTCTTTTGAGGCTGAAGAAAGCGCATGTTTGAAATAATAATTGTTAACCGTGCCCGAAGTTATTTCCAGTGACTTCAGCAACGGCACTCCCGACGACAACAACGAGCTTAACGACCTTATTAAATATGCAGAGTTGGCTTTTTTAATAAAAGATGAAATGACAGGTATTTTTAAAAATAAACCATCAAGGAAAATTTTTACAGGTTTCATTTTTATTAGAATTGAAAACAAAATAATTAAAGAAATAATTCCCAGTAAAGCAATGTACCAATATTTCAGGAAAAAATTTCCTGACCCTAATATTATTTTTGTTGTTATTGGCAATTCAGCATTTAGTCCCGCAAACAGTGTGTTTAGTTTTGGAAGCACAAACAGTGACAAACAAATTCCAACAATAAACATAACAACAATTAAAACTACAGGATAAATTAGGGCGTTTTTCACTTTTGCGCGCATTTCTTTTTCTTTTTCCAACTGCAAAGCTAAAACGCTTAGTGATTCATCCAAGGTGCCGGACTCTTCACCAACCTGCACCATACTGCAATAAAGTTCGGAGAAAATGTCAGGGTATTTTTTTAATGTTTCTGAAAGGCTAATTCCTTGTCCTATTTGCTGCCCAATGTCTGACAATGCGCTTTTCATTCTTTTATTTTTTGACTGTTCAGACAAAATGGAAAAACCTTTTACAAGCGGTAAGCCAGTTGTAATCATTATCCATAAATTTCTTGTCATGAGCATCTTTTCGGAAATGGGGACTTTTTGGTGAAAAAGATTAAAGTTGAGAATTTTATTTTCTTTCTTATCTTTTGAGTCAACTTTAAATAAAAACAAACCCTTTTCTCTAAGGCTTTGTGCCAGTTCTTTTGTGTCTGTAGCTTCCAGAAAGCCCTTTTTTATTTGCCCGTCAATTGTTTTGGCGTCATAGAAAAAAATCGGCATGTTGTTTTATTCCATAATAACTCTTAAGACTTCCTCAATTGATGTAAATCCCTTGGCGGCTTTTATAAAGCCATCTTCTATCATTGTGCGCATTCCTTCCTGCACCGCTTTTTTCGTTATTTCGGGTGTTGAAGCTTTTTGATTTATTAAACTTTTGATGTTTTCGGTAACAGGTAAAACTTCAAAAATTCCTATTCTTCCTTTGTAGCCCGATGGACAATCTTTTGATGGTTTTGGCCTGTAAAGATATAAATCACTGATGTTTTCTTTTGCTTTTAATAATTTTTCCTCCTTTAATATTTCAGTAATTTTTTTGATGTCGCAGTATTTTTGAAGGTTTTTTATTTCTTCAGATTTTAATTTATATTTTTCTCTTTCTCCATAAAATTTCCTTACCAGTCTTTGGGCAATAATTATGTTTATTGTAGAAGAAAGCAAAAACGGTTCTGTGCCCATGTCTATTAACCTTGGAATAGCTCCTCCTGCTTCTGTCGTGTGCAGAGTGGACAAAACTAGGTGTCCTGTGAGGGCGGCATTTATTGCTAGGTCGGCAGTTTCTCGGTCACGAATTTCTCCAACCATAATAACATTAGGGTCTTGTCTTACCAGCGCCCTTAGCCCCGAAGCAAAAGTTAGTCCTATTTTTTCATTAACTT
>Ga0247842_10002160_pt1 | contig 30083 bp, 24 predicted proteins | sample LaCruzMarch2015__3_FD_192411 | JGI IMG/M metagenome (GOLD analysis project Ga0247842, IMG submission 192411) | Freshwater microbial communities from meromictic Lake La Cruz, Castile-La Mancha, Spain - LaCruzMarch2015_19m | ecosystem: Environmental > Aquatic > Freshwater > Lake | place: Spain...
AAAAACGTCCTTTAGTTCCTGAAGATGAAAGAGCGGAAATGCTTGCTGGTCTTGAATGTGTTGATTACGTGATGATTTTTTCTGAGCTTAATCCTATAAGCTTCCTGACCGAATTACGTCCCAATATACACGTAAAAGGCGGAGACTATACTCCTGATCGTGTAATTGAGAGAGAAACAGTCGAATTAATAGGTGCAGAATTGCACTTGCTACCCGGAGCTGAGGGAAAATCTACAACTAACCTGATAGAAGTAATAATTGAGCGATATGGTCAATCAGAACACTAATGTAATCGTTAAAAAATACATAAACGTTCTAAAAACAACCCCCTAGCCCCCTTTTTTAAGGGGGAATAAATCAAGTCGTGTCAACATTCCCCCTTAGCAAAGGGGGTCAGGGGGTTGTGAAAAACGTTGAAATACTATGTCAAAATGGCATTTTTTAACGATTACACTAATACATATACATTCTGTTCATTTCAAAGGCATTCTCTATGTGTTCAATGTTTGGTTCTTTCGACTTTTGAGGGAACGTGATAGCTATTACATCAAACCGACAGGAGCGATCAAAAAGCTCTTTTTCCTGTATGTAGCTGAGAGCGGTTTTTGTGATCCTGCTAATTTTGCCTGAAGTGATGGAACTCTGAGGAATACCAAAACTCTCTGTCCGTTTTGTCCTTACTTCGACGAAAACTATAACGTCATCTTGTTCCGCTATAATATCTATTTCGCCGAGTTTGCACCTATAATTTCGCTGAATAATATTAAATCCCTTGCGTTTCAGGAAATCCTCTGCAAGTTTTTCACCTTTATCTCCGACCTGTTTTTTGTAATTAAGCAATCAGTTCACCTACTTCTGTATCTTCTCTAATCTGTGGCTAAATTCTGATTCACGACTTATGCTTTGTAGCCCGACCTTTTAGGTTGGTTTTTTTCCAAGCTAGAAGCTTGGGCTACGAAAATAATTCGCATAAATCGTTAATTCGGAAAATGTTATCTTATTTGTGCATATAGTATAACGAAACTTTAACTACGAGGTCAATAAGTTTTTATTATGGCACACTGAAAACTGTCAAAAAGCAAATACGACAATTGAAAATGCTTGCCGTTTTTGCTCATTTTGATTATAATTAAACGATTCTGATAACTAAAAACTATTAATTTTTGTTTGGAAATTGAAAAGGTGTTAAGTATGGACTTAAAAGATATAGAAAATCGTTGGTTTCCCCCATCTCCTCACAAAGAAGCAGTTATGGATTTTCTCAACAGGGGAAGGGCGCATATTGAGGAGAGGGGACATAATGTTGCACCGCTTCTTGTATTTGAGGACGGTGGCGTGATGGAACTTCCGAAGATACGCTTTAAAGATGGAAATTTTTCTCCTGATGAATCTTCTCAGGCTTCAAGACAAACTAATTACAGTGACGTTTGTGGAACTATTGATGAGTTTAAGAATCTTCTGCAAACTAAGCCTGAACTTGCCAAAAACGACCCATCCCGACTTTTTGAGTTAATTGATGATGTGTGCTATCTGCTGTCACGTATGCAAAGACGACGAGAAGCATATAATTCTTCGGCAGAAGCGATTGGAAAATTAGCTGAACAACTGAAGCAATTAGCGGGTCCCAACGTAGATGATGCTTATCAAAGAGCAGATATATTGAAAAATTTTCTCAAGGAGAATCCTGACGAAGTATCTGGAAAACTAAACGAGCTTTTCAAGGTTTCTGAAGAGATGCGTGATGTAGCGAACCGCATGGAGAAGGAAGTGCTTTATCCTTATAGGGAACTTTTTATTGAGATTGGCGAAATATATTCTCAAGTTAAGGGAAGCAGATCATGGGAAAAGAAAAAATAATCAAAGTGATAATCTCTTTCTATCTTCTCGTTGCAATATTTGGAAAACAATCTCTGTTGATATAGTTGATACAAGTTTTTCACCTAATAGAAATAAAAAGAAGCTAAACACGGAGACACAGAGGCACGGAGAAAAAAGATGAAGGCGGAAGGATGAAAATGGATTGAAAGATTGGAACTAGGTAAAGTAATCTTCAAATCTTTAATCTTAGAATCTTCTAATCGTATTCATCCTTCATACTTTCTAAGTTCTCTCCGTGCCTCTGTGTCTCCGTGTTTTTTCCTGAATTCTGACTATTACTCAACTAACTGAAAAACTCGTATAGTTAAGTATTTTTTAGGATATATTTTCAACAGGAGAGAATAAGAATGAAAATTGTTCAACTTATACCCGGTTCTGGCAACGCATTTTATTGTGAGAATTGCTTCCGGGACACTAATCTTGTTATGTCAATGCGAGCCAAAGGTCATGACGTTGCTGTTGTGCCTTTGTATCTGCCTATAATGTCAGAAGATGCTCATTGCAAGCCTGACGCACCGATCTTTTTCGGTGGTATAAACGTATATTTACAACAAAAGTCCTCATTGTTCCGAAAAACGCCTCGCTGGTTAGACCGAATGTTTGATCTACCATCATTGTTAAAATGGGTCGCTAAAAAGGCAGGGATGACTAAAGCTGAGGAACTCGGAGATATGACGCTATCAATGCTACTCGGAGAAAAGGGCAATCAAGCTAAAGAAGTTAAACGACTTGTAGATTGGCTGGAATTATCAGGGAAGCCCGATTTGGTGCAATTCTCAAATGCACTACTGCTTGGAATGGCTCACCAGATCAAGGAAAGGCTAAAAATACCTCTGGTCTGTATCCTTCAGGACGAAGATATATGGCTGGATGCCATGCCTGAACCACAGCGCAGTATATTATACGAGACAATCAGACAGCGTTCGACAGAAGTTGATGCTTTCGTCTCTGTTAGCAATTATTACAAGCAGTTGATGTGCGACAAGTTGAGTCTTCCTTGTGATCGAGTTCATGTTGTCTATAATGGAATACGTGCTGATAACTATTTACAATCTGAAATACCTTTTAACCCGCCCGTAATCGGTTTTTTAGAAAGGCAATGCAAGGAAAAAGGACTTGGGATTCTTGCGGAAGCGTTTATAATACTGAAGAAAAATAACCATATACCAAACGTAAAGCTACGCATTGCTGGAGGTATGTCACCGGGAGATGAGCCTTACGTGAATAGTATTCGTCAAAGATTTGCGGATTCCGGCGTCAGCGATAACGTTGAGTTCTTGCCAAACCTTAGCGGAAAAGGCAGGGCTGATTTTCTAAGCTCATTATCGGTTCTTTCAGTGCCAGCGGAGCATAAAGAAGCCTTTGGAGTATATATCATTGAGGCAATGGCTTCTGGTGTTCCTGTTGTTCAGCCGAATCAGGGGTCATTTCCTGAGTTGCTCAATATTACTAAAGGTGGTATAATATTTGAACCGAATGAACCTCAAGCTCTAGCGAATGCGCTTGAGTCATTGCTACTCAATCCTGATAATATACGTGAATTGGGAAATCAGGGCAGAAAATCGGTAAAAGAGAAATTTACCATAGAACACATGGCTGAGGAATTCATGGACGTGATGAACAAAGTGACTGTCGGTCGAATTAATATTTAAGAAATAGAATATGGAGTTTGATTATGGATAACATAAAACTTATATTGTTAAGACATGGCGAAAGTAAATGGAATAAAGAAAATAGGTTCACGGGATGGAAAGACGTTGATCTTTCCCGAAAAGGTAGGAAAGAGGCAAAGCTGGCTGGCGATATTCTAAGGCAGGAAGGCTACGTTTTCGACGTCGCATTCACTTCTGTGCTAAAAAGAGCGATTAGAACTCTCTGGATAACTCTCGACAGAATGGACTTAATGTGGATACCAGTCTATAATTCATGGAGATTGAACGAAAGGCACTATGGAGCTTTGCAGGGACTTAATAAGGCTCAGACAGCTAAGAAATTCGGTGATGAACAGGTGCTTATATGGCGAAGAAGCTACGACATTCCACCACCAGAATTGAAAAAGACTGATAAACGCTATCCCGGTAATGAATTAAGATATAAAGATATGGATGAGAAAGACCTTCCTCTTACCGAAAGCCTTAAAGAGACAGTGGCTAGATTTATGCCATACTGGCACGAAACGATAGCTCCTACTGTGAAATCAGGTAAACGAGTGGTAATCGCCGCTCATGGTAATAGCTTGAGAGCATTGGTAAAATATCTTGACAACGTATCAGACAAGGATATTGTATCGCTAAATATTCCCACGGGAGTACCGCTTGTCTACGAGCTTGATAAAGACCTGAAACCGATAAAGCACTATTATCTCGGAGATCAGGAAGCGATCCAAAAGGCAATGCAAAGCGTCGCTAATCAAGGTAAAGCTAAATGAGTAATGTGTAATGGGTGATGTGTGGTAAGTCAAAATTTTAGCCACAGATTAACACGGATACACACGGATTAATTCCAAAATTCTAAGGAGGTATCTAATGAGTATCAGTGTCGGTATAGTCGGATTGGGTATGTTTGGACCTTCGTTTATAAGTCATTACAAAAAACATCCTGACGTTCATCGCCTTGCTCTGTGTGATATGAAATCAGATCGTCTGGCTGAGATGTCAAAGCGTTTTGAAATTTCTGAGACGTACTCAAGTCTCGATGAAATCTGCAAGACCGATATAGATGCTCTGGTGATTATAACTCAACCTTGGTTACACGTCAGGCAGGCTGTTCAGGCTATGAATGCTGGAAAACACGTTTACACCGCAGTTCCTGCGGCACAATCCCTTGATGAGTGTAATGAGCTTATTGAGACTGTCAAGAAAACGGGTATGATATACATGAACGGCGAAACGAGCTATTTTTATCCTGAGACTGCATTTTGCCGAAAGAAAGCCAGTGAAGGCGCTTTCGGTCATATAGTTTATTGCGAAGGCGAGTATTTCCACGATATGAGTCATGGATTATATGACGTTTCAAAAGGGCGATGGGGCGATCAATGGGGATGGGATAAGACCGGCGATTCACCGATGTATTATCCATCACATTCTTTATGTTTTCCCATCTCTGTGACAGGCGGGGCATATATGACAGAAGTATCTGCGCAGGGGTTCGTCTATCCCAATGACGAGTGGTATCGTAAAGACACTATCTGGAAAAATGAGTTCTCAAACGAGGTTGCATTATTCAAGATGAGCAACGGTACGATTGCACGTATCTGTGAATTTAGGCGAGTTGGTCACCCCGGATGCGTTCGCTCGTGCATTTATGGCACAGATGGAAGCTTTGAGAATAATCTTGCCGGCGCTGTCTGGGCTGATACACACGGAAGTCAGGTTGTTGCGTTGCCGATGGATCACGAGTGGCTTCCAGAACCGTTAGCATCCGATTTAGGTGGTCATGCAGGCTCACACGCTTACCTCGTCCACGAGTTTGTTGACTCGGTGAACAGGGAGCGATTACCGAGAATTAACGTATGGGAAGCAGTCAGGTATTGCGCACCGGGTTTCGTTGCTCATGAATCTGCAATGCGTGACGGTGAACTTCTCAAAATACCCGATTGGGGAAATCCACCAGCGATAGTTAAATAATATATTCGTTGTTCTGTATCATACTCCTCTACACATAGGATATTATGAATGTTAAGAAAATAATCGGGTAATAAATAAATCGCCTCAAATCCCCCTAACCCCCTTTGCTAAAGGGGGAGTTATAGCCATTCCCCCTTTGAAAACTAATCTTTACCCACAAATATGTGGATATTGTGAGAATAAGTCCTTTCCCCCTTTCAAAAGGGGGATAAAGGGGGATTTAAAAGCTCTATTACTGGATTACCCGGTTAATTATTTAATGTTCATCATATACTAGAAAAGTTTTCTATCCGTATATTCTCTTGTGTCAAAATTACCATCTTACTTTTAACATTAGAAAGGAGAAGGCAATTCCTCCCCACGCATAAAAAAGTGACTGGTGACAGGTAAAAAGCATAAGTTCCAACCTGTCCGCGTTACTCATCACTCGTCACTTTCCGCAATGCAGGGGGTATCCTTGCCGAAACGAGAGATGAATAGAGAAAAAATAACACGAGTTTTATGTTTTATTATCGCAATATTCCTTGCTTTAACTATGGTCGGATGCGGGGATCGTGGTAAATCAAAAAAAACGGTTGTAGTCTATTCACCACACGGCGGAGACATAATGACTCAATTCGAGAGTCTGTTTGAGGGCAAATATCCAGATATTGACGTGCAGTGGATAGAAGTAAGTTCTCAGGGTATTCTTGACAGGATCAGATCAGAGCGTGAAAACCCACAATGCGATGTGTGGTGGGGTGCGCCATCAACTGATTTCTCAAATGCAACTAAAGAAAACTTATTACAAAAATACCGTCCTTTGTGGGCTAATGCAGTTGATCCAAAATACAAAGACACGAATGATTTTTGGTATGGCACGTTTCTAACACCTGAAGTTATCGGTTACAATAATAGTTTATTAAAAGAATCCGAAGTTCCTAAAGACTGGGATGAGCTTTTACTTCCAAAATGGAAGGATAAAATCATTATTCGTTATCCATTAGCCTCTGGTACAATGAGAGCCATTTTTTCTGCAATGATCTGGCGATCCTATAAAGATACTAGCGATCCAAAGAATGGTTATGAATGGTTGTTAAAGCTCGATGCTAACACAAAAGAATATGCTTCCAGCCCAACCATGATGCAACAGAAACTCGCTAGAGGTGAGGGTTTACTAACTATATGGAACATGCCGGATATGATATTTCAAGCTGACAGATATAAATATCCATTCGGATACGTTATCCCCAAGAGTGGAACGCCAATCGTGACTGACGGTATTGCTATGATCGCCAACTGTAAGCATCCCAAAGAAGGGAAACTTTATTATGAGTTTGTCAATACTCAAGAAAGCCTGCTGACTCTGGCAAAACAACATTATCGAATACCGGCTCGAAATGACATGCCAAAAGACCAGCTTCCAAAATGGATTACCGAAACTTCGCTTACTCCAATGGATGTAAATTGGGATGTTTTTTCTCAAAAATCTGATGAATGGATGAAATATTGGGAACAGAATATCAAAAACAAGGGAAAATGACATGGCTTCTGTTCAATTACAAAATATTAGCAAGTCGTTTAAGGATGTTGTTGTAGTCAAAGACGTTAATCTGACAATTAAAGATGGTGAGTTCTTCAGCTTACTTGGTCCAAGCGGGTGTGGTAAAACAACTATCTTGCGAATGATGGCGGGATTTTACGTTCCTACTATTGGAAAAATTCTCTTTGATAACAAAGACGTCTCTATTCTTCCGCCCAACAAGCGAAATACTGCTATGGTATTTCAGAACTATGCGCTTTTTCCACACATGACAGTATTTGAAAACGTAGCTTTTGGACTTCGTGCCAGAAAAATTCAGAATCCAGAACGACAGGAGCGTGTAAGAAATGCTCTTGAGCTAGTAAATCTAGCAGAACTAGAGAACCGTCACGTCACACAACTGAGCGGAGGGCAACAACAGCGAGTAGCACTAGCAAGGGCTATCGTGATAGAACCCAAGATATTACTTTTAGACGAGCCATTGAGTAACCTTGATGCAAAACTAAGACGAGAAACTAGAGAACAGATACAAAAACTACAAAGGAAACTGAAGATCACAACTATATACGTAACTCACGATCAGGAAGAAGCACTAACGCTATCGGACAGGATTGCACTTATGAATGAGGGTGTGTGCCAGCAGATCGGTACGCCTTTTGAGATATATAATCATCCTGCTAACGCATTTGTCGCTAAGTTTATTGGACGCTCTAATCTATTTAATGGAACTGTTATAAATGTACAAAATGATGATGTATTAGTGGAACTTAAGCAAGGTATTCAGTTGATAGTGAAAACTGATGACAAACTCTCAATCGGTCAAAAAGTTGTTCTGGCAATCAAACCAGAATCGGTGATATTACATGAGAATGATATTACTGGAATGAATATATTAAAGGGTAGGATCATTACAAAGCATTTTAATGGTTATCTAATAGAATATGAAATTGACGTGGATGGAATAACACTTAATAACGTAACATTGAACGAAGAAACCGTTTATGAAGAAATTAATATTTACGTGGAGATACCAAAAGACAAGATAAATGTATTGTGAGAAAAGTTTTGGTGCCGAGGAGGAGACTTGAACTCCTATGGAAATAATATCCACTGGACCCTGAACCCAGCGTGTCTACCAATTCCACCACCTCGGCATAAGTAGAACTCCATTATAGTTTACATCAATAGAACTCTACTGTCAAGGACTTTTTACAGCGAGTTAATGAACAACTCGCTGTAAAAAGATTCGAGTACTAACAATGTGGATCAAGCTACGGAGTCTTTCAATTCCTTTCCGGGTTTGAAAGTAGGCACTCTCTTCTTTGCTATTTCGATCTTGCTTCCTGTTTTTGGATTCCTGCCTTCTCTTGCCTTTCTCTCTTTAACATTGAATGTTCCAAAGCCAATCAAACTGACTTTATCACCTTTTGCAAGGGCATCCTTGATAGCATCCACAAATGCGTCCACAACTTCCCCGGCTTGCTTCTTGGTAATGCCGATCTCGGCGACTTTAGCTATTAGATCCGCTTTAACCATTTAATAATCCTCCTCCTCTTTATCCTTATTTATTCTGAAACCCTTTGATTTATTGATATGCAATAACCTTATGATATATAATATAGCATTGCTATTGTGTTTGTCAAGAAAAAACTGGGTCTAGCCAAACATAAATTTCTCGTCCGCGGAAATTAAGCATTAAGTCACAAAGGCACGAAGAGTATTATGGGTTAAAAGTTAAAAGTTTAATGATATTTTCCTTTAAAAATCAAATAACTTGAAAAAAACATTAAAAAAGGGCTTGACAGGATAGGTAAGTGCTGTTATACTTAATGCTCTGTCAAGGTAGAAACAGGGATTAGAAAAAAGTTAAGGAAAGATTAAGAAAAAGTTAAAAAATCCCCTTGACAAGTGTTTGGTTTGGTGATATACTGATACGTTGGAACGATATGAAACGTAAATTATCGGGCACTTGAAATTGAAAGATTCGTGTGCCTGTTTTGTTCTTTGAAAACTGAATGATACGTTGTCGTGCAATTCGGATAGTATTTTTCGAGTATTTACAATACCTGATTCAAATTCAGGGAGTGTACGTGCTCTAAGATCCTGTCAATATGAAGTACATCTGCTTTAAAAAGCGCAAGCTTTAAGCAGTTAGTATATAGATATTATTTGGAGAGTATGATACTGGCTCAGAACGAACGCTGGCGGCATGTCTGAACGATGCAAGTCGACGAGAATGGAGCCGCAAGGCTCCTAGTAAAGTGGCGAACGGGTGAGTAACACGTGCGTAACCTGCCTTTGGAAGGGGGATAGCATTTCGAAAGAGGTGATAATACCCCATAGAGTTGTGTGGCATAAGCCATGCAATAAAAGATGGCCTCTATACAAAGCTATTGTCCAAAGATGGGCGCGCGGCCTATTAGCTAGTTGGTGAGGTAATGGCTCACCAAGGCGACGATGGGTAGCTGTCCTTAGAGGGTAATCGGCCATACTGGAATTGAGATACGGTCCAGACTCCTACGGGAGGCAGCAAGTCGGAATATTTGTCAATGGGCGAAAGCTTGAACAAGCAATGCCGCGTGAGCGATGAAGGCCTTCGGGTTGTAAAGCTCTGTGTTTTGGGAAGAAAAACTGGCACGTTAATAACTTGCCAGATTGACGGTACCATAATAGAAAGCCCCGGCTAACTACGTGCCAGCAGCCGCGGTGATACGTAGGGGGCAAGCGTTGTTCGGAATTACTGGGTGTAAAGGGCGTACAGGCGGCTGAGTAAGTCGGATGTGAAATCCTTGGGCTTAACCTGAGAACTGCATTTGATACTGCTCGGCTTGAGGTCAGGAGAGGAAAGCGGAATATGTGGTGTAGCGGTGAAATGCGCAGATATCACATAGAACACCGGTGGCGAAGGCGGCTTTCTGGTCTGACTCTGACGCTGACGCGCGAAAGCTAGGGGAGCGAACGGGATTAGATACCCCGGTAGTCCTAGCCGTAAACGATGGGTACTAAGTGTAGGAGGTATCGACCCCTCCTGTGCTGTAGCTAACGCATTAAGTACCCCACCTGGGGACTACGGTCGCAAGATTAAAACTCAAAGTAATTGACGGGGGCCCGCACAAGCGGTGGAGTATGTCGCTTAATTCGAAGCAACGCGAAGAACCTTATCCAAGGCTTGACATTTTTCTGACAGCCGTGGAAACACGGTCTTCTCTTACGAGACAGATTAACAGGTGCTGCATGGCAGTCGTCAGCTCGTGTCGTGAGATGTTGGGTTAAGTCCCGCAACGAGCGCAACCCCTGTTCCTAGTTGCCAGCGAGTAATGTCGGGAACTCTAGGAAGACTGCCGACGATAAGTCGGAGGAAGGTGGGGATGACGTCATGTCCTCATGGCCCTTATGCCTTGGGCTGCACACGTACTACAATGGCCGGTACAGAGGGTTGCCAAACCGCGAGGTGGAGCTAATCCCTTAAAGCCGGTCTCAGTTGGGATTGTAGTCTGCAACTCGACTACATGAACCTGGAATCGCTAGTAATCGCGAATCAGCAGGTCGCGGTGAATACGTTCCCGGGCCTTGTACACACCGCCCGTCACACCACGAAAGTCGGTGGCATTCGAAGCCGATGAGCTAACCGCAAGGAGGCAGTCGTCTAAAGTGAAACCGATAATTGGGGTGAAGTCGTAACAAGGTAGCCGTATCGGAAGGTGCGGCTGGATCACCTCCTTTCTAAGGAGCTTATTAGGTTGAAGGTTCTAAAGTTCTAAGATTCTAAGGTTGAAAAATCTTTGAATCTTCTGATCTTTAAGTCTTAAAATTCTAACAGCTCTAGGTCGATACTATTCGTCCATGGCAACGTATTATTCAGTTTTTTTTGTATATTTAGGCGGGTCTATAGCTCAGGTGGTTAGAGCGCGTGCCTGATAAGCACGAGGTCCCTAGTTCGAGTCTAGGTAGGCCCACCAGAGCATAGAACTTGCGAAGTATGATGAATATAAGGCAGAAAGAGGAAGAGTAAAAATGCTCTTTCATCACTCATCCTTCATACTTAATAATTGGGGGTGTAGCTCAGATGGGAGAGCGCCTGACTTGCAATTAGGAGGCCAGCGGTTCGATTCCGCTCATCTCCACCATTCTATTTTACAGTTTTGGGTTTTGAGTTTTTAGTCATTATGGGTTAAAAACTCAGAATTGAGAACTGGAGATAAAATATTAAAAGCATACATCAGATTTATCTGGTGTTTCGTTCTTTGACAACTGCATAGCGTAATTTAGGGTAGCCAAAAAAATTAATAATCTGCAAACACCTGTGATCAAGCTACTAAGGGCTTATGGTGGATGCCTTGGCGCCAGAAGACGATGAAGGGCGTGGTTAACTGCGATAAGCTTCGGTGAGCTGTTAGCAAGCATAGATCCGGAGATCCCCGAATCGGGCAACCGGGCAGAGGAAATGCTCTGCCACTTGTATCTGAATAAAATAGGATATAAGAGACAACCGGGAGAAGTGAACCATCTCAGTACCCCGAGGAAAAGAAAGCAACATAATTCGGCGCAAGCCGAGTTGCGATTCCCTAAGTAGCGGCGAGCGAAATGGGAACAGCCCAAACCATCCATACGTTAAAGCTCGTGTGCGTTGTATGGGTGGGGTCGAGGGATGCATCATGTGGGTACACGAATCCGCAAAGAAGTTACAAATCTCCATCTTAGCTTAATATGCCTGGAAAGGAAGACCAAAGAGGGTAACAGTCCCGTGAGTGAAAAGATGTAGACTTCTTGTATGTATTCCCAAGTATCATGAGATATACGAGCTTGTGAGAATTTAGGAGGACCATCTCCTAAGGCTAAATACTCTCTGGCGACCGATAGTGAACCAGTACCGTGAGGGAAAGGTGAAAAGAACCCCTGCTAGGGGAGTGAAATAGTCTCCTGAAACCATGAGCCTACAAGCTGTGGAAGCATTCCTTCGGGAGTGTGACTGCGTGCCTTTTGCAGAATGAGCCGACGAGTTACTTAACGTTGCAAGGTTAAGCCTTTAAGAGGCGCAGCCGTAGCGAAAGCGAGTCTGAATAGGGCGTTTAGTTGCGTTAAGTAGACCCGAAACCGGGTGATCTATCCATGACCAAGGTGAAGCGCATCTAACAGTGCGTGAAGGCCTGAACCCACCAAGCTGGAAAACTTGGGGGATGAGTTGTGGATGGGAGTGAAAGGCTAATCAAACTCGGTGATAGCTGGTTCTCCCCGAAATAGCTTTAGGGCTAGCCTCGTATGTTGAACGATTGTGGTAGAGCACTGATTGGACTAGCGACCCCACCAGGTTAGCAAACCCATTCAAACTCCGAATGCAGTCGTTGGTCCAGGCGCAAGCTTGGGCTAAATACGGGAGTCAGAATGCGGGGGCTAAGCTCCGTATTCAAAAGGGAAACAGCCCAGATCGCCAGCTAAGGTCCCCAAATACAAGCTAAGTGGGAAAGGATGTGGAATTGCTTAGACAGCCAGGATGTTGGCTTAGAAGCAGCAACCATTTAAAGAGTGCGTAACAGCTCACTGGTCAAGCGGTCCTGCGCCGAAGATGTAACGGGGCTAAAGCTTGTTACCGAAGCTGCGGAATTGGCGAAAGCCAATTGGTAGGGGAGCGTTCTATATAGGGACGAAGGAGAACTGTAAGGGACTCTGGACTGATTAGAAGAGCTTATGTCGGCACGAGTAGCGATAAAACAGGTAAGAAACTTGTTCGCCGTAAATCTAAGGTTTCCTGGGCAAGGTAATTCCTCCCAGGGTAAGTCGGACCCTAAGCCGAGGCCGAAAGGCGTAGGCGATGGAAAACAGGCTAAAATTCCTGTACCACCTTGTAAGCATTTGAGTGATGAGGGGACGTGGACGGTAAGACCATCCAGCGATCGGAAGTGCTGGTCCAAGCTCGTAGAGGGATACTCCAGGCAAATCCAGAGTATCATTAACCTCGAGAAGTGATGGGGAGTTCGCAAGGACATAAACTGGTTTAAGCGTCTACCAAGAAAATCCTCTAGCGAGTTTATAGGGTGTCCGTACCGCAATCCAACACAGGTAGATGAGGAGAGTATCCTAAGGCGCTCGAGAGAACTCTCGTTAAGGAACTCGGCAAAATAGCTCCGTAACTTCGGAAGAAGGAGCACCTCTCTGGGTGTAACGTCTCGCACGTGAAGCCCTATGGGAGGTCGCAGTGAAAGGGCCCAAGCGACTGTTTACTAAAAACACAGGTCTCTGCTAAGTTGTAAAACAACGTATAGGGACTGACGCCTGCCCGGTGCCGTAAGGTTAAGGGGAGAGGTTAGATGTCTTCGGACATTGAAGCTTTGAACCGAAGCTCCGGTAAACGGCGGCCGTAACTATTGAGTAAACCGCAGTAGTTATAAAATCTGGCTATATGCTGGAAACTCCTGTTAGGCTAACAGTACTTTCTGAATCATTCAGAAACGTGACAATCTGTTAGATAGGGACAATCAGCAGGAAAGAACCGAAAGGAATCCTCGATGAGACCAGAAATTGGTTATTATCTCGCTGGCTTTACTGATGGTGAAGGTAGCTTTAATGTTTCCTTCAGACCACATAAAGATTATAAATTCCCATGGAAAATTTCTCTCTGTTTCAATGTCTCCCAAAAAGATAAGGTTATCTTGGCTCTGTTTAAGCATCATCTAGGTTGTGGAACTTTAAGAAGCAGACCTGATGGTGTGTGGTACTATGAAGTCAATAATTTTAACTCAATTTGGGAAAATGTTATACCATTCTTCAAAAAATATAGTTTTCTTTCTGCAAAGAAGAAGCGTGATTTTTCAAAGTTCTGTATGATCGCTGAAATAATAAAAGAAGCGAATCATCTTACTGAAGAAGGTTTAATAAAGATACTTGAGATAAGACGAGATATGAATGATGGTGGGAAACGTAAATACAGCGAAGAAGAGATTCTAAAAAGATTTCGGGAATCCTCAGAGACTATACGCCAGACTTCAGAAAAACTGGAGATGATATAGTCCGATCTTACGGGAAACCGTAAGCTAACATAAATGAACGGTTTTTTAGCGCTAATAAGAAGGGCCGTTATAAAATTTGTCTATATGCTGGAACATCTCATTTATTTCTATGATACCTAGTAGGTGAAAAATCATGAATAGAGACAATCAGCAGGAAAGAGTTCTAACACCAGAATACCTTGCTGGCTTTATTGATGGTGAAGGATGTTTTTCGGTAACTGTTCATCCGCACAATAGTGCAAGATGGGGATGGTTAATCGATCCAGACTTCACAGTTAATCAACATAAAAAAAGCCTTGAGTTTTTGGAGAGAATCCAAAAATTCTTTGGTTGTGGCAAAATCTATGAAAAAAGTCCAAATAAGAGTAATGTACTTACTTATATAATCTACTCAAGACGTAGTATATATGAAAAAGTAATACCTTTCATAGATGCACATCCATTAGTTTCTCATAAACAACATGATTATGAGAAATTCCGCGAGATTATTGAATCTTTGATGTTGAAAAAACATCATACACTTGAAGGCTTTCATGAGATTGTAAAAATTGCATTCTCTATGAATGCTCAAGGGAAACAGCGGAAATATACACTTCAGCAAGTGTTAGAATTATCCTCAGAGACTACACGACAGGCATCTGTAAGCAAGACAGATGAAGATATAGTCCGAACTCAACAGTGATGTTGAGAGTTATACAGAAATGATGTAACCGATTATTAAATCGTAACAAAATTACCTAAGGTAGCGAAATTCCTCGTCGGATAATACCCGACCTGCACGAATGGCGTAACGATTTGGGCGCTGTCTCAACGAGAGGCTCGGCGAAACTGTAGTACCGGTGAAGATGCTGGTTACCCGCGGCTAGACGGAAAGACCCCGTGAACCTTTACTATAGCTTGATATTGGATCTTGATGCTGTCATCAGAGTATAGGTGGGAGACTTTGAAACCGGGCTCCGGCCCTGGTGGAGTCGTTAGTGTAATACCACTGTGATTGTATTGAGGTTCTAACCGCACTCTGTGAATCCAGATGCGGGACAATGTCAGGTGGGTAGTTTGACTGGGGCGGTTGCCTCCTAAAATGTAACGGAGGCGCACCAAGGTTCCCTCAGTGCGGTTGGAAATCGCGCTTTGAGTGCAAAGGCATAAGGGAGCTTAACTGTGAGACTTACAAGTCGAACAGATGCGAAAGCAGGTCTTAGTGATCTTCCGGTTCTGTGTGGAAGGGCCGGGACTTATCGAATAAAAGGTACTCCGGGGATAACAGGCTTATAGCTCCCAAGCGCCCATAGCGACGGAGCTGTTTGGCACCTCGATGTCGGCTGGTCTCATCCTGGGGCTGAAGCTGGTCCCAAGGGTTTGGCTGTTCGCCAATTAAAGAGGCACCCGAGCTGGGTTTAGAACGTCGCAAGACAGTTCGGTCCCTATCTGCCGTGGGCGTAGGATATTTGAGGGGAGCTGCCCCTAGTATGAGAAGACCGGGGTGGACGAATCCATGGTGTGTCAGTTGTCATGCCAATGGCATTGCTGAGTAGCTACATTCGGAAGGGATAAGCGCTGAAAGCATATAAGCGCGAAGCCCACCTCAAGATTAAATATCCCACACAATTAATGTGGTAAGGACCCTTCGAGACTAGAAGGTTGATAGGCTGGAAGTGTAAGCAACGTGAGTTGTTCAGCTTACCAGTACTAATTGTCCGAGGGCTTGATCATTTGTTATTATACAAAAATCACATTTTATTTGCTCGATTATTTCTTTTTTATCCAAAATGCTATGCAGTTGCAAAGTTTCAATTAAGAAAGCAGAATTAAGAGCTATTCTCTTGATTCTTAATTCTTAATTTTCTTTTTCCCCGGTGATTATAGCGGAGAGGAAACACCCGTTACCATTCCGAACACGGAAGTGAAGGGCTCCAGCGCTGATGGTACTTCGAGGGTAACTTCGTGGGAGAGTAGGACGTTGCCGGGGATTTTTTATCCATTTTTAGCCTGCTGATAATTTCAGCAGGCTTTTTGATTTTAAATCAAGTAGTTCCTTGATTTTTTTTACCACTTTTCTCTCCGTGTTCTCCGTGGTTATTTTCTTTTTGTTTCTATAAGTGAAAAACTCGTATTATATTATGACACCGGGAATATACCACCTGATTATATATCTGCCATCAGATACAAACATCAAAGTCGGAAAATTAGGACATTATAATTTTCCGACAGGTTACTATGTATATACGGGTAGTGCAATGCGTGGTCTTGATCAAAGAATTGCCAGACATCTAAGGAATGACAAGCACCTTCACTGGCACATAGATTATCTTTTGCAACATGGACAGATCGTTGACGTTATAACTCGTATGACAAAAGAACATCATGAATGTCAATTCAATCAAATGATCATGTCTTTACCCGAATGTCAGATACCCGTTAAGGGTTTCGGATCAAGTGATTGTGATTGCTTATCTCACCTAACATTCTTTGAGAAAAAACCAACACTCAAGTCTGAAAAACCTTTGCTTGTTATTATTCCTTAATCTTGTAGCAGTTGCTTTTATAGCAAATTATAACATTCTTACCAAGTGCAAAGAATTTTCCAAGTTCAATTTCTTTAGATAAAAGTTGGAAATACTCATCACTACCATATTTGATCTCTTTAACCTTCATCTCTGGTTCATATTCAGTATCTGTCCAGACGTTTTTCTTTAATATGAAGGTCTTTGTGCCTACGTATTTTATTTCTACTTTGATTCCGCTATCCTTATCAAACAATTGTGTATTAGTAGATACTGTCGGTGCAGGAGCTTGTTTCATTTCACTCATCATTTTACTGGCGGCTACAGCATCTGCTCCTTTTTCCTTTTTGAGACCAACGCTTCCTGAATCAAGAGATTGACGTGCCATTGCCCTTCTGTCACCGGCAGGCAATCGGTTAAGTTCTTCTTCAGGCAATACGAGGAATGAAGTGTAAGGCGTGATTATTCCATACTTCTTGCTCAAGTGAATTATTTCGTCTTTGATCTCATTATTATCGCCTTGAGTACGCATCTCATCCAGCAAATATCCGACCTTACGCTGCGCCCAAAGTCTTGGTATGAAGTCGTTTTCTGTATTCTTAGCAAGGAAATCTGCCTTATTAGTAGTGGTGTATTTTTTGCTTCTTATGTCACCATCGAGCTTAATATCTGCTGTCCCACTATTCTCATATCTTCCCAATACTACTAACTGTGTGCCTTTGAATATATCTGGCAAGCTCTTGGGATAAACCTCTCTGGTTTTTATGCTTCCTGTGGTAAGTTTAAGGTTTGACAGCATTGGTTCGCTGATCTTGTTGTAAAGCGAAGATACAGAGACTTCAATGTCCTCAGACGGCTTGACATATTGAGACGTTCCTCCATTATTTTCTGAAAGCTTATCAAGAAAATGTGTATTCACGTCATACCCAACGCCAAAAGCGAAAAGCCTTAATGATTTTGACTTTGCTTTTTCTGCATTTTTGAGGATTGCATCAACGTCTTTTATACCGATAGTGGGCAAGCCATCAGTTAAAAATACAATAATTTTGGGACGGTTTGGATCGGGTTGCTTTTTTAGTGCAAGTAGTAAAGCATCGTTTATGTCTGTGCCGCCAGTTGCTTCCAGCTTGTTAATAAATCTTTCAGCTTTATCAACATTTGCTTTTGTTGCTATAAGCAAAGAGTTATCTAGTTCATCAACGTCAGTGCTAAAGACGATTATTCCAAACCTATCTTTGTCTTTCAGGCTTTTTACGCAGAATTTCAATGCGTTTTTCGCCTGATCTATTTTCTCGCCCTGCATACTTCCTGATTTATCTAGCACAAAGATAACGTCTTTTTCAATAACATCCTCACTTGTTGTCTCATATTTTGGTGCGACTAGAAGCATGAAGAAGCCATCTTCATCACTTTCTTTGTATGAAAGAAGATTAAGACCAAATTCCTTGTCAGAGACGGTATAATACATCACGAAATCTTTATCTGGTTTTACATTTGACGCCTCGTAACTGAGTTTCACGGCATTGTCGCTTTGTCTGCGAATATCTATTTCGTGTGATGGTGAGTAAACGCTTTTTATCGGCTTCCCGCTTTTGACGTCCACTGATACCGTAACTGATGGGATCGGTTTTGCTGAGAATTTTTCGGTATTCAATGGGTATACGTACTTACACAAACCGGAATCATATTTCAGTACTTCTGAATATTGCAATTGAATCCGTTTCTCTCCTCTTGCTTGTATGGGATAAATGCTAACTCTGAAAGCGCCCCTATCAATATATTCAAGAAGTGCAGGGTCACGCACTTGTCGTACAATGTCATCATAGATTTGTCGTGCTTTGCTTTTTTCCAGTATCTCACCTTTGACAGGCTTCCCATCTACGTACATTACGAAATTAGATATACTGGCGTCAACAGGCAATGGGAAGATGTAAATGCCTTCCAGATCCATGTTATTTTCATTTAAGAAGACTTGATCAACTTTGGTTGTTGTAACCTGATCTTTTATTGTTACTTCGACGTGGTGATATTTGATTGATAATGGTATGAAGGTTCGCTCTTGAGGGGGTCTTGGTATGACTATGAATCCATCAGCATAGGCAATACCAGCAATGAGAAGGGATAGAATGATTGATAAAACGATTCGGGATTTCATGTCTAGCGCTCCTTTCGGCTAAGGCTATTTGATAGAGTACGACTGCAATTCCGCTTCTGTTACAAAAGTCTCTCCTCCCCTCGTCTGTTCGCTAACGAGTTTTACAATGCCAACGTTTGGAGCAAGCCATGTCTTACTTATTGTATGATCTAGCTCCTGACCGATGATTTCCCAAGTAAAATCCTCTTGAACTTGAAATACATGCCCAAATGTACCTGCTTTAACGGTTAAATCCTCTTCAGAGATTACAGTATATGTTGCTTTTCCGCTTCCAACGTAGAACCCGTCAGGAGTATTAACGTCAAATTCGATCTCCCATGATTCTCCGGGTATAAGTGGGAATTTGTATAAAGGGAGTACTGGAGAGAATATGATTGTGTCATCACCTGCGCTAGAACCACTAATAGCGTGTTGGTTTATGACGTCGTTGCCTTTGGCGACATAAGAGTAATTGGAACCTTCGTTATTAGATATGGTTGTTTTTTTCACAAAGGCTTTAGTGCCTGATATGTCTATTGTATCTATAACCTCAAAATCTATTTGATTATTTTCTTTATCCAGAAACATCCACTTATCGCCAATAGCAAGAGGGTAGTAGTCGCCGGGTCTTGGTATCCAAACCCTTACGGATATACTCGTTTTTGCGGAACCTGATCCATCACTGACCGTTACGGTAAGTTCGTATTTTCCTTCATCCTTTGGTGAATCCCATTTTACAGTCTTGCCAGTACCGACTATCTGTCCGCCCGATGCTGCCCAGAGATAAGATATTTTATCTTTATCTGGGTCCCCGGCTTCAACGGTAATAGTTGATGATTCACCCGGAGGCACAATCTTAGGTTCTGCTTTTATACTGAAGATAATCGGAGGATGTTGGTCACCTGAACCACATCCTAACATTGACAATATGATGATAAGAGCCAATACAATTCGGATCATTCTTCCTCAGTCCAGTTAGTTATATCTTCATTATCTCCCTTTCCACCATAAGCATTATCTTTACCATAAGAAAGAAGATCATAGTCATGCTTATTGTGTTTTCCTGGATATATGTAGATATAGTAATTACTCCAAGGGTCTTTAAGTATCGGTTTCTCCAGATATGGTCCCTGCCATTTACTTGGTAGTGGAGCGATTATCGGTTTTTCCCAGAGAGATTTCAGACTTTGTTCTGTGCTTGGATAAGTTCCATTGTGGCTTGCGTATATATCAAGCGCAAGTCCTAGATTATCAATGTCGCTAGCGGCAGTTGTGCGTTTCCCTTTTTCTTGCTGACGCAAGAGTCTTGGCGCAGCAATTACCGCTATAATCACAACGACAACGATAATTATTAATAGATGGATGAGTGTGAAACCCGACGTCTTACCACGATATAATTTAAGCATATCCTTATTCCCCCGCTAATTTTACAACCACAATCCTAAACGGAAAAGTTAGTGATCAGGATGACAATCAAAATTATATACTTACATCAATTTTTACCATGCTCATTTTACCACAAAACGCACTATATAAGCAAGGTTTTTTCGAGACTTAGGATTGCGAATTTAATAATTTTATTTAGGATTGCGAATTTAATAATTTTATTTAGGATTGCGAATTTAATAATTTTATTTAGGACTGCGAATTAAATAAATTCCGTGTTTAATACGACTTTTCCACTTATGAGATAAAAGGAATTAGACACAAAGACACTAAGTGCCACAAAGAACACTAAAATAGTAATGAGGGTTGAGAGTAGAAAGTTGAACTCTCATCTCTCAACACTTGATTTCTTTGTGTTCTTAGTGACCTTTGTATCTTTGTGTTTAGTTCCTGAAAGTTGGATTTCGTTCCTCAATCCAACCTACTTTTTCTCTATCTATACGGTAGTTCCAAATAGGGAAGTTATTTAATCACGGATCCTTAATTAGCTGAATAGAGAATGAATCATGCCTAGTATGGATTCCAGTCTGCATTGGAATGACAAAAAGGCAATAATTTGGCGATAGAACCACTAAATGTCCTTAAACTGTGGCAACATACTCTTAGAAGCTGATAGCAACTCATCAAGCATTAGTTCCGCCTTCTCTGGAAGAATTGCCATTTCATCAATTAATAACGCTTGAAGCGCAAGATTTTTATCGCCTTTGACTGCGGCGTCAGCGACAAGTTCCTGCCATGCTATCCTTCTCTCTAGTAATCCTTTCAATGACGTTGGCGCAGCGCCTATATATATCCCTCTAACACCGCAAGAATCAGTCACTGCCTCGATCTCAACGTTAGCGTAATCAGGCAGGTTGGGAACAGCGCCATTGTTGGCAATATTGACGATCTGAACCTGTCTTCTACCGAGAGATATAGCTTCCATCAATGTTCCCAACCCCTCACCTATAAGCGGATCAGATGGTGCAGAAGGTAATGAAACATTTTGAAGATTCTGTGCAAATTCTTTGAGATATTTCTCTCGCTGTACCTTTGCTTCTTCTTCGGATACCTTTATAGATGCGGCTTTCTCATAATGAGCGTATCTCTCTTTCATTTCTTCGGCAAAACCGTAGGGCATTTCGTCAACGCTTGATAGTCTAGCTGTGAACGGGTAGAACTCAAAGGCGTGATCGTCTGGAGGATATACTATGGTATGACCATATATCTGTGAAAGCTTATGGGTCATCAATTCTCCTTTGGGATTCTTACGTTCTGCCAGTTTTTTGCGTATATCTGGATATATGTCTTTGCCCTGATAATAGATTCGTGTGAACCAATGATAATGATTCGTGCCTATCCATGCGCAATCAAGTTCGTGTGGTGATACGCCAAGCATATTGGCTATGCTCATGATTCCGCCCTGAACTCCATGACATACACCCACAACCTGTCTTATATTAGTATATTTTTCCATTGCACGGCACAGGACAGCCATCGGGTTTGAATGATTAAGGAATATGATATTGGGGCATCTTTTTTCCATTTCACGGCAGATATTGACGTAGATCAAGGCACTTCTGAGACCCATCATCATACCTGCGGGACCGCCTGTATCACCGACGACCTGATGTATGCCGTATTTCGCTGGAATCATTACGTCATGAATATGTGCAGATGTGCCGTAAACTCCTCCCGTTGACGTACCTGCGCCTCCGATTGATGATACCGCAAAATCAGCGCCGTCTATGGCGTCATCAAGCGTTTTTGTAGCACGGACTTTCATCCCTAATCCGCTTTCTTTAGCAAGTCTGGCGCCATGCTGTGCCATGATCTCAGATTTCTCCATGTCAATGTCATAGAGCGTTATCTCGCTTCCTTCAAGACCGGGCATAACGACAATATCTCCCAATGCTCTTATAAAATATCCACTACCTCCACCGAGGCATACTATCTTTTTGCTAGGCATATTAATTCTCTCCTTTCATGATCTTTGTCATTTGTATCAACATAATGGATCAATTACAGCTTTACCTGTTTGTGCTGACTCGTAAGCGGAATATACGAGATTGAGAGTTTTCAGGTTATCCGCGCCAGACGTCTCTGGTTCTTTGCCTGATCTGAAACATTCAAGCCAGTGTGCATTAGTTGAAACAATACTCGTCTGGACAACCTCGTAAGCCGGGTCTACCCATGAATATTTAGGTGGTGGAACTCTAAACGATTGCGTCCCATCCTTTGTCGTCAACTTTACAAGATAGTCACGGCATAGCTCTATGGAACCTTTATCTCCTTCAATTAATGCAAGGGTGTGCGGAAAAGGATCATTTTCCAGAATAGAAGAATAGCTGACTTGAACGATACAAGTAACATCCCCCATTTTCATCATTATTGTGGCGGAATCCTCACCTTTGACTTTTTTGTTGACCTTATACGTATGGCAATAAAGATTCTGGGCTTCCCCAAATAAGAATCGTGCTGTATCTAAAACGTGGATCCCCAGATCAGCAATTATGAGTTGCTCAATGTTTGCAAGGAATGGCTGATTTTCAAACACCGGGAAACCGTTACACCAATATAGATTGCACCTGAATGGAACCCCTATTGCACCGGTATCGAGAATTTCTTTGACTTTTCGTATAGGTATCTGCCATCGCCAGTTTTCATGAACCATGAATGGGATGTCAGCCTTTGCGCAGGCTTCGACCATGCCCTTACCTTCTTCGAGGGATCTTGCCATAGGTTTTTGGCAGATCACAGGTTTTTTGTATTTCGCCGCAAGTTGCACATGCTCTGCATGAACCGCCACGTCTGTTATGATGTCCACGAAATCAATCTCCGGGTCTGACATCAATTCCTCTGGAGTGTTGTAAATCTTTGGCACACCGAACTCAGATGCAAATTTTTCAGCCTTTGAGCGAGTTCTATTATATAGGGCGACTAATTCAACACCATCCAGTTCTTTCCATGCTGAAATCTGAAATTTTGACCAGAATCCACAACCAAGCACACCAAATTTTATAGCCTTTTTCAAGTTTATCCCTCCTAACCTTTGGTGCTAGTTTAAAGTTTAAAATAGTCATGAAATCATGTAAACTTATGCTGATAACAACTAACATTAACATAAGGAGATGATCCCATGACCAATACAATAGATTTTATCACAGATGTCGATCAGTTTCAAACTGAGTTTGATCAATACTGTTTTTTAATGTAGATAATAATATAGATGACAATAAACATTCTCATCATTACATAATGGTTATGTCTTAGTGTTAGGCTTTTGTGGATTCCAGTCTGCGTTGGAATGACATGCTTTACTTGGATTGGGATTGGGCAGGTGATAAAAAAAAGAGTATCCCTAAAGGGATTTGAACCCTTGTTACCGGCTTGAAAGGCCGATGTCCTAGACCAGGCTAGACGATAGGGACACAAAAAAAAGTAATCAGTAATCAGCAAAATCAGTTACTGATCACTAAAAAAATGGTGAGGCGTGGGGGTTTCGAACCTCCGACCACCTGATTAAAAATCAGGTGCTCTACCAACTGAGCTAACGCCCCAAAAAATCGAACTAGAAATATACCCTATTTTCGCTTTTATGTCAATCCCAAATCTATCAATCCAGTTTTCAGCTTGAACGTTGGGTTTCGTTCCTCAACCTAACCTACCTTTTCTCTGATTGCTGAAAACTGTATTAAACAGCTATTATCTGATCTCGTCTGGGACCAACAGCGATGAACTCGATTTTTGTTTCTAACAACTGCGAAATTTTTTCGATGTATTCTTTTGCATTTTCAGGAAGGTTATTATATTCCCTGATTTCTGAAATATCAGTATGCCAACCGTCCATTATCTCATAAATTGGCTCAACATTTTCGAGTTCTTTAATTTGTCCTGGAAATTCCGCAATAGTTTTGTTTTGATATTTGTATCCAACGCAAACGTTTATGTGATCGAGTTCGTCAAGTACATCTAATTTTGTAAGAACAATGCTCGAAAATCCGTTTATTCTGACGGAGTATCTTACTGCTACCGCATCAAACCATCCGCATCTTCTAGGACGACCGGTTGTTGCTCCGAATTCCTGACCCTTCTGACGTACCGTTTCGTTCATCTCGGTTAGCATCTCTGTTGGGAAAGGACCTTCTCCGACACGGGTAGTATAAGCCTTTGCTATACCCATGACTTTATCAATCATAGTTGGACCAATACCCAAACCAACGCAAACTCCACCAGCAGTAGGATTCGATGAAGTACAATAAGGATAAGTGCCAAAATCAATATCCAGAAGTGTTGCCTGAGCGCCTTCAAATACGACGTTTTTCCCTGACTTTATGGCTTCGTATAGAATAAATGAGGTATCTGCTATAAAGGGCTTCATCTTCTCAGCGTAACCTTTATATTCCTCGATTATATCTAAGCGTGTGGATTTGATCCAGTCTTGTGATTTATCGAGAAATCTGGCTTTCATAGCAAGATTAAGGTCTAGCTTATCCTTAAAGGTATCAAAATCCAAAAGGTCGCCGACTCTTATACCCAATCTTCCTACTTTATCTACATAAGCAGGACCTATACCTCTACCTGTCGTCCCGATCTTTTTTGAACCTCTGAGCATCTCGTCATTGGATTCAACGAGTAGATGATAGGGCATAATCAGGTGTGCTCTATCGCTAACGTACAAATTACTATTGATGTATACGCCTCGTTTTCTGAGATCGTCAATCTCGTCAAAAAGCACTTTTGGAGATATAACAACCCCATTACCGATAATACATTTCTTTTCTGGATATAGTATCCCACTGGGGATAAGGTGAAAGATATATTTCTCATTATCTACAACAATACTATGACCGGCGTTATTTCCACCTTGATACCTTGCAATAATGTCAGCGTCTTTTGCAAGGAAGTCAACGATCTTACCTTTTCCCTCGTCGCCCCATTGGGCACCTAACACGACAACATTCGACATATCGGATACACTCTTTCGGTTTATAGTTTCTAGTTTTTAGACAAAAATCAAGCTTAAACTTGATAACTATAAACTAAAAACTATAAAAAATATTAACGTTTTGAGAACTGGTATCTTGCTCTGGCGCCTTTTTGTCCATATTTCTTGCGCTCTTTTTCACGAGCATCACGGGTCAACAGACCTGATTTCTTGAGTATTGGCTTGAGATCCAACGAGACTTGAAGGAGCGCTCTTGATATACCATGCCGGATTGCTCCAGCTTGTCCTGCTTTCCCTCCGCCTTTTACATTCACATATAAATCAAATTTGTTGACGTTATTCGTAAGCTCAAAAGGCTGCATAGCCATCATTACAAGCGCAGGTCTATCAAGATACTCGCTTATAGGCTTACGATTTATTAACGCGATACCAGTACCACCAGGTATCAATCGTACACGTGCTGTGGAAGTTTTGCGACGTCCAGTACCATAAAAATATGCAAGCTCTGCCACTTGTGCCTCCTTAGAGTTCCAGTACTTCCGGCTGTTGAGCCTGATGAGGATGTTCTGGACCTTTGTAAACTTTCAAATGTTTCATTATAGCTCTTCCGAGTCTATTATGAGGCAACATTCCTTTGACTGCAATTTGTATAACTCTCTCTGGATTTTTCCTAATCATATCATTGTATTTGGTATCTTTTATACCACCGGGATAACCGGTGTGCCTGTAATACATCTTAGTATTTGCTTTATTTCCAGTAAGCTGAACCTTCTCTGCATTTACAACTATTATGTTGTCTCCCATGTCAGCATGTGGAGTAAAGGTCGGTTTATGCTTACCACGTAAAAGGCTTGCAATATGACTGGTCAATCTCCCTAGAGTTTTCCCACTTGCATCAACAACATACCACTTTTTTTGAATATCTTTAGCTTTTATAAAATACGTATTCATTAAAATCCCTCTTTAAGAACAGAGGCTAAAACTTATATAAACAATCCCTAAAACAAACTAACGTAACTTGACGCAGGGAATCATGATACCATACGAGTGTGAATCTGTCAAGGGTTAAATTGTAAAAACTGTAATTCGGAAAGGTAAAAATCCGAAATTATAGTAACGGAAAAAAGTCGTGTTGACATTTACTCATGACTATGATAAGATTGTACTAAGGTCAACATTATATTTGAAAATCTAAAAGCAATAGAAATAATAATTTGATTTTTTTATATGTGTTTTAACTCTAAAATCAAAATCTGGTAAATGGGAGGTAAGAAATGGAAACAAAAACTGAAAAGATGGAATGGTCAAAACCTATATTAGAGGAACTAGGAAAGGCAAGATATTCTCTTGGATATCCTCTTGGGGACTGCATGGCTGGAGTATTTCCAACCACAGGCGTCTATGTAATGGGCGATGGTGCGTTTTATATTATTCCTTTTAGTCCTTGTCCATCTAATTGATTAGTAGAGTCTGACTGCATGTCGGATGGTAAATGGTTTTGAATTATTGTTTGAAACACAAGATTCATCAGCTATTAATAAAGTGTAAAATAGTCGCAAGCAAAAACTATTTAACCATCCTACTGTAAACTGGTAAATGGGAGGTATGAAATGGAAACAGAAACTGAAAAGATGGAATGGTCAAAGCCTATATTAGAGGAACTAGGAAAGGCAAGATATTCTCTTGGATTATGTGATACTGGTTACGGTGGTGGTGATAGTCTTCCTGACTGCATGACAGGACCTGCTGCATTCGTCTATGCGGCCGGGGAGGCGCCTATGCTTAGGGGTAGTAGTCCGTTGGGGTGGTAGTCCTTCGGGGTAGGATTTTCTGTAGTAGAGTCTAACTGCATGTCGGATGGGTAATCAGCTATTAATTATTGTAAGTGTAAAATAGTCGCAAGCAAAAACCATTTAACTATCCTACTGTAAACTGGTAAATGGGAGGTATGAAATGGAAACAAAAACTGAAAAGATGGAATGGTCAAAACCTATATTAGAGGAACTAGGAAAGGCAAGATATTCTCTTGGAGCTCCTCTTGGGGACTGCATGACTGGAGTATTTCCAACCACAGGCGTCTATATAATGGGCGATGGTGTGTTTTATATTACTCCTTGTTCATTTGGGGGTAGTAAGTAGAGTCTGGCTGCATGTCGCATGGTAAATGGTTTTGAATTATTGTTTGAAACACAAGATTCATCAGCTATTGATTATTGTAAGTGTAAAATAGTCGCAAGCAAAAACTATTTAACTATCCTACTGTAAACTGGTAAATGGGAGGTATGAAATGGAAACAAAAACTGAAAAGATGGAATGGTCAAAGCCTATATTAGAGGAACTAGGAAAGGCAAGATATTCTCTTGGATCATGTACAAATGGTGACACTGGTTATATTATTCTGAGCTGCATGGATGGATCAGACCTACTCGTTACAGCAAAAATAGTTTCGTAGGATTTTCTGTAGTATAGTCTAACTGCATGTCGGATAGGTAATCAGCTATTAATTATTGTAAGTGTAAAATAGTCGCAAGCAAAAACCATTTAACCATCCTACTGTAAACTGGTAAATGGGAGGTATGAAATGGAAACAAAAACTGAAAAGATGAAATGGTCAAAGCCTATATTGGAGGAACTAGGAAAGGCAAGATATTCTCTTGGATTATGTGATACTGGTTACGGTGGTGGTGATAGTCTTCCTGACTGCATGACCGGACCTGCTGCATTCGTCTATGTGGCCGGGGAGGCGCCTATGCTTAGGGGTAGTTAGGGTAGTCCTTGGGGTAGGATTTTCTGTAGTAGTGTCTAACGACATGTCGGATGGGTAATCAGCTATTGATTATTGTAAGTGTAAAACAGTCGCAAGCAAAAACTATTTACCTATCCTACTGTAAACAGGTAAATGGGAGGTATGAAATGGAAACAGAAACTAAAAAGATGGAATGGTCAAAACCTATATTAGAGGAACTAGGAAGGGCAAGATATTCTCTTGGATCGCCATGTGGTTTTGGTAATTTTAACCCTGAAAGCTGTGTACCGGGGGGTACAGGCGCCCCTCCCCCCTGTGTAACCGGTCCGGGTGGTTTTGGTAATCCTTCTTAGTAGAGTCTAACTGCATGTCGGATATTCTTATGGTTGTGTTTTTTGCGAAATCAATAGATAGCAATATCCTTTATCTTTTGATTTCGCAAATTTTTTCTGGATTCGCAGTTATTATTGTTATTTTTATTCCTGCTTTAGGCATGGTTCACAAACAAGGTAACACTTTTTAATCAGAAAATTAACCACAGATGAACACAGATACACACAGATTTGAGAGGATATAGGATACTAATACGACTTTTTCAGTTATTAAACACAAAGACACAAAGGTTACATAAGATCACAAAGAAAAAGTAGGTTGGATTGAGGGACGAAATCCAACCTACTGTAAACTCATCTTTCATACTTTCTAAGTTCTCTCCGTGCCTCTGTGTCTCCGTGGTTTTTTATATCTTTGTTAACTGAAATTAACTGAAAAACTCGTATTATTTTAAGAAATATGATGAAGAATCTATTAACTTACCCTTACTCTAATGGTTACGGTTTATTCTTAAGTGATGGCAATAATTGGTGGATAACCGGTGATGATGACAGTATAAAAAGCGTAGATGAATTCGCTGGTATAATGAAGTTAGACGAATGTTTACCCAATAGTTTGCCAAAACTCATTTTCTTTAGATCAAACCATAAGCACGGTATTGTATCTCACGAATTGAGTTCATCAAACATAGAAACAGGATGGAAATTTTATGATCATGCCGTTGATAATGTCGTTGTTCATCAATGGCGTCATATCAGTTCCGGTGATGTTATATCTGAACTCAAAAGCGATATATTAAACAAGGTGGATAAATATTGGGAAATGTGGTTGTCACTCCAACCTATTTATCGTCGAAGTGTGCAAATAGGCGGACTTCCTTTCCATGCAGGATTGGCTGAATGTGAAGGGCGCGGTATATTATTAGCCGCGCGAGGGGGAACGGGAAAATCAACCTGCTGTCGGCGCCTACCAGAACATTGGAAACCTTTGTGCGATGATCAAGCATTAGTCGTTTTAGATAAGAATAACAAATACCGTGTACACCCTTTCCCAACTTGGAGTGATTACTTGAATGAGCGTGCAGATAATAAATGGAACGTACGATACTCTGTGCCACTTTCCGCGATATTCTTTCTTGAGCAATCAGAAAGAGACGAAGTTATTCCGATACCAACAAACAAAGCTCCTCTCTTCATGATGGAATTATCTACACAAGCTCTGGAAAAGAATCGTTTGAATATGAATGATGAGGAAAGAATTGAGTTAGTGAGAAAGATTTTTAATAATGCCTTTGATATAGCAAAGGTAACTCCCGCCTTCCATCTTCGAGTAAGTCTTAACGGTCGTTTCTGGGAAGAAATAGAGAAGGCAATCGGTTTGTAGTAATTATACGAGTTTTTCAGTTAGTTAAGGAATAGCCATAATTCATGAAAAAACACGGAGACACTGAGGCACGGAGAGAAAAAGTGAGGGATTAAATATAAAGCAAACTGGTAGTTTGCGTTAAGCAAGTTTAATAAATGATGTTAAATTTTTAGGAATAGAACGCTGATGACGCGGATTAAACGGGTTTTCGCGGATTTTAATCAGTAATCACTGTCCTTTCGTGTAAAACTGAAGGGCAAAAACTTAATTTCGAGATATTTTCCCGTTTTTTGGCATAAATTACTGAAATTTAGTGATTATGTCAATAAAAAAGCAATTAAAAAACGATAAAATATCTTTTCATTTTGCGCTAAGTTAAGATTTTAGATCGTATACCACAATAGTGAAGATTAAATAATTAATCGGGTAATCCAGTAATAGAGCTTTTAAATCCCCCTAACCCCCTTTTTCAAAGCTAATCTTTACCCACAAATCAAAGGGGGTTATGTGAAAGTTGACTTATCCCCCTTTAGCTAAAGGGGGAAAAAGGGGGATTTGATTAAGGTTTTCGGATCAATAGATACTCAAAAATATCAAT
>Ga0247842_10002164_pt1 | contig 30066 bp, 18 predicted proteins | sample LaCruzMarch2015__3_FD_192411 | JGI IMG/M metagenome (GOLD analysis project Ga0247842, IMG submission 192411) | Freshwater microbial communities from meromictic Lake La Cruz, Castile-La Mancha, Spain - LaCruzMarch2015_19m | ecosystem: Environmental > Aquatic > Freshwater > Lake | place: Spain...
GGTGAGTTGCTCTCCAGCAGAGCTCACTTCCGCTTCAGATTTATCATACAAAGTTAAAAAAATAAAAAATAAATCGCCAGCCTATTGTTTTACAACATAGAAGGGGTGAAATATAAAACAGATAACGGGGGCATTTTTACTAACCTGTTAAGGATTAATATCACCCCTACGGGGTTTTCTTGTTTCCCAATCCAATTTTTTCTAAAATCGTGCCAGCCCTACGGGCTTATGGGTGCAATGATATTTTCCCTTATACACCTCAACCCATCAGGAATCCGTCTTAATTTGTATGGTTTTCAATCAATTTTTATATTTGTCGTGATAGTCAATTTCTCCAGCACATCAAAAAATGAATTAACCTTTAAATTATTCACCAACGTTGGGCGTTTTGGCAGGGATATCCGTGTGATCAGGGATAAGTGCCGCTTGTCATTTCGCCCCCCCCGTATTACCTTTTCCCCTTTTCCCCGATGAAGCAGAAAAATGGTTGCGATGAAATCAAACGATCGTTCGGGGGAATACCGGGAGTTTCTTGCTGAAATCAGGCAAAAAATCCGTGATGCGCAATACAATGCGCTGAAGGCTGTGAACAAGGAGCTGATAAATCTTTACCGGGATATCGGGAAAATGATCGTAGAACGACAAAAAAAGCTCGGTTGGGGGAAGTCGGTGGTGGAAAAACTTTCCGCTGATCTGCAAAAAGAATTCCCGGCAGTGAAGGGTTTTTCTTCCCAAAATTTATGGTACATGAGAATGTTTTATCTTGAATATCATGATAATTCATTTCTCCAGCCAATGGCTGGAGAAATCAGCTGGACTAAAAATGTCATCATCCTCGAAAAATGCAAAGGCCCTGAAGAAAAGGAATTCTACTTATCGAACGTCAGAAAATTCAATTGGTCAAAACAATTTCTTCTTCAACAGATAGCAGGACAAACGTATCAGAAATACCTTCACAACCAAACGAATTTTGGCAATGCCCTTCCTAAAAACCGGCGAAACCTGGCGAAAGTGGCAGTCAAAGACGAATATACGTTTGATTTCCTTCACCTTGGAGAAGACCATGCTGAAAAAGAACTGCATACAGTTAAGTTTTAAGTGTTAAGTAATTAGACAATCCTTCTATAAGGTTTCAATAGGCTTTCTATAAGGTTTCAATAAGTTTTGTTCAGTCTCCGGATAAGGTTTGGAGCATTAAGGAACAGTCAAGGTATAATCAAAGGATAAGGTACCAATATTCAGGGTTTCAGGGTTTCAATGTTTCAAAGGAGTTTCAGGGTTTCAATATTGGGGCTGTTCATCTTTAATTTTTTTTATTCCCCCCGTATTACTTTTTGCCCTTTTCTCCGATTAAGCAGAAAAATGGTTGCGTTGAAGCCAACCGTTTGAAGGAGGTGGTGAGACGAACCCTGAAAAGGTTTCCGGCCGATTTTCTGTTTGAGCTTACCAGGTCGGAAATGGCATCTTTAAGGTCGCAATTTGCGTCCTTAAATAGAGGGCATAAGATAAGGGATCGCCGCCAAGGGTCCGGAACCAAAAACAGGAAAGATGAAATATTGTGACATAAAACGAACGGGCCGGAGACTCCGGAAAAACCAAACCCCTGAAGAGCGGTTTTTGTGGGAATATTTAAAGGAACGCCGGTTGGAAGGCTTCCGGTTTTTGCGGCAACACCCTTTGTTCTACGACCGGCAGGGAAACGATGTCCGGTTCTTTGTCCCCGATTTCTATTGCGCCATGGCAAAACTCATTATTGAACTCGATGGCGCTGTCCATAACAGCCAACAAGCAAAGGGCCACGACGAATGGAGGGATGAAATCCTGCAGTCAAAAGGGCTCACGGTGCTCCGGTTCAAAATTATCCAAACATTTCATCCTTTATTCCCTGAAAACCAATTAACATTTTAAAAAATTGTATATATGAAAAAGATCTTTTTACTTCTGATTTTAATTTTTGGATTAAGTTATTTGGGGTGGGGACAAGTTGCGTTGCCACATTTAGATCCGTTAAATTACACAGTTGGTGAAAATCTTGCAGCTCAGACTGATTGGACTTCAATGAACAGCGGAGATGATTTGTTAATTGCCCCTGGAAACCTAAGTTATTCGGATTTGCCTGCATCTTCCGGGAACATGGTTTCTTTTGATGGCAGCGGTATAGATGCTGCCAAACAATTTACACAACAAATTTCCGGAACCACCTATCATTCATTTTTACTAAATGTAGCTAATTTGGGCTCGTTAAATACAACCGGAGGTTATTTTGAAGGATTTTCAGAAGGCACATCCAATACATTTGGTGCAACAGTCTGGTTAAGAAAAGATGCTGGTGGGGTGGGATACAACATTGGTATAAATCCAAGAACTACTGCGGGAAATACATCTTGGGTTTCAGGCGTACAATCAGTTAACACAACACTTTTTGTTGTTTTTTCATATCAAATAGTTGCTGGTGTTTCAAATGATGTCGTAAAAATATGGATAAATCCAACGCCAGGTGGTTCTGAACCAAGTGCTTCAGCTACTGCGACAAATGCTTTAACAGATCTGACAAACGTAAATAGAATTCTTGTCAGGCAAGATGGGGCAACGGCAACGCCATTTATTGAAATGGATGAGCTAAGAATTGCAACTACCTGGGCTGGAGTCGCTCCCTCTGGTTCTAGCTCGCCGACGGTGACTACTCAAGCGGTCAGCGGTATTGGTGTGACAGGTGCAACGGGGAACGGAACAATTGCTGCAACAGGAGGCCCGAATGCTACTGCACGTGGTGTGTGCTGGGATGTTTATGCTAACCCGGATCCGGATCTTTTGGACATCCATTCTACCGAATCAGGTGATTTTGGTATAGGTTCGTTCAGCGGGGCAATTACGCCCATTTCTGCTGAAACGCACTATAAAGCTGTAGCATATGCAACAAACCCAACAGGTACCGGATACGGATCGGCTGTAAATTTCTGGTCTTTCTCGACAGAGCCATCCTCGCATACTTCGACCTTTACCTATACAGTCATTTCCCAAACCCAAATCGACCTGAATTTCGATGCTGCCAGCACAATTACAAATGCCGATGGATACATCATCCTTCAGAAAACTGGTTCTGAACCAACAGGGACACCAACGGATGGAACAGCCTATCCGGTTGGCAATGTAATAGGCGATGGAACAGTTGCTGCGATTGTCACAAACACATCAGCCACAAGTACCAGCATTAATGGCCTTTCAGCAGGGACACATTACTATTTTAAGATCATGCCTTACAATTGGAATAGCGCCAACTCGGAAACATATAACTATAAAACAGATGAAACTATACCTGGTACAGATGGAACAACAGAGGAACCGTTGTCAGCAACATCAGAAATATCAGGGCCTGCAATTGGAAGTCAGCCAAATCCCGGAACAATTTCATCATTGGTAACGACATCCGGGGCGGCAGTTCGTGTTTTTGACATGGATGGCTATGACTATGGTGGGGATGGCGAACCAACAAAAATTACACAGGTCACAATAAAATCAGGGACCAATAACACGGCCAACTGGTTAAACAGCATACAGGGCGTCAGGTTGTCAATCGACGGTGGCACCAGCTTTGTTACAATCGGAACCCCTGCGATTTTAGCTTCATCAATAGTAATCCCAATTACTTTGGGAAATTTGGATATACCCGATGGCGCAGCAATTACAATTTCCCTGTACATTTTTCTTAATATATCCGGACTTACGGATAATTCGATTTTTGAATTCAAGGTGGATGCAGCGGCAACGTCACATGGGTTCGTTGCCGATGAAACAGGGTCGACCTTTACGCCGATTTTTTCTTCTGCTCCGGTTTCCAACCAGATGACGCTTTCTGTAACTGCGACTAAATTGGATTTTGTTCAGCAGCCAACAAATGTTGGAACGGGTGCGAATATTTCGCCCGCAGTGACCGTGAGCGCAGATGATGCTAACGGGAACAAGGATCTCGATTATTCGACAAATATATCGATAACAGCCAGTGGCGCCACACTGAACGGGTCTCCGGTAAGCATTGCCCCGTCTAGTGGACTTTCTACTTTTGGCACACTTTCTTTCAGTACAGATGGAACGGGTGTTACATTAAATGCAACGTCAGGGTCATTAACGGGTGTTTCCAGTAATTTCTTTAATGTTATTTTAGTTCCTTCAGTTTCTGAAATTCTTATTAACCAGTTCAACCCCGCTTATAGCGGCGCTTCAAATGAATATATTGAATTGGTGAATAAAACAAATAAGACCTTTGATTTGTCTCAATTAAAAATAATGTATTCTTCCGCAAGTGGTTCAACTCCGGGTTCTTTAGGTACACTAAGTGGTACTTTAGATCCATATGGTTTTTGGCTTATTTCACCGGATGCCACTGTCAATATTGGACAATCATCAGGTATTGCACGAGATGGCAGTTTTAATGCCGGGATGGCAGGGGCTTCTGGCCAATTTGCTTTAGAAACACTCTCAAATTCAATAATTGATGGTGTAGCTTATGGAACAATAACTTCAAATATTTTAGGAAAGGGAGACCCAACTGCTTCACCCAGCTCTAATAGCGGGTTTAAAAGAACCTCAGACGGAGTTAATTCAAACGACAACCTGGCAGATTTTTCAAGTGTTTCAACAACGGATATTTATTTAAGAAATCATAATTCTTATTGCTTTTCAGAGACTTATGCACTCCCATCGTTGTCTTACTCTGGGGATGTGGTAATTTCAGGAAGCTCTCCGGGCATTACTCTTTCGGGAACCACTGTAATTTCAGGGAAATTGAACATTCTGGCTGGCTCACTGACCGTGGCGAATGGGCAAGCACTCACCGTCTCCGGCGACCTCACCAATTCCGCCGGTAATTCGGGGCTGGTCATACAATCCAACGTTTCCGGCACGGGTTCACTGATCACAAACGGAGCTGTTTCCGGGAACATCACTGCCGAAAGGTACATACCAGGCTATAGCAAAGGCACAACGGGTTTTCATCTCTTATCTTCTCCCGTTCAAAGTCAATTAATCAGTCCGGGGTTTGTTGATGTGGCAGCCAATCCTATCCCTTCGACACTTGATTTTTATTCTTTCAGCGAGGAGCTTAATAGGTGGATCAATATTAAAAAGGGAGATGGGACCTATAACCAGGGAGAAACAGGGGAAAACTTCAGCAACGATGACAATCCTGCCTTCATCACCGGGAAAGGATATTTGGTCGCTTACAGTTCGGATCAGGACAAATCCTTTGCCGGCGTTCCGAATACAGGAGATATTGCATCGGGTTCCGGAATTCCGGCATTGACATTTACCTCAGGTTTTGGTGATGGTTGGAATTTAATTGGCAATCCTTATCCAAGCGCAATTGATTGGGACCTGGGGTCATGGTCCCTTGTAAATTTAAACGGTTCAGTTTATGTTCTTGACGGAACATCGGGCAATTATATTAGTTGGAATGGCACTGCAGGTGATTTGACAGATGGCATTGTCCCCGCCATGCAGGGTTTCTTTGTTAAAGCAGAAGCATCAGGCGCATCATTGACCATTCCCAATGCTTCCCGCATTGCTGGTTCTTTAAATCCGCATAAAAGCGTCAATAAATCTGCCGATAATGTCCTGGTCCTGGAAGCTGAATCGGGAGGACAAAGTGATCGCCTTTATCTGCAGTTTTCTCCGCAGGCAACGCTAAATTACGACAGTCGGTCCGATGCTTATAAATTGTTTGGGACCGGAGGTTCCCCACAGGTTTATTCCAGCTCAACCGATGGCGTGATCCTTTCCATCAATGTTTTGCCTGAGTTAAATGAAGGCATGGCCATTCCTGTGAACCTGAAAGTAATCAGCGACGGATTGCATAAAATAACCCTTAAGGAGAACACCTTGTTAACCGCGGTTCCTGTAATTTTAGAGGATAAAAAAGAAAATAAATCCATTGATCTTTCCATAACCGGTTATTATTTATTTGAATCTTTTACCAGTGATCGGCCTGACCGTTTTGTCCTTCATTTTTCCGGTGTTGGTATTGATGAAAACAAAGTCCACAACTTCATAAGCATCTATTCCACTGGCAACCAGCTTTTCCTGTCGGACGCATCAGGGAAATCGCTTGAAGGAGAGGTTTTTGTTTATAACCTCCTTGGCCAGCAAATCCTGCAACAGAAGCTCGCCGGGGGAACCCTGTCCACGATCAACCTCAATGTTCACACCGGCTACTACATCGTGAAAGTGGTCACCGAACGGCAGACTTTAATCAATAAGGTATTTATCCATTAAAAACATCCACTGTCCTATGAAAAAAATAGTTAAATTGTTAATCGTATTCTTATTTCTTAATGTTTCATGGTTGACCGGTTTTGCCGATCCGCCCCTTCCGCCCGCCGGACATGGCACTACCGGGAACCAGGCCCCCGCCGGAGCTCCCATCGATGGCGGACTTGGCATCCTTCTGGCCCTCGGGGCCGGATATGGCGGCCTCAAACTCTACCGTGCCCGGAAAAAAGCAGCCGAAGAAGAGGAAGAAGGATTGGAAGGGTAGGACCGGTTGGCCGGAAATTTAACTGCATATTGTTTTATTCGGCAAATGCCGGTGTTGCCAAAACCGTCGGAACAGGCGGCGATTATACAGCCCGGAAAGTGGCTTTCGATGCCATCAATTATCAGACAAAGTGAACTCCTCATCATCCCAACTGGTCATTCCTTTGGAAATCTCTTTCCTGTGATTATCTTCGAATTGCTATGGATAACTTAATGTTACTTTGTTGATTCTTGTTGTCACGCAGGGTCACGATGTAGATCCCGGGAGCAAGTCCGGATAAATCGATACGGTAAGGATCAGTACCAACCGATGCTGCCTGCTGGCGATAGACGGTTCTGCCAAGCATATTGCGCACGGTGATGTCTGCAATGAGCCCTTTGTCGCTGCGATTGGCAAGATAAACGATCCCGGTTGAAGGATTTGGATAAGCGATGAGGGTGGAGGAGGCATCAGATTCCTCGGTTCCGACTGTTTTGGAGGCTTCTAAAACCGATTTCTGAGCATCAACTTTGCCCCAGCCCCAGATGTTGGATCCGTAAGGGCCAATATTTCCGGTATAGGAATCCTGGCGCGCATTCTGCTGAAGCAGTTGCTTTGCCTGTTCGGGGCCTAAGCGGGGATTGGCCTGAAGCATCAGGGCCACAATTCCGGTTATCATCGGACAAGCCATGGAGGTGCCCGACATGGCTCCAAAATAGTGGATTATTTCCCCTTTGTACACTTCATCAACAACACTTCTATTAGTTGCAATACCTTTTTCCCCGGCGTTAAAGGATGACTGAAGAACCTCCCCGGGAGCTGTGATCTCGGGTTTAACCCTGCCGTCGGCAGTTGGGCCCCTGCTCGAAAACGGGGCCAACGCGCCGATGGAGTCGGGTTCGGTTACCAGCGCATACCAAAGGGGTTTCCATTGGTTTCGGGTAACATAGGCGCCCACGGTGATGATTTTTTTGGAAGTTCCTCCGATTTCGCCAACCGTGATCTCATTATCCCCGGCTTTATAGGAGGGTATCACAGCCCCGCCATTCAGGGTGTCGTAAAGTTTAGCGCCATCACCACAGCCATGATTCCAGATGTTAACCTTACTGCTATTGCTTGTTACAATCAGTGAGACCAAATACTTCGATTTCAAACGATCGATCTCAATCAGTATGTTGGGCTTTTCGTTTAAATTGCTTTTTGCAACTGTTGCAACAATATAATTCAGACTGTCTCCACCGGCCATCACGGTGATGCTGTCGGCACCATTGCGTGATGCCGGGTAGAAGGTGGTTTTATGAACGGGTGTCAGATCGGAATTTGTGAAAAGCAGGCAAACGGAAAAATCACTGTTCGGCGACCCCCACTGGTCAATTATTCCTTCAACAAATGGATTTTCCGGATTCTCAAAGCCCACCAACGTTTTTATGGTATCGTTGCTAAACTGATGACCGATATGCAGCGGTGTTTCTGCTTCATTTCCGGCGGCTCCTATTACGATTTTTCCCAGGCCAACCAGGTTGTCGATCCCCCTGTCAAGCAACGAAGTGCCATCGTGGGGACCAACATGCGAACCCAGACTGAGATTGACAACCGCCGGCCTGTCTGCTTCCGCAGCTTTCATGAATACATAATTAATTCCGTCAAGAATACCAGGTGTGCTTTTCTGTTGGACAAAAATCAGGGATGCAGCAGGCGCGACCCCCATAAAGCGTTTGTTCGAAGTATAATTCCCTCCCGATCCACCTGCAATTCCGGCTACATGTGTGCCATGGCTTCCGTCGCTGGCAGAATATTTTCTGGTAAGCAACGCGGTTGTACCGACAAATTCAGATCCGTAATCGAATCCCTGGGGATTGGTGCCACTTTCATTGTCTTGTTCCCAGGCCCGCAGAATGCGATGCTTCGTGCCGGTTGTGTCAAAAAAAGTGAGATGGGTATAGTCGAACCCGCCATCGACAATTCCGACAATAACACTGTCTCCCGAATACTTGCGCGGAAGCCCGGTACCTGCTAAAACCTCTTTGACTTTTGTCTCCTTTGTCGCATTATCGAGTTTGGTTTTAACAACTGTGCCAACATCCACACTCTTCAATCCTTTAACTCCCTTAATCTTTTCAAGAGAACTGAGCGGGATCAGGGCTGTCCAAATATCCGACAGGCGGGTATTTACCTTAACCCCAAAGGCCTCAAGCGCTTTCGTGTCGATTTCGGGATCTACCAGCATGATGGCCCCGATGTAATTCTGATCATCGATTGTCTGTATCGGATAAAACGTATTCAGTTTCTGTGCTACCGCGACCGGAGAACCTTTCAACATCGATTGATTGCTGATCCGGGTGAGCAGGGCTTTTGTCGTTGCCGAAAATTGTACATTCTGGGCATATGCGCTCAATGAAAAAATGAGTATTCCAATGATTGTTGATGGTAGGATCGTTTTCATAAGTGATGGGTTGTTTTGAATTAGTTGTTATCGCGGTTTATTAACAAAGTTCATTCCAGGTTTCCTGAACACCTTATCTGTTTATCACGATTTTACGGGTCACCGGTCCGTTCCCGGTAATGACCGTCATCATGCATAATCCGTTGGTCAGGTTTGAAACAGGGATACAATAGGTTACGTTTTGTTTAACAGGCAAAATTCTCAGAAGTTGCCGTCCATCCAGGGTTGAAATGACACATTCGCTAACGACAAGGTCTCCCAGGGCATCTTTAATGAAGATTTCATCTTTGGCGGGATTGGGATAGACAAGCATTTTACCGGATGGGTATTTGTCTTCAACTCCTGTTGTGTTTTTTTTGATGTCGATCAATACAGCCTGGCCAACGTTGTATGTTCCCTGGTTTGGGGGATTCAGATCGTTTGATGTGAAGACCAATACCGGTGCCGGAAGGGCCTGGCGGTGGATCATGCCGGTACTGCTTGCAAAGAAATTAACCGCGACTTTTGCGGCCAGATGCCCTTCAACCTGTTTTGCACTGGCCAACCACGAAAATGCTGTTGAGAGGAGCAAAAAAACGATGCGTTTTTTCATTGTTTAAGGTTTGTTTAAATGGCAATGAATACACCGGTATCAGATATACATTAAAAATCTTACGCGTTTTTCGCTACCTTGTGATCAGCAGGGTATAGGATACCTTTTCACCCGATTTAAAATAGAAGGTGATGAGGTAGCTTCCCTGTGGATGGGCCGATAAATCGACTGAAAACCGGTCGTTTTCAACCTTTGCAGCGGATTCGTACACAGTTTTGCCCTGCATGCTGGTTACCGTCGTTTTCTGCAGATCATCGCCCACGCCTTTATCGAATTGTACCTCTACCAAGCCCTTTGTGGGATTCGGGAACAGGTGGATGCGCGATTTTTGCATATCCTCCATTCCGATCGGATATCCAAATTTGGCGACAAGGTTGCGGTTTCCCTCAACGGTAAAGGTAAACGAGGCAGCGCTGTCAACCTTCACTCCGTTTTCGAACCAACCTTGGAAGGAGTTGTTTTTAAAGGGTGTTGCTGTCATGGTCACCTTTTTTCCCGATGGATAAAATCCCCCACCGGTGGCTTCACCGCCATTCCTTGGAACTTCAACATCGGTTATCCGGTTAAGGCCCGCAGCAACATAAAGGTCCGACTCCCACAATCCACGCCCATACGTTGATGCACGGATCTTACCGCTGATCCTTTCAATTTCAAGATCGGTTACCACGATGTTGGGAAGGTTTTTGTTGAACGGGATCCACTGCGACATGGTACTGTCCTTGTAATAAACGCCGGCATCTGTCCCGATGTAAAGACCCTCAGGTGAATCTTCTTCGTAGGCAATACAGTTTACGGGCAGTTTGGGCAGGGAGTTGCCCGTAATGTTTGTCCAATTATTTCCGCCATCCCTGGTTTTGAACACCTTCAGGCTATCATATCCGCTGCACGTCACGTACACAACATTTGGGTTTTCAGGATGAATCGCGATGCCGGTAATAAAATTTCTTTTCCCATTGGGGAGAAATTTTTTCAGTTGAATTGTATCACAGGTATTCCACTCATTGGTTGTTTTAAAGAGTTGTTTGCCCGTTCCGGCCCACATCGTTTCCGGGTTGCTTTCGGAGATGGCAAGTACCCTGATCAATGTATTTTCTTCCATTGAGAGCCTTCGCAATGATGCCGTAGAATCCCACTTGTCGCCCCTGTTGCTGGTTTTCCAAATGTTATAATAGCCGGCGTACAGGATCTTCGGGTTGTTCGGATGAATTACAATCGGAGTTATCCATGCTCCTTTCTGGGGATCCCCGTTTTTATCTTTTATCGATGAAGAGATTGGTGCCGGATTGGACCATTCGCCTGTGAGCGTTCTTTTAAAAACACCTTCCGGGTATTGCGTATATTGAACCCTTGGATCAAGCCAGTCGATCAGGCAGTCTGTTCCATCACCCCCGATGGTTACATTGCTGGACCATGTTTCGGGTGCGGTGCGCACTGCGGAACCATTGTCCTGAAACCCGGCCAGGATGAGGTTGGGTTCCCAATACGACCCCGAAATCCGGTATATCTGGCCAATCTGCATCCCCTTTGTAATATCAAACCATTTTGTTCCGCCATCCTTCGAATAATAGATTCCGCCATCCGTGCAAACAAAGAGGGTGGTAGGCTGCAAAGGATGGAAACCGGCCCAATGCATGTCTGCATGAACATCGGCCGTATCGGAATTCCAGGAAGCATTCCAGCAGGTTTTCATCTGGAATGTGTTTCCGGTATTTGAACTCTTCCAGATATTGATTCCGCCCACCCAACGCTCGAGGGAGTCTTTTGGATTTATCATGTAAAAGGCGTCGTAATTTCCTTGTCCGCCGGATGGATTATCTATATCAGGCTTGGAAGGATCGGCAGCGGCATGGAGATAGTTGTTTTTATAGGGTTGCTGCACATTGACTACCGTAATATTGAATGTTCCTCCATTGTCTTCCGATCTGTAAATTCCTTTTAATCCTTCTTTGGTGTTTACACACATGGCCTCAACCAACCGGTTGACCTGGGGCGTTACCGCCAGTTTGATCCTTAATACACTGTCGAAGCGGGTGCTGTCCGTCCAGGTTGTCCCTCCGTCCGTTGACCGGAAAACCTGGCCCGATCTGTATTTCGCGGGAGCTGTATTGGTTTTTGCGATCTCATACCCTTTTGTCGCTGCATAGATGATTTTTGGATTGCCCGGATTAAAAGCGATGTCGCAGATGTCGGCGTTGATCGTGGTATCGAGCCTTGCCCAGTATTTTCCGGCGTTTGCGGTCTTGTAGATTCCAACAGAGGTAGCAGCGTACAGGATATTTGAGCTATCGGGATGTACAACAAGTCTGCTGATTAAATATTCATCTTTAATCTCCCATTGCAACTGGGTATTCTGCCAGGTCTGGCCTCCATCGGTTGACTTCAGAACACCGATGCTTTTGGTGTCGCCGTTGCCCATATTGTTGATGCTGCCGATGGTGCTGGTCCCACCCCCGTCGTAATCGCCGGTGGCAATATACATGATGAGTGGATCCTCCTTGTTAATGACGATATCACTCACGCCAAGAACCGGGTTAAAATCATACCTCGTGGTCCAGGTTTTCCCAAAATCATTGGTTCTCCATAATCCTCCGGCAGGAGTGCCTACCCAGAAAATGTTGGAGTCGGTGGGATGAAAGGCCATACAGTTTATTCTCCCCGTCCCGAAATAGAAGTTTTGTTGTTCGGCGGTTGGAGGTTTGTCGGGCCCGATCGCTTTCCAATCGCCGGCAGTACTTTTCACCGGCTTTTCTGCCGAGTAACGTTCCCACTCCTTCACAACCACATTGTTTGGAGGGAAGGTTCCGTCGGGGTTCACGCGGGGTTCCCAATACCATTCCCAGCGTTTAAATGGTTTGTACCCTGATCCTTTGGAAATTTTCCGCCCTTTCCAGTAATCGTTGAACTGTTTCTGTATCTGGTAGAAATTCGCTTTGCCGGATGTTGCCGTGGCCCCGGAGGGCTCCTGTGCAGAGGCCGAATTGAGGGTGAAGAGCAATCCGGTGAACAGCGTAATCCCTAAGAGGAGCAGCACCGGATTTGAAGATAAGCGGATGATTGGTTGATATTTCATGTAGAAGTGGATTAAATGAATTTCTATTGTTGGTTCACCTGATGGTTCGGGAAATTGGTTTCGCCACGAATCACCCTTTTGATGGCATTCTCGAGATCCTGTTTTCCCGAAGTCTTTAATACAAAACCCCGCACGCCCGAAAGCATCATGGCGCTTAAATACTCCATTTCGAAAAACATCGTTAGCCCAAGTATTTTCAGTTCCGGCCTCATTGCCAGAGCCTGTTTGGTTGCCTCCAGCCCGTCCATGAGCGGCATCTCAATATCCATTAAAACCAGATCGGGATTATGCTTTTCCAGCAAGTTGAGAAACTCCTGGCCGTTTTCGGCTTCGGCAATAATCTCCCCCAGATTCTCCTCTTCGATCAGGAATTTCATCCCTTCCCGAAACAGAGAGTTGTCGTCAACGATGATAATTTTCGTCAGAGCTTTCATTTGATTAGGTCAACGTAGCAAAAGTATATCCCATAATTTCAGGATACTACAGGAAAACTCTGAAAATGGGGGAGGAAAGGCCTGAAAATGATATAGGGTAAACCCTAAGTGCCGGGGGTTGCTATACGACGACCAGTTTGTTTTTGATGGAATACAATACCAGGTTAACGGTATTTCTGGTTTCGCTCTTCTGAAGGAGCTTTGCCCGGTGTGCTTCCACGGTTTTCACGGACCTGTTGATTTTTTCGGCAATTTCTGAAGCGGAGAAGCCCTGGCAAAGGTATTTCAGCACCTCAAGTTCACGTTCGGTATAATCGTTTTCAATGGAGATGATGTCGGGAGGTGCAGACTTTTGTTTGCCAAAATCGAGGATGATTTTTCGCAAAAGTTCAGTCGAAAAGTAGCTCTCTCCTTTAATTACGGTGTTTATGGCATTTTCAAGTTCACGCTTTCCTGCCGATTTCAGCACACAGCCAATGGCGCCTGTGTTGATCAGTTTTGCATAATCATCGCTCAGGTCAAGCATGGTAACCAGTAAGATCTTCAAATCGGGTTTCATGGCAATGGCCTTTGCCGTTGCTTCAATGCCCCCCATCACGGGCATCTCAATGTCCATCAGTACCAGGTCGGGATTGTGTGTGGCAAGCAATTCGAGAAACACCTGCCCGTTCGGAGCTTCAGCGATCACCTCGCCCATCCCCTCTGTTTCGATCAGAAGTTTTATCCCTTCACGGAAGAGGAGATGGTCGTCGACCAGAATTATTTTGGTACTGGACGGGGTGGGAGATGTATGTCGTGGTTCCTGTTCCAATGCAGCATGGGTTTAATCAAGTGGCATTTCAATTCTGATCTCAACCCCCTCTTCGGGTGCGGTTTTTATGGAGATGGTTCCCCTGATCAGCAAAATTCGCTGTTGAATATTCAGCAGTCCAAGTCCATCTTTTCTTTTTTCCACCAGCGCCATGTTAAATCCAATCCCGTCATCGGTGTATGTAAATAGGATCCTGTTTTTTTCAACGTCGTAAATATAGGAAATATTAACGTGTGTAGCCTGTGCGTACTTTATGGTGTTGTTGATTAATTCGGTGGTGATGCGGTAAAGCGTGGCTTCCCGCAAATGGTTAAACCTGTTTTTTGTGTTGAAATTCAGGTTGATGGAGAGCTTTTGCAGGTCGTTGATGTTTTTGATGAATTTCGATATGGCATCCACATATCCGTATTTGATCAGAATGATGGAGCTGAAGCCCCTGGCTACTTCGCGGGTGGTCTGGATGGCCTTTTCGATGTTTTTGTTGCCTTTTTCGGTAATGAGTTTTACCTTATCCGGGTCGTTCGTCTCCGCAAGCCATTGGAAGTATAGTTTGATGGTCGAAAGAAGGGGGCCCAACCCATCGTGCAACTCATCCGCGAACCGGTTCCTTTCGCGTTCCTCCACCTCAACGGTTACGTTAAACAATTCTCCCTCAATCCCGACTTTCTCCGTGATGTCGCGATTTGAAGCCCTGATTCCAAGATATTTGTCTTGGCTGTAAATTCTTCTGCACTTATGGTTAATCCATCGTACATCGCCGCTTTTGGTCACCACGCGGAAGCTTACCTCCGTGATGGCATCACTGCCCGGCATAGAGGTATGCTCGGCGTTTTCGTGCGATCTCCACAGCTCCTTATCAGCACCGAAAACAATATCGTTTATTAAATCCGGATCCTTCATAAAGGCATCTACAGAATAACCGGTGGTTTTTTCGGCGGATGGGGAGATATAAATCGCCCTTCCGTTGCTGTCAATCCAGTACTCCCAGTCGTAGGTATAGTCGGCCACGGTTCGGTACCGCTCTTCATTTATTTTCAACGCCGCATTGGCAATATTCAGATTTTCAGCGGTTTGTTTCAACAACGCCGCGTCGTGCAATATTGCCTGCCTGTAGTTGAACAGGTCTAAAAATACATTGATTTTGCTAACCAGGATAAGGTCGTTGAAAGGCTTAACAATGTAGTCGAACGCCCCTGCGTGGTAACCCTGAAAAATTTCGTTCTTGGAGGCATAGTTCGCCGTGAGGAAAATGATGGGTACCCTGTTGTTGGGTCGCGCTTCATTAATTTTTGAAGCCAGTTCATATCCGTTCATGCCCGACATGCACACATCGAGTATGGCAAGCGCCAGGTCAACCCCCTCGGTTTTTTCGATGGCCTCCCGGCCGGAGAGGGCTTGAATGATGTTCGCATTTACCCGCCTTGCGCGGATAATGGAAGCTAACAGATCCAGGTTCTCGACGAAATCGTCAACGATCAGTAAGTTGGGCATCGGCAGAAATTGAATTGGTACGAACAGCAATGAACATGCGGCCGGGGGAGGTCAGCGGTACGCGGGTGTATCTCATCATGGTTCAGGTGTTTGATACAATCAACCCGGTAAAGGTATTAAAAACTCTGCCAAGACGGGATATTGTTAGCATGCGGATGTTTCGGGTTTGAGGAATTTTTTTGTCATCGCAATGATAATTGTTGGTTTTTAGGTTTTATATGTTATTTTTGAGCCTGATTTTCGCTTGTTCAACGACCCTTGGTTTCTTAAATATATGGCCCGATGGTTTTGAGGATGAATCATTGAAACCTGATCTCTGTCGGTCTCCCTGATGGTTATTCATGCATCTTCCGGATCCTGCCCGGCCGGATAAATTAAGCGAAAATGAAAAAGACAATTCTGCTCAGCCTGCTTTTACTGATCAGCGGGACCATCACGGTGAACGCACAGGTCACTGTCAGTGGTGCACATGAATCTTCCAATGGCACTTATGCAAAGCTTAGTCTTGCATTTGCAGCTATCAATGGATATGCCCAAACTGGTAACAATATTGTTATCACCATTACCAGTTCGCAAACAGCAGAATCGGGATCTGCAACCCTTAATGCCGGCGCATGGACTTCTTTAACAATTTATCCGACAGCTTCGGGGTTATCAATCAGTGGAAGTGTGGGGGGACCACTCATCGATCTCAACGGCGCCGATCATGTGACCATTGATGGGAGGGTGAATCAATCTGGTAGCGGAGTTGACCTTACTATAAGCAATACCAGTACAGGCGGGGTTCCTACCTGTGCCATCAGATTTCACAATGACGCAACTTATAATACGGTGAAATACTGCCTGATAAAAGGATCTTCAAACGGGGGAAATTCTGGCATTCTATACTTCAGTACGACAACTGTCTCTTTGGGGAATAGTTATAATACTATTGATAATAATCAGATCACGAATGCTGGCTCAAGGCCAATAAATGCAATTTATTCCAATGGCAGTAGCACGGCCTCCAATAATTCAAATACTATCAGCAATAATAATTTTTATGATTTCCTAAGCAATTCAGGCAATCATACTTGTGGGATTCTTCTCGGGGAGGGTGTCCAAAGTGATGGATACAATAGTGCCTGGACTATTTCAGGAAACAGTTTTTACGAGACTGTTACTTTTTCACCAAATACCGGAGGAGAATACAGGATTATAAACATCCGTTCGAGGGTGGGAAGTACTCATGGCGACAATTTCAGCGTGTTAAATAATTATATCGGAGGAAGTGGCCCGGGATGTACAGGTACATTTTATAAGTCCAACGGAAATAATCGCTTCTGGGCGATAGAATTTCATGTCGGTTCAACGAATGCCAGCAGTGTTCAGGGAAATGTCATTAAAAACATGAAATATGTTAATACCGGGGCAGTAGACTGGTGGGGAATATATGTTGATTACGGAGCTGTCAACATTGGAACATCTTCAGGCAACTACATAGGATCTGCAAGCGATACAGGGTCTATTTTTTATTCTTGCAATGGAGCAGGAGCACGTTTTCTTGCCACACATCTCCAGGGAGATGCAACGAATTTTCAGAACAATGTCATTGGATCCATTACGGTCGCAAATCAAAATTCTGCGAATAACACGGATTTCTGGGGAATTCACTGTCAACACAGATCCAGTACGAATGTAATCAGCAATAATATCGTTGGCAGCGCTACCGTGGCCAACAGCATCAAGGCGCTCTCTCCTTCAACCAGTTCCGCTCAGGCGGTCATAGGAATTTACGAGCAGGACAATCAGCCTATTACGTTAAACAATAACACAATAGCTAATCTTACGAACGGAACAACGAATACTACGGCAAGCACCGAAGGGAAAATTTACGGAATGTACCTGACTGCAGGTCAGTATTCAATGACAGGAAATTCAGTTCATGACCTGACCATAGCAAATGCAAATAATTATTCAGGGCCAAATGGAAGCAGTTCCTCTTTATCCGCCGGTGGAATAATAATGTCAGCAACATGGGGTGTTGCTCAGTCAATATCAGGAAACACGGTTTACAATATCTTTAATACCTATTCTTCCTTTGCAGGTCATGTTGCGGGCTTATATTATAATGGAGGGGGCACCGCGAGCAATGTTTCTGGAAACTTTATATATGGCCTGACTGTAAACAGCAGTTTGGCAACCATCAGTGGAATTAGGATTGCCCAGGGCAATACAACGTTTTCAAACAACATCATTACACTGGGTGGCAATACCACAACAAATCTTTACGGTATTTATGAAGCGGGAGTCTCAGGCACAAGCAATATATATTTCAATACTGTTTACCTGAATGGATCCCCATCGGGTTCTTTGAACAGCGCTTGCTTATATAACGCCGGAGGATCAACAACCCGAGATTTCAGAAACAATGTTTTGGATAATGCCCGTTCCGGTAGCGGAACCCATTATGCAATCTACCTTTCAGGTGTACCCTCTCATATTGATTACAATGATTATTATGCTTCAGGAACTGGAGGTAAGCTGGGATATTCCGGAGGTGACAGGACAACAATAGCAGAATGGAGATCAGCCACGGGTCAGGATGTAAACAGTAGTAATACTTTACCGGGGTTTCTTAATCCAGGTGGGACAACCGCTACAAGCTATATCATTCCAACAACGATTCTTCCTGCATGGAATGGATCTGGAATATCGATTGATTATGCAGGAACTTCGCGTTCGAGTTCACCTGAAATGGGAGCTTATGAAAGGGATGCCACAGTAACGTGGACTGGTGAAACTTCAACCAATTGGAATACCGGCTCCAATTGGAACTCTGGCGCAGCCCCAACATCCGGACTTAACGTGAATATAGGTTCAGGAACGTATCAACCACATATAACACATGACATCAGCAGTCCGACAGTTTGTAACAATCTCACGATCCAGACGGGATGCGTTTTGACCATCGGCCCGGGCAAAGCCCTCACGGTAAACGGCACCCTCACCAACAGCACCGGTAACAGTGGCCTTGTGATCGGCAGCGATGAAACCGGAACCGGATCGCTCATCCAGCATTCGGCATCGGTGGGAGCTACGGTAAACAGGTACATCACGGGAAGCACAAACCTGGAAGCCAACAAATATCATTTTGTTTCTATACCGGTTTATTATGGCAGCCCGACCTCCAACCTCTTCCTGGGTTCCTATCTGTACAAACTGGATGCAACTCAGGTTGATCCAAATAATTCAAATTATTACGGACTATGGGTCAACTTCGGGAGTTCTACCACTACTCCGCTGTCATGCAAGTCGGGCTATATGATCTACTATCCCGATGCATCGCACACCTATACTTTCACCGGAAACCTGAACACCGGCTCATTCAGCCCCACTGTCTCCTACGGGGGCACCTATACCTTTAACCTGGTTCCCAACCCCTATCCCTCGGCCATCGACTGGGGGGCATCGGGTGGCTGGGTGAAAAGCAACATCGGCGCCACGGCGTGGATATGGAGTGCAACCAATGGAAATTACTCAACACTTTCAGGGCCCTCCTACGTGCCGGCCGGACAGGCATTCATCGTGATGGCCACCGGCTCCCCGGTGTTGACGGTCAACAACAACGCCTGCGTTCACCATGCCCAGGCATTCTATAAATCGGGACAGGAAAATACGCTGAAAATATCCGCCCAATCCAACAATTATTCTGACGAGACCTTCGTGAGCTTTGACAATTCCGCCAGCTCAGATTTCGACCCGCAGTTTGACGGTTTCAAACTGTGGGGACTGGAAGATGCCCCGCAACTGTGGACCGAAAAAGGAGAATTCCGGTTGAGCGTCAACCAGCAACCGCCCCCGCAAGGATCGCTGATCGTTCCGCTCGACTTTAAAACAACCGTCGCCGGAGAGGTAATCCTTGGTGTAGCGGGTGTTGAAAGCTTTGATCCTACGCTTCCCATCCGGCTTCGGGACCATCTCAACGGATCAATGACGGACCTGAGGCAAAACAGCAGTTACACTTTTAACCACGATCCTTCGAACAGCGAAACAAGGTTCAGCCTGGTTTTCGGCTACCCCAACGGAATTGGTGAAAGCCAGTGTAGTGAAGGCCGGGCCTGGGTGGGCAATGGAAACATCTTTGTGGAGGTGCCCTCCATGCATGGCACTCCTGCCGCCATCACGGTGTACGATATAACGGGACATATAATCCGCAGCGTGAAAAGAGCAATGAACGGCACCGTTATAGTGGAAGCGTCTTCATCAGCGGGCGTGTACATCGTGGCCATTACCTCCGAGGAGGGACAATACATCACCCGGGTTATCAAAAAGTAAAACATACATCCCATGAAAAACACCCTCAAAATCCTGTTCATCACGGTTGTGGTATTTTTTAGCATCTCCGTATTGGCCCAGGCGCCCCCGCCGCCTCCCGGAAACCCCAGTGGCGGTGGTGGCGGCGGCGGCCCTGTGGGCGCCCCCATCGATGGCGGACTGGGAATTCTGCTGGCCCTCGGGGCCGGATATGGCGGCCTGAAACTTTATCGGGCCCGGAAAAAAGCAAACGAGGAAGAGAAAGAGGGATTGGAAAGGTTTTGAAGCATTTTTGCAAACCGTTTTCAATCGGTACAATCCACGGCATCGTGCAAATAACTGGTTATCCTGTTGACACAGCCGTCAAAGTCGTTTTTTAATTCGTTTTCCCAGAAACGGACCACATGCCAGCCTGCATCTGCGAGAAGTTGGTTGTTTTGTTTGTCCCTTTGCATGTTCCTTTCAATTTTTGGGACCCAGATCCCCCGGTTGGTTTTGATTGCAGCTTTCTTTTCAGCCCAATGATATCCGTGCCAGAATTCGCCATCAACAAATATGGCCAATTTGTGTTTTGTATATACAATATCAGGACAGCCGGGCAGTTTTCTTACGTTTTTCCGGTACCTGTAACCTAAGGCCCATAAGGCCTTTTTCATCTTTAGCTCCGGCCTGGTATTTTGCGATTTTATCTTTGCCATAAGCTCCGACCTTTGCCTGGTCGTGTAAAAACCATTGGCCTCACTGAACCTCGGCACAACAATGGGCTCTTCGGGATATTTTTTCAAAGCAAAAATTGTTAATAAATAGCTCAAAGGTACTCTAAAAATGGGTAAAATAGAACTATATTTGTAACCATGTATAAGGTTGATTAATAAGGTTATTCAATGGAAAAATATTACTCCATAGCAGAGGTGGCCGATTTGCTTTCGGTTAGCAAAGAAACATTGCGCCGTTGGGATAAAAACGGAAAGCTGACGGCAGTCCGTGAACCCATGAGCAATTACCGGGTTTATCACAAGAACCAATTAAAAATATTTGACAACCTTACCTTTTTATTTGCCCCGACTGAAAGCGATCATGAAACAACACCAAACAGGGATTTCAGTTCAATTGAATTATTTGCCGGGGCCGGGGGATTGGCAATCGGATTGGAAGAGGCCGGGATAAAATGTTTGGCGCTTAACGAATTGGACCATTGGGCCTGTGAAACGTTGAGGAAAAACCGACCGGATTGGAATGTTGTTGAGGATGATGTAAAGAATATTTCATTTTCTCACTTAAAAGGGAAAGTGGATATAGTCACCGGTGGTTTCCCATGCCAGGCATTTAGCTATGCTGGTAAAAAATTAGGGTTGAAGGATGCCAGGGGCACCTTGTTTTATGAATTTGCAAGGGTAGTCCAGGAAACAATGCCGGCAATCTGCATTGGGGAAAACGTAAGGGGGTTGTTTTCCCACGAAAATGGAAGGACCCTGGAAGGCATGATTTCAATCCTTGACGAGATTGGCTATCATGTAATAACGCCAAGGATATTTAAAACCATTTTCTACAAAGTCCCACAAAAAAGGGAAAGGGTTTTGATTGTAGGGGTTAGAAAAGATTTAAACCAACACCTGTTCGAATTCCCAAGGCCTTATAAAAAGGTTTATACGCTTGCCGATGCTTTAAAGAAGGGGGAATTGTATAACTGTGATGTTCCGGTTTCAGAAGGGGCAAAATATCCAAAAAGCAAACGAGAGGTTCTTGACTTGGTCCCGGAAGGCGGATATTGGCGTGATTTGCCCATTGAAACCCAACAAAAATATATGGGCGGGAGCTTTTATCTCGGAGGGGGAAAAACGGGCATGGCAAGAAGGATGAGTTGGTCCGAACCCAGTTTGACATTGACCTGCAGCCCGGCCCAAAAGCAAACGGAACGTTGCCATCCCGACGAAACAAGGCCCTTTACGGTGAGGGAATATGCCCGCATACAAACCTTTCCCGATGGCTGGGCCTTTTCCGGTTCTGTGTCGCAACAGTATAAACAGATTGGCAATGCCGTGCCTGTAAATTTTGCCAAAGAAGTTGGCTATTCAATTATCAGGTTTTTAAATATGATTTATCCAAAACAATAATGAACGTATATACTGCATCTTACAAAAAATGTAAAGCATTTTTCTGTTAGATGCAGTTATACCGGGAGGAACAAAAGCTCAATACTTGCAAACCTCTTCCTTACCGGTATTATTCTGGCATAAAATATTGTTTTATATTTATGGCTTAATTTTATTTAAAAATTCAAGCCAATGCCTTTTTTAAAATGGATTTCGGATACTGAACTGAAAAACGAAGTAGCCCACCTGCTTTCAATTGCAAAGAATGCCCAAAAGGCGGCCGTTGATACATTTGGCAAAAATGTTATTGATCCCTTTTCCGCTATTTTCGAAATGTCGGGTTTTGAGATTGATCATAACGCCTGGCTAAAAAGTGAAACTACAAGACAAGCCCAAAAGACACTGCAAAACCATATTGGTGATTTTCACCAAAATATCCTTGGCTATTCCGGCGGATGGACAAATATGAAAGTTGGTAATGTTATTGACCTTGTTTCTGAGAAGAATAAAGCGATTGCTGAGATAAAAAACAAATACAATACCGTTTCTGGCGGTAAACTATCCGATTTATACTATTCATTAGATAAATTAATTAGCCCAAAATCAAGTATATACAAGGGTTATACGGCATATTATGTTGCCATAATCCCCAAAAACGGCAAACGTTATAATAAACCATTTATTCCTTCTGACAAAGATAAAGGAGAGAAGTGCCCAAAAAATGAGCATATCCGGGAGATTGATGGCGCAAGTTTTTATGGTTTGGTAACCGGGTTTGATTATGCTTTAGAAGATTTATTTGATGTTTTGCCGGCGGTAATAGAGATTTGTTCTGATAGCAAATATCAGATTAAAGATAAAGTTAAACTCAAAAAGTTTTTCAATTTCGCCTTCAAATAGCCATCGGTTAGGTTCAGGCATGTTTTCAATTTGCTTTTTTACCAAGGTGTTTGAAGTAAATATTATTGCCTGTATCAATACCAATCCTGATTTTTATTACCGAACCGCCCTCATGGACATTTTGATCCGCATTTGTCATAAAATGTGTACAAGTTGAAAAATTGATTAGCGGTTGTGAATAATCATATCCTTTCAGCCTGATTGAGCGACAGTGGGAATTTTCATAAAAGTAACATCAAGAGATTGGCCTCCAATCCCATCTGTTGTGTTTTTCCCTATCTTTGTGGCCTCGGGCCATGTCCCGACCTAAAACCACGACCGGTGGGGGATAAAACTAAAAATCGAAACCTGTTCCGGGGGAAGTGCCCCCTGGTTCTCCTTTTCTTGTTATGGACGGCCGCAACCCAGGCCGTCTTTGCACAGATTCCAGCGGGATACTATACCCCTGCCATCGGCCTTACCGGAACCTCTTTGCAATCGGCCTTGCACAACATCATTAAAAACCATACGGCAAAGAGTTACGATTACCTCTGGACTGCTTTTCAGGCAACCGACAAAAAGCCCAACGGGACCGTTTGGGATATCTATTCCGACATTCCCGACGGTACCCCCAACGGAAACCCGCCTTATGTATATTATTTTATTACCGACCAGTGCGGGACCGCTTCGGCCGAGGGCGATTGTTACAGCCGCGAACACTCCTTCCCGAAAAGTTGGTTCGGCGGTACGGTCATGCCCATGTACACCGACCTGTTCCACATCTATCCTGTGGACCAGTATGTAAACAACCGCCACAGCAACAACCCTTTCGGGCAGGTGGACGACCCTTCCTGGGTTTCGTTGAACGGGAGCAAAGTGGGGCCCTGTGCCACCCCCGGCTATTCCGGGACCGTGTTTGAGCCCCGCGATGATTATAAAGGCGACCTGGCCCGCAGCTATTTTTATATGTCGGTACGCTATTATACCGAAGATTCCGGATGGCCCGGAAGTCCTATGGTCACCGGGTCGCAGCTGAACCCCTGGGCCCTGGCAATGATGGTCCAATGGCACCAGTTGGACCCGGTTTCGGCCAAAGAGACAAACCGGAACAACGCGATCTATATTATCCAGCACAACCGGAACCCCTTCATCGACCACCCCGAATATGTGGCCGCCATCTGGTCGTCGGCCCCCGTCAAACCCGAACCTACAAACCATGCAACGGGCTTTGCTTCGGTTGCCGGCCCGCCCGCGTATAGCGCCATAACCCTCACCTGGGCCGATGCCACCGGTGCCGTCCTCCCCGATGGGTACCTCATCCGTGGAAGCGCCACCGGTTTCAATGCCATTGAACTTCCGGCCGACGGGAACCCCGTTCCCGATGGCGGGTTAAACCTGAATGTGGCCACCGGGGCCGAAAATTGCATCATGACAGGATTGTCGTCGGCTACGGCCTATTACTTCAAAATATTCCCCTATACCAATTCGGGAACGGCCATCAACTACAAAACCAACGGAACCGTGCCCCAAACCAGCGCAACCACCGCTTCGGGGACCGGATCGGGCGATATCATCATCTCCCAGTACTATGAAGGCACCAGCTATAATAAATGGATCGAAATCACCAACCTGGGACCCGATGTTGACCTTGCCGTTAACCCCGTTTACCTCTTGCAGATCGCCGGGGCCAGCCCCAAAGATGTTACCACCACCAACTCAAACCTCTGCGCTTCGCTGAACACCGGCATTTTTACAAGCGGAAGTTCCCGGCTGGCCCGAAACCCCGGTGCTGTCCTACCGGCCTATGCCACATCCGATTATACCAACGGAAACCTTAATTTCAATGGGGCTTACGACGTTGTATTTTTATCTACAATCCCTTCCACTTCCCCCCCTGTCGCCTGGAATGCAAGGACCGATGTGGTAGGGGAGGTGGTCAATAACCTGACTACCTCCACCAGTATCGCCGACATGTCGCTGTACCGCAGGAACAACATTGCTTCGGGATCTCTCACCTGGTCCATGAGCGACTGGGTACAACTGTCCAATACCACCGTTGACAACGCCGCCGCCGGGACTCCTGAAAGACTGGGATACCACGGGTTTAACTATTTTTCGAAACCAACCGGGAACCTCGATGAACCCTTGAACTGGGGGACCTCAACCGATGGGTCGGGGACCAGCCCCGCTGCCTTTAACTTTATCAACCAGGTTTTTACCGTTCAGAACCGTTCGTCGGCAACCATCGGCAACGATTGGAGTGTACCGGCAAGCGGGTCGAAGGTCGTTTTGGGCGATGGCGTTACCGCTACCACGTTCCATTCAGCAAATTTTGACCTCTATCTGACGGCACTTGAAATCAGGGCCGGAAGCGCCTTTACGGTGGATACCGGCAGTACGATGCTTGTTTCAGGGACAACACGGCCATCCGGGCCAGAATGCCTGACCATCCGCAACGGCGCATCCTTCAACAATACCGGAAGGACCATCGTGAGTAAGGAGTTGAACAATGAAAACGACCTCCCGGTTTTTCTTGGTACCGGTACCATCGGACTGAACGGGATCATCCACAAACAGGTTACCGGCCAGAATATTTTTCATCATCTTGAAATCAACAATGAATCGGGCATCTCTTTTACCGGCGATACCCGGGTAGAAGGGGTATTGACCCTGATACACGGAAGGGTCTCCCTCTACGGAAATGGTTTCAGCCTGGGCCCCGGCGCTGTAGTTGCCGGTTCACCGTCAGCCGATGCGATGATCGTAACTTCGGAAACCGATCAACTGTCGAAAGAATTTCCACCCGGCTTTACCGGAAGTTTTACCTTTCCGGCAGGCGATTCCAATGGGGTTCCCCAATATTCGCCCGTGACGCTGAATTTTACCCAGGGGGTCTTCAGTCCTGGGAATTCCGTGGCTATTCATGTAGTCCCTGAAAAATATCCCGGCCCCGGCATTACGGGAAACTATCTGGACCGGTACTGGGTCCTTAGCCAATCGGGGATTTCGGGGTTCAGTTGCAATGCCTCTTTTCAATATCTCCCGGAAGATGTTACCGGTACGGAAGCGCTGATTTCGGGTGTCCGTGCCAGCCCTGAACCCTGGATAACCTATGGGTTGGCCAATACACAGGTACATCATCTGTTCATGGGCGGGATAACCGGTTTCGGCTCTTTTACCGGATTAAAGAGCGATACGCCCCCTCCGGAGCAATCGCTGGCCAATATCAATATTGCTAACGGTGAATACAACTGTTACGATGCCACGCAAAATCTTAGCGTTGCCGGGAACGGGAACCTTTTTGTGGTGGATGATGGCGGAAGTGTGTCTTTGATCGCGGGAAATTCCATTGTGCTCTTTCCCGGGACGTTGGTAAACCCTGGGGGATATTTGGTTGCCATGATCACCCCATCGGGAAACTATTGCAGCAACCCTTTGTCGCCGGTGGCTTCCAACCCCGATAATCACGCGATACAAACCCCTGCGGCCTCTTTTGTTCCCAATGGCCCATCGGTCCACCTGTATCCAAATCCGACATCCGGCATCTGCAACCTGACGGTAAACCAACCGGGGCCGCCTTCGGAAATCCGGGTTGCCATCTATAACATGAACGGGAAACCGGTCGTGCAGGAACTTCTTGCCAAAACTTCCAACGGTACTTTTTCACTTTCCGCTCAACCCGCCGGGATGTACTTTCTTCATGTGCATTCCGGGAACGCTTCCACCGTGGTAAAAGTCCTGAAAAACTGACAGAAAATTTCCCGATTTGGGAAATGGCAGATAACCTCCACAAGAACATGGAAAAGGTATTGTTTTCCATCACGAAACAGATACCATGGACAAATTTCAAAACAAATACCGCAACGCTTCAGCCCGTGCCCCGTTTTGGGATTATGGCAGGAATGCCGCGTATTTTGTTACCATTTGCACCAAAAACCGGACACGTTTTTTTGGCGATGTACAAAATGGTGAAATGATATTGTCGGAAATTGGAAAAATCGCCCATGATTGTTGGAATGAAATACCGGAACATTTTCCATTTGTAAAATTGGATGTATTTGTGGTGATGCCCGACCATGTCCACGGAATTATCGTGATTGACAAACCGGATGATGGTTTTGTTGGGACGCAAAATTTTGCGTCCCAACAACAAAATTTTGCGTCCCAACAACAAAATTTTGCGTCCCTACAACAACAACCCATGAACCGATTCGGGCCACAATCCAAAAATTTGGCATCCATCGTCCGTGGTTTTAAAATAGGGATTGCCAAAAATGCAAGGATGATTGATTCAGATTTTGCATGGCAATCCCGTTTTCATGACCATATCATAAGGGACGACAAATCGTTTCGTGCCATTGCTGCATATATCGCAAATAACCCTGCAAAATGGGGAGAGTTGTAATTGGAGGGACGCAATATTTTGCGTCCCAATTCCGGCATTATTGCCTCAGGATTTTTCCCGTATAACTCTTTCCGTCAACAGTTGTTTTGTAATAATAAAACCCGGGGGAAGCCTTTGTCCCCGATGTGGTTTTCCCGTTCCAGCGATAGGCAGCCGGCTTTTCCCCATTCGGGGAAGGCGCCAGGCGAACAACCAAACGGCCTGAAGCGTCATATACATATAAATCCTGAAAGGTACCCGTATCGGTGCCGGTGGTAATTTCAACATAGTTGGTAAAAGGATTGGGAAAAGCAAACGATGTCGGTCCTGCGTGAGACGGAAAAGTTCCGTTTCCGGTGATGAGTCCGGTTTTATAAACCTGAAACCCTGCCGCCCCGTCGGCTAAATAAATATCGTTTCCATCCACCCGGATCCCCAGGGCAAAGCAGCCCGAGCGAACATAATATCCATCGATCTGAGGATTGTCGGGATTGGTCACATCGGCCACCTGAACGCCCCCGTTGATGTAACAGGCCAAAAAAGCATGGTTTTCTTTCACATCGATTTTCCAGGGGGCATCGGGCAACGACAGATATCCCCGTGCCACCGGGGTTTGTTTTAGGGTTACATCAACCACCTCCATCCCTCCGTTCCAATCTGCGATATAGGCATAATCGCCCACCACATCGATATCATAACCACTGCTCAGCAGGCCGGTATAACGCGATATTTTTACCGGATTGACCGGATCCGAGATGTCGAAAATATATAACCCACGGGTGTCTTCCGCTTCAAAAGGACCGTAATCAATCACATAGAGATAATTGCCTTCCACGTCGAGGGCCTGTACATAACAATATTCTTCGCCAGGTACTGCCCCGTTGTGCCAGCCGAACGTGTGTGCCACCAACAAAGGGTTGTACGGGTCCTGAAAATCAACCACCCTGAACCCGTCCCACCAGCAGGCAATAAACGCCCGGTGTTCTTTCAGGGACAGGTCGTTGGTCATCACCGGGGCCATATATTGACCGGTTTTAAAGGGCGCCAACGGATTTGAAATATCCATGATCATCACGGGGTTATTGGCGGTCATGCTTTCGCGGATATATACTGCAATATCGCCTGAAAGTTCAACCAAAGCCCCATCATTGCTGTCGTATCCTATTTGAACGGGCTGTGTTTTGTTGGAAATGTCGAAAACCCTGAACCCGTTGTTTCCGGTATAGGCATAATTGCCGGCAACGGCTATATCGACGGTGGAGACGGGCAGAGGATAGGAAAAGGCAAAGGCAGGATTGGCCGGATCGGAAATATCGAGGATGGTACAGGGATAGGAACTTCCGGTGGAGGCTACCATCTGGCCGTTTCCGGTAACATATTCGGCATAACCGGCGTATGTCGAAATGTGCTGTGGCGTGGCCGGGTTGGAGATGTCAACCACGTTGATCCCGCCATTGGTATTGGAAGTGGCATTGGCTATGTATGCATAATTACCGATTGTTTTGATACGGTAAGGATATCCGGTGAGCGATTGATATCCGACCTGGGTAATGGCAGAGATGTTGCTGATATTCAGTATGCGTATCCCGAAGTTGTAGGCGACAAGGTAAGCGTACCCATTTTCAACCCACACGCCGGTGGTCAGATAGGGCGAACTGCCCGCGATATGCGGGTTGGCCGGATCGGAAACATCAACAACCTTCAACCCTCCGTTGCCGGTAGCAACGAAAATGTAGTTGCCGCTTTTGGCTGAGTTCCAGGCGAGGTTGGTTGCAGAAAGGGGACAATTCCCGGTGTTTACCGGTGATGAGGGGTCGCTGATATCGAATACCTGTACCCCGTTGGCCACAGTCACCACATAAACATAATCGCCGGAAGCAAAAATCCCGCCACGGGGCAAGCCCTCGGTTGATCCGCGTCCTAAACGCACCGGGGAAGCGAAATCACCGACGTCCCATATTTCGAAACCCGAAAAATAGGTACAGAGGTAAAGACGGTGGGTAAGTTCGTCAAAGTACATGGCATCCACCAATCCACGGGTGTGGATGTCGCCTAAGTGCACCGGGTTGGAGGGTGTGGAAACATCCAGGGCGATTACCCCTGCCCCTGAACCCACAAAAAGGATGTTTCCGGGCTCGTTGCACGAAACAGAGAAACTCTGGCCAAATGCCCAGGACCCCTGATAGGACACATTCAGGGAATCGAATTCAAAACGTTCGGCCCCCGATGGCGAAGGTTGTTGGAGCGTAAACAAGTTTACGTTTTCGGGCATGGAAACCTTTACCGGTTGTCGTTCAACAGGAATACGTTCCACGGGTGAAACCAACTGCGCTAAAGAGAAAAATGGCAGCGCAAAAATCAAGGACAAAAAAAGTAGTTGTGTTTTCATATTGGAGTTGTTTTAAAACCAAGGTTTTTAAGGATTTTTATAGCATCGGGCAGGCAGTTTGTCAGCCTGGCCTCAAATACGGGGAATTCCCGGCGCAGCGGATACGTTTCCCGTTGCTGTTCGAAACCTGCCGGATCGGAACGGAGGCGGGCATCGTCGTTGCAGATGTCGTAACTTTTTATCACGGCTTCCCCAACAATTTCTTCGGTGGTTTTCAATCTGCCGTCAATCCGGAAGAGGGTTTCACCGGGCAATGGGATCTGAGGGGGGTACCATTCCATGAGGGGCAGCCCGAAATGGAGGGCCAGCGCCCGGACAACCATGGCGGTCCCATTGGCTTTGCCATCGGCCGAATATCCGGCAATATGCGGAGTGGCAATGTCGGTCAGGGGGAGCAGCCCGGCATCCAGGGCCGGTTCATTTTCCCAGACATCGAGGACGGCGCCGGCTATTTTTTTCTCCTGTAAGGCCACCGTTAGCGCTTTTTGGTCAACGACAGGCCCCCTTGAAGTATTGATGAGCCAGGCCCGTGGGTTCATCCGGCGGATTTGTCGGGGGCCGATCAGGTGATACGTTGTGTCAATACCTTGCAGGGTCAAGGGAACGTGCAGGGTCACCATATCGGATTCTCCCAGGAGGGTTTCCAGGCCGACAAATTTTTGGGGGCCTTCAACCC
>Ga0247842_10002166_pt1 | contig 30046 bp, 34 predicted proteins | sample LaCruzMarch2015__3_FD_192411 | JGI IMG/M metagenome (GOLD analysis project Ga0247842, IMG submission 192411) | Freshwater microbial communities from meromictic Lake La Cruz, Castile-La Mancha, Spain - LaCruzMarch2015_19m | ecosystem: Environmental > Aquatic > Freshwater > Lake | place: Spain...
GCATAGACGGCGAAGATATGGCTGAGATGACCTCAACACTATTAAGGGGAAAGGAAATGAGCGGATAGGCTTGTTGACAAGGCACAGCGCTTTCAGATATGGCAGACATGGGTTAGATCGGGCCGAGGCGGAACCGGCGCGTTAGTCGCCGGGCCGGCCGCAGGCCCGATGGGTCCCATGGCTGACAGGACCCCGACCTGGCCGCCGCGGCCATCCCGAACTTGCAGGCCTGCCGTTACCACTATGCAGTGTAATTACATAAGTAATTTCAGGATGTATAAAAACCGCTACTTTAGAAACGCGTATCTCAGTGCCAGCAGCGTGGATATTACCCACAGCAGCGGCGGTATGTCCCGGCTTTTCCCCGAAAAAGTCTTTATTGCCACAAAAGAGATGAAGCCGAAGGCTATGCCGTCGGCGATATTAAAAGTAAACGGAATAAGCGTCATAGTGATAAAGGCGGGAATGCCGGCGCTCATGTCGCTCCAGTTTATATGACAGACAGAACTCATCATCAGCGCGCCCACCAGTATCAGAGCCGGGGCGGTGACCGGATGGATGAAAGTGCCGTCCGCCAGCGGCATGGCGGCGTTTATCGAGCCTAACAGCGGCGAGAAAAACAGGCTTAAAAGAAATAGCGCGCCAACGGTTATGGCTGTGAACCCGGTGCGCCCGCCCTGGGCCACGCCGGTGGCGCTTTCTATGTAGCTTGAAACGGTGGAGGTGCCCATCAGGGCGCCGGCGGTGGTGGCCACGGCGTCGGACACCAGCGCCCGTGATATCCGCTCAAGCTTTCCGTTCTTAAGCAGGCCGGCCTGCACGCCCACGCCGAGCAGCGTGCCCAGCGTGTCAAAAAGGGACATGAAAAGGAAGATCAGGACAATGGACAGGGCGTCCGGCGTCATCAGGCCGGCCAGGTCCATCTTGAATAGTGTGGGCGCCAGGCTGGGCGGCGCGCTGATCACTCCGGTAAAACTCGTCAGGCCCGCGGCCCAGGCGGCCACGCCGGAGATCAGAATGCCTATGAGCACCGCCCCCTTGACCTTGCGGGCGAACAGCGCTGTCATAACTATAAGCCCGGACATGGCGCAAACCACCGGCGCCGAAGCCACCGACCCCAGTTTAACCAGCGTTGACGGGGAGGCTATGATAAGCCCCGCCTCCTTAAAGCCGATTAGTGCTACGAACAGCCCTATGCCGGAAGCGATTGCGTATTTAAGGTTCTCCGGCACGGCGTCCACAAGGCGCTCGCGCATTCTTGTCAGCGTCAGCGCCAGAAAGGCCAGGCCCGAAATAAACACCAGGCCAAGCGCCTTTTCCCAGCTATAGCCCATGCCAAGCACGACGGTGTAGGTGAAGAAGAAATTTTCCCCCATCAGCGGGGCCTGGGCTATGGGGTAGTTGGCGTAGAGGCCCATTATAAAGCAGGCCAGCGCCGAGGCCAGGCAGGTGGCCGTAAAAACGGCGCCCTTGTCCATGCCGGCCGCGCTCAGCACGGCTGGCTGCACAAAGATGATGTAGGACATGGTGAGGAAGGTTGTCAAACCTGCGCTAAACTCTGTCCTGAAGTTTGTGCCGCGCTCCGAAAAGCCGAAATATTTACTTATGAATTCCATAGTTCTGCGCCATTTGCAATGATAAGATCAGGCTTGCTTCAATGAGCTGCTCTTATTGCGCCTGTTTTATTACTATCAGGCGCCACCGCGTTCCGTGAATTCCGACGCTTGTCCAGAAAGCGTTTTTCTTCACCGGCTTCTCCAGCCCCAGGCCCAGGAACTCGTAAGTTCCGCTGCCGGTTTCGTCAGAAGCTATTTTCCGCCCGATTTCCAGCAGGCCCGGAAAAGGCCTGTAAAGCGGGTCGCTGAACAGCATCCTGCCAATTTCTTCCCTTTCCCGGTCGTACAGAATGCGTCCGTCCGTCTGCATCAACCAGGCGTCAATAAGTGATCCCTGCGTAGCCTGTTCTATTATTGACGTCAGAAAAAAATCCGGCCTGAGCAATAAGCTCACTGAGCCGGCAAGCTGCCCGTCGGGCGAAAATACCGGGTACTCAAGGTCAACAGCTTCAAAACCCTCTACCGAGCGGAACACTTTGCTTAATACCGGCTTTTTAGTCCGGCGGAGTTCAATTATCTGTTCCTGAGAACTGATATCCGCCCCTTCAAAATTCTTATATTCGCCGGGTTCGACGGTTACCATTATCCCTTTTGAATCAACGGCCGCGCAGTCAACCGCCTGCGGATTCGCGGCGCACAGGTCTTTCAGAATTTTCCCCGCGCCTTCGCCGGCAAGCCCGGTCTTAGAGAGTTCCCCCGCGGCCAGAGCCATCGCAGAATTTGCTTTGCTGAACAGCGAATCTATCTGTTCCTTCAGGGATATAAGCGTGTGCTCAGAATCAACCTCGGCCCGGTTGTCCGGTTTTAAAACCGGTTCCTGAAATCCCAGCGCGAAATGCCAGTTGGTCAGCGCGGATCTTTTATAGAAAACCGTTTTTAACATTCCGTCAAATTCATATGAAACAGTCCCTTCAGGTTTAGCGTTCATCTCAGCCGCCGCCTGCGCCAGGGGCGCGCTGTTCTGGGCGCCGGCAAATTCCAGCATCTTTGCCGGGTCGCGGTGCAGGGCGGTGCGGCCGCTGTCGTCCAGCGCGTAAAAAAACATGTTTTCAGGAAGGCTTATTGCTTCATCAATTAAAGCGGACATCTTCTCCAGGGAAAGCGACGCGCCTATAGCGCCTGTCACCCGTCCAGCCTGCAGCACCGGCACCGCGATAACGGCGGATTTTTTGCCCGTGGACCGGCTTATTACAAGTTCCCCGGTTATAATACGGCCTTTCATAAGGGGCTCAAAATACGGGCGGTCGCTTATTTTTTGCTTCGCCAGCCCTTGCTCCGCCGTAAAGTAAGTCCCGTCCGCGCGGGCAAACCATACGGCGCCGGAAATATTTTCAGAGAATTTTGAAAGCAGCGGCTTCATGTTTTCCCAGTCCCCGGTTATGACCGGTTCCGTTACGGAAAGAAGGCGAAGCCCGTTCAGCGCGCCAGTGATATGTTCATCAGCGAACGCTACCAGGGCCGAGAGCGTGGTGCGGGGGTCGGTTTTAAAATCGGAAACTATCCTGTCGGCTGATAGCGCCACCCCGGCGGGGACGCTTATTCCCAGTTTTGCGGCCGCGGAGATGTTGATCATCCTGATCCCTTTTCCGGAGGCTTTTATAGGGAAATCTTTTGCCGTTTTCCCGCCTGTGATCATCTGTCGGGCTGTCTCTCCCCCCTCTCTGCCGTATTCCTCCCCGGAATCCGCCACGCCGCACAGGACGCCGTCTTCCATATTGAACTCCAGCAATCCGGCTGAAGGCTTTTTATTGTTTGCCAGGGTCCATTTTATTACTCCCAGGGGAGGCATGCTCAGCTTCTCATTTCCCCTGCGTACCGTGTGGTAGGTTGAGAAAATTACCGCGTCCGCCGTTAATTGGGCTCTGCTCACGGCTTCCTGCCAGTCCCTGAATGTTTCCGGCTGCTCAATGGCGACTATTCTCAGGGGAAGGTCTTTGAGAGATTTGATATGAGCAATTACTCCGTCTGATGTTTCGCTCTTATCCGTGATAAAAGCTGCAGTTTTTGCCCGCGGATATATTTCTTTAAGAAGATTCATCGTTTCAGCCACGAGCGGCCTTTCAAGTATTCCGGTAATATTCGCCGCCGGGTAGCCGTATTTGTCCGGGGCGGCGTTGACTCCCAGAAAAACGACCTGCGGCCTTGCCTGTCCCGCCAGTTTCCGGGCGAAAAATTCCTGCGCGTTGTCGTCCACGGCGATAACCACGTCCGGATTTAAAGCTCTCACCTGTTCCATCGCCATTTCACCCGACTTGATCTTCCATTCCGGGCTGGCATTCCGCTTGGTGTCCATATAGAAAATTTTAAGCTGTATCCCGCTGCCGGCCAGGGTCTTCTTAACGCCCCTGGTAATGCTGTCCACCCAGGGATAGCCGGTGTTGTAACTGTGTACCAGCAGGATCTTGCCACCCGCCGCGGCTGCCGCGGATGAAAGAGCTATGATTACCGCAAAAACAAATCCGATTATTTTTTTCATTTTTCCTCGCTGTATGCGGTCTGCGCCGCGCGTTAAAAATATAATACTAAAAACAGTACAATGCCGGATTCAGGTTAATAGGCCACCGGGACGAATCTGCGGCGGTTGAGGCGGCGGCGCGCCCACCCGGCCAGCTCCACCGCGCGGGCGCGGTTCATGGTGTCATGCTCCCACGCGGTATCGGCCTCACCCCGGAGATGGCAGAACTTTCCGGGATCAAGCCGGGCCTGCTCGAAGAGTTCGGCCGGGACATACAGGGGCGCGATGCTCACATGATTTAACGAGTAGCTCTCTATAAAATCAACCGTTTCCTTTACCTTCGCTTCCGTGTCGCCAGGAAATCCTATAATAAAATTTATGAAAACGTTGAGACCTTCCAGGCTTGAGAGGGCTTGTTCTATTGTCTTCCGGTTATAACCTTTGCGCATTCTGTCCAGAATATCATCGTGGATCGACTCAAGGCCCAGATAACTGAGCGCGCAGCCCGCTTCCGCCATCCGCCCCGCCAGCCCCTGCTGGCGGGTGAAATCATCCACCCGTGAGAAACAGGTCCAGCTGAATTTAAGCCCGGAGTTGCGGAGAAGTCCCAGGAATTCGGTTGTAAAATCCGGATCGGAGGTAAAACTGGAATCGACAAAATCTATCTGTCTGGCGCCATGGACCCTGATGTCGTTGGCTACCTCCGCGAAAACCTCGGAGGGCGGCCTGAAGACCTGCCGCTTTCTGTTGGAAGTGGTGCAGAATGCGCAGTTATATTTGCAGCCCCTTGACCCCTCCACGGGCAACCTCTTGCTCAAACTGTTAGAAATTCCCCAGTCGGGAAAGATGATCTTTCCATCTTCATAATAGGCGCCGCCCCGCAGTATTCTTCCACCATCCTCGTCTCGCTCCACACCGGGAACGGAATCCAGACCCCGGCCTTTCTTCAATTCCGACAAAAGCCTGGCCAGGGCGTTCTCGCCGTAGCCGAGGACGGTTATATCGGCCAGTTTTCTCATGGCCGGTGAGTGGCAGGCGCCGTAGCCGCCCAGAATTATTATAGACCCTGGGCTGTGCCGTCTGATAACGGACACTATTCTCCTGACCGTTTCAGGATCGCTTATCATGACCGTGCTTATTCCTACGGCAAGCGGCGCCCCGCGCAGCAGCCGGCGAAAGCGCAGCCGGCGCAGCGGTGAGGACAGGGCATTGTTTACGGCCGCGACTTTAAGGCCGGCGTTCATTGCGTAGGTGGCAAGCAGCACGAGCCCCATGCGTGGCGGCATGGTGATGTCAATGTAGCGGGTTGCCCGGATTATAGCGGTGCGCACCCGCGACAGCGCGGAATAACCCACGCCGGGAGCGGGGTAGTCCTCCTCGTTAACCAGCAGAATATCCAGTTCTCGCGTGTTCATTTGATATTTAGCCCGTGGTAAAAATGGCGATGCCGCGGATAATTATTTGACCGCCAGCGTCCCGTACGAGTTGGCAATAAACTGCAGCAGCCAGAACATCAGCGCTCCCACCAGCGCGGCGGCGGGCAGAGTCAGGACCCACGCGGTTACCATCTTTTTAGCCACTCCCCAGCGCACTGCAGAGATGTTGCGCACCGATCCGGAACCAAGTACCGCCGATGATATTACATGAGTTGTGCTTATAGGCGCGCCAAAATGAGTAGCTCCCTCTATGACCAGCGCCGAGGCGGTCTGGATGGAAAACCCGTGCAGGGGCTCCATTCTGAAAAATTTGCTCCCCATCGTCTTAACTATTTTCCAACCCCCGGTTATGGTTCCCAGCATCATTACGATAGCGCATATGATCTTCACCCACAGCGGCACGGCGATGACCGGAATCCTTCCAAAAATAAACAGGGCCAGCGTGATTATGCCCATTGTCTTCTGGGCGTCGTTCATTCCGTGGCTGAACGCCATCACAGAGGATGATAAGATCTGCAGTCTGCGGAAGGCGCGGTTCGCGGGTTTAGGCTTGGCTTTGGTGCAGGCCCAGGCCAGTCCCAGCGTGGCAAAATAGCCGACTATAAACCCGGCCAGCGGTGAAGCGAAGATCGGAACTATCACTTTCCAGAAAATACTCGCGTATTCCAGAGTCTCCCACCCGCCATAGGCTATCCCGGCGCCTATCAATCCTCCCACCAGAGCGTGTGATGAGGATGACGGCAGGCCGAGGATCCAGGTGAGAATATTCCAGAAAATAGCTCCGAGCAGCGCGGCAAGCACCAGCAGTTTGCAGTTCATGATAAGGGCCGTGTTAAGGATGCCGGTTCCCACTGTGAGAGCCACTTTGTTGCCGACCATAGCTCCTGCAAAATTTAACAGCGAGGCCATCACCACCGCCTGTTTCGGTGTAAGGGCGCGCGTAGCTATTACCGTGGCGATAACATTGCCCGTGTCATGCGCCCCGTTCGTATAATCAAATACCAGGGCAATGAACTATGATACACAGCAGCAGTATCGGGATATCAAACATTTTTGATGCCTATCGCCTCAAGCGTGTAAGCGAAGCGCTCAGCCGTGACGAGCAGCGTTTCACAGCGGTCAAGGATCTGAGTCTCGGACAGCGTCCCGCCGGCGGGGGCGCGTTCCTGCAACTCGCCCATGGCTACCAGCAGCATATTATCGCTTTCCGTTTTTAGCCGGATTATTTCGTTTATGGGGTTTTCAGAATAAGTATCGGCGGCGATGCCGTCAAGCAATATTCCGCAGTTCGCGATCATACTTTTGAAGTCGTCCGCCAGTTCGCGCACAGTAATATTGTCCTTTCCCGCGCGGTACAAACCCAGCCTTACTCCGATCGCGCGAACCTGGTTAAGCAGTTCTTCATAGCCGTTGGCTATGCGGTATACGTCCTCGCGGTCGATGGGCGTTATGAAAGTTTCGGCGAGTAACCGTGATATTTCCCGGACCAGCAGATTCCCCTCGGCCTCTATAGCATGGAGCCGCCCGCAGTGATCCACAGCGGCGCCGGCGCCCGAAGAGAGCGACAGCAGCACATCGGCGGCTTGCGCCAACAGCTTTTGCTGCCTTTGAAAATATTCAAAAAATTTGATGTTCTTCGGAAATAGGGAGAATCCCATAGTTAAACCTCGATAGCAATTGAATTTGATATATCTTACGATTTTTTTGGCGTGTCTAAAACAGCCGGTTTCCACCCTGCGGGATGCTGTTTAACGCCTTTTTACCGGCGGAGTTACCTGATGGGAGGTATATATGCCAGCGTGTAGGTGAAAACCCAGCACAGGAAAAACACCAGCGGCACATGAACTATAAGCTGAAGGCAGCAGTAGCCGATCAGGTCCCTGGCTTTCAGGCCGAGTATTCCCAGAAGCGGCAGCATCCAGAACGGGTTGATCAGATTTGGCAGCGCTTCCGAAGCGTTGTAGATCTGCACCACCCAGCCCAGGTGCACCTGGTGCAGGGTCGCCGCCTGCAGAACATAAGGCGCCTCTATGATCCATTTGCTTCCGCCGGACGGTACAAAAATTCCCAGCACCGCTGAATAGGCGGCGACCAGCAGCGAATAGGTATCGCGCGTGCTGAGAGAAGCGAACAGGCGGGCCAAAAAATCTGATATGCCGGTGCCGGTTATCATGCCGAATATCACCGCGTAAAAAGGGAACTGTATCAGTACGCCGCCCGTGGCGGGAATTGCCTGCGCCACGGCGCGCATGAAGCGCTTGGGGCGCCAGTGAAATAATAATCCGGCCGTCAGAAAAATAATATTGTAGGTGTTTAGATCCAGCACGGCGAGCGCGCCATTGGGCGAGGTCCTGAATATATCCGCTAGATACCAGATCAGTATCGCCGCTACGGCCAGGATCGGCAGCGGGCTGTACTCCAGCCATTCTCCGGGTTTCGTGCGCGGCTCAAGCTTCATATCCAGCGGCTTGTGTTCGATACCGAAATCCAGAGCTGTGCGGGCATTCGCGGCGGCGGGCGCGGAGAAATACGCTATTATAACGGAAACCAGGACAAGCAGCGCGGCGACTACGACGCTCTGCCACATAAAGATCGTCTGGGTCAGCGGGATCAGGCCGCTTATTTCAAGGAGTTTAGGAGGGATTGCTGTTCGCGTCGCCATCAAAAGCGCTGCCGAAGAAGACAGTCCGCAGGCCCAGACGGCGCCAAGCCCGAGATAGGCCGCCGCGCCCGCGGCGCGATAATCCATCCCTTTGACCCTGGAAGATAATTCCCGGGCCAAAATCCCGCTGAATATAAGGCTGAATCCCCACGACAATAGCGAGGATAGCATGGAAAAAAGAGCGATGAAGGCCACCGCTCCTTTAGGGGTCTTGGGGATATCCGCCAGCCTTTGTATAAGCCGGTATACCGGCGGCGCGCTTGCCAGCACATAGCCGCCGATAATGACCATCGCCATCTGCATCGTAAAAGGCGCGAGCGACCAAAACGCCTTGCCGCCCTCTACTGCAAGCCTGGCCGGTGCTTCTCCTATCAGCAGGCCGAAAGAAAAAACCGCAACTACACCCAGCAGCGCGAAAACAAAAGCGTCGGGGAACCAGCGCTCCGTCCAGCTGGCGAACGCAAGCCCTGTTTCAGCCAGGAAACTTTCTTTCCCTGGAAGTTCATTTTCCCTATGCATGGCGCCGCTCCTTTTGCGGTTAGTCCCGGTTTACTTTTTCAGCAGAACGCCCGCCTTGATGGCGCAGTACGGCTTTGTGAATATATACTTTTCGGAAAACGATTTGGCGCCGGCCAATTTTTTATAAATATTTTCCTTAAGTACACGGTCAGGTCTCACCTGCCAGAAAAAAACATCTATCTTTTTAGATTGCAGGGCTGCGAATCTTCCCCCTGAATCAAGGGATATGACCTCGATATTTTTTTCGATAATTTTGGAGATTTCCACCAGTAACGCGATGTTGTACCCTGCAGGTTTTCCGTCCGCCGAGACGTAGTCGAGGGGCGGCATATCGCCGGATACGCCGACATAAATGGTTTCCGGATACGATGTTTTTTCAATTGTCGGTATAGCCGGGTCCTGTCCGGCGGGCAGCTCCGTTACCCATTTTTTATACACTTCAGCCAGCTTGCCGGAAGCTTTAAGTTTCTCCAGGGCCGAATCGAACAGATCCCTCAGATTTACGTCGGAATTTCTTAACAACATGACAAGATTAAGATCAGAATTGAACATGACGTATTTGAGATCCGGATTTCTTTTAATGACATAATCCGCGACAATATTCGGTGTCATCATAAAATCAGCCCGTCCCGATTTCAGCATGGATAAACTCCCCGCCATGGAATCGGTATAGATAAGCTTATTCATCCGGCTGCCAAACCGCGTATTTAGGATATCTGTGAAATTTTCCTCGCTCCGTCTGTTTAAGATAACAACCCCTGTCTTGCCGTTTAAAAATGAATAATCCGGCTTCGCGGTTTTTTTAACGGCGGCTTCCTGCTTCGGGGCTTTCGCGTTCTGCGCTTCCGCGAATACGGCCGAAGGCGCCATGGCCATAACTGCCAGTACCAGGATAGATATCAGTTTGTTTGTTTTCATTTTATATTTCCTTATGTTATATTAACCGCGTGTCTTTTGCTTTCTAGAGACTTCAACTTCGCCTTGTTATTCGCCTGTTAAGTATTTTAGCAAATAGAGCCAGGTAAAAATAAAAGCGAGAAACAAAAAAATGTTTCTCGCGGGAGAATGCTGGGATAATAGGCCGCTACCCCTGTTTCATGGTTATCACGTTAATCAGGTTCCTGACTTCATTCATCCAGTTCTGGTATTTACCGGTCGATACTTCCGCGTAAATTGAATGAGTGTCTTTAAACACCATGATCCGTTGATAGGCAGCTTGGACGCACCACCTGGGGTTCTGCTCAAAGTATTTGATAACCTCCGGGGTGAAGAAAGTCAGAGCGGATGCCATATCCGGGGCACACAGCGTGTATTCTTTTGAAAAAGCCGGATAGCCATCAATCCATATATCCTGAAAATCCGGCATTTCGCCTGGACTATCCCGGAGGGATTTCGGGCTCAGAATAAACCGGGGAAATATGGCCTGTGGAAACTCGAAAAGGGCCAGGGTATGATAATGAGAGTTGTGCCGCCTGTCGGTTACTCCTGTTTTGTATAAATAATCGAAGGTGTACACCGCCGCGCCGCCGGCATCGGATGATGTCAGCAGATTGCTATATTTTCGGGAATGACCACGATAGAAAAATTCCAGGTCGCCGTCTTCCAGGCGGGGAAGTAGTTTAGCGTCAGTATCAAAGACCATTCCGGCAGTGAAGGCCAGTTTTTTGAGGGCCGTTTCTCTCAAATAAGCCGCGCCATATTTATCAATCAGTGCCATCACAACCGCGCAAATGAGCATGTTAAAAACGGTGATGTCCTTAATATTTTCATCATGTTGATACTTCTGAAACACGAGAATCATAATTGCTATATATATCAAGACTAATACTATTCTGAAAATATTAATATTCATTTGATTCCTGTACTCTGATTGCGCAAAGGCACATTCAAGATGTGCTGTTGATTATAATATAAAAATTCCGGGTCAGTATACTTATTTGGCTGTTTGGCGTGGGTTTGTCACGGAACCGGTCCATGTGGCCCGCGGCAGGATGAATAAGAGCATACTTATTTTCATTCTAAAATGCGTCCCAATTTATTCATCACCGCGCTCATCCAGAATTCGGGCATGGGGCGTAAAAAACCTGTGCGCAGGCGGAACCACGCCACGGGGCGGTACTGGTTCATGACAAGCTTTCCGAACCAATAGCAGTCCAGGAAAGAGGCCTTGTTTTTATCCAGATACTTGCTTATCAGCACTATCCGACTGAGCAAATCCTGTATTTCGGGGCTGGCGTTGTACATCATTGAATGGTTCCAGTCATAATTGCCCCACCCTTCTATGCTCTGCGGGAAGTCTGTCCCCCCGCCCTCCAACTGCCTGAAGAGCTGCGTGCCGGGGTAGGGCGTAAAATTAAAAAACTGCGGCACGCGGAAGTTGGGGCCCCAGCGCAGTATCTCCATGGCGAAGGCTACGGTCTGCTTTATTTCCCCCGCGGTTTCGCCGGGCAGGCCGAGCATGAAGAAACAGCCTATCTCCATCTTGCGCCCCTTAAAGCGCAGAAGCTGCGCGCGCACCAGGGCTATGTCGCCGCGCTTCTTCAAAACTTCCGAGCGCACACGGTCGACGGCGGATTCCACGCCGATAGCCAGCGTGTCCACGCCCGCCTCTTCAAGAAAGTCAAGGTCCTTGTCGGACATGGCCGCCAGAGTGTCTACATCGGCGCCGTGCAGCAGGCAGCGCAGGCCCAGCTCCTTCATGCCGGAAATTATCCGGCGCGCCCTGACGGGGTCGATGAAAAAATTGTCGTCCCAGAAATATATCGCGCCCAGCCGATAGCGCTCCTTGAACTCAGCCGCTTCTTTTAGCGTTTTTTCCGCGCTCAGCGCCCTCCAGCGCCCGCTGTTGTACGTCTTGTTGTAGCAGTGGGCGCAGGTGCACGGGCATCCCCGGCTGGTCTGGTAGAACAGCGTCCGGCGGCCGTTATAAAGTTGTATGTACTTTTCCGTGTCAACAATGTGATAGGCCGCCGGGGGCAGTGTGTTCACGTCCAGCAGCGGCGCGCGCGGAGTGCCCTGCGCATGGCCGTTTACTTTGCGCCATACCCCCGGTATGCCGCCGGTGTCGGCGCCGGCCGCGAGCCGCCGCGCGAGCTCCGCCAGAGCCGTTTCGCCCTCTCCCTCAACAACGTAGTCGGCCAGCTCGTGCGAAACCGTCTGTTCGGGCATCAGCGAGGCGTGCACGCCGCCCCATATTATCGGCGCGGCGGTCAGGCGTCTTGCTTCGCGGACCGCCTCCAGAGCCGACAGAAGCATTCTCCCCGTCAGGGAGGTGACGCCGACGGCCACGGTTTTTTCGTCAATAGCCGCCGCCAGTCGCCGCTTCCAGTCCCTCCCCGTGCGCAGGTCGACAAGGCGCACCTCCATATCTCTGCAGACGAGCGACGCCGCGCAAAGGAGGGACAGCGGAGGAGTGGGACTTTTGGTAAAAATGTCCCATTCGCCAATGCGCGGCTGGATTAGTACGAGATTTTGTTTCATTGAAAGCCAGGTAAAGTTACGGCTGACACCCCATTGTGATAATGTAGAGTTGCAACCAATATTGCCCCTTAGTTTTAATAAAAATTGACCCACCCTTACTACCTTTTTATCACTTTTTTAGTCCGTTTGCAAACTTTTACGGCCGGCCCTCCATTTCTGTAATCAGAACCGCATATTGCACAATAATTAATGAGTTTGAAATGCACCTGGATTTTGGCGGTTCCGCAACGAAGGGCTAGGAAGTAAACGAGGTATAATTAGGAAGTTAGGAAGCGGCATCCCCTTTCCCTACTTCCCCCTGCACTGTCTATGGTTTTTTTGCCATTGCGTAGAGGCTTTCAACAGCCAGAAGGATATTATCTTTTTTGTAGCATGGCAAGTCTTTGCTGTCTGTGCAGCCTATATCAACGAAGTTCCAAATTGCTTCCACGGTGCCGTTGCGTATATAAAGATATTTAAAGTTAAGTTTGTTGAAAAGCGAATCCAGCGCCTGCATCACTTCCTGTTCTGAGAAAAGCGCATGCGCAGGTTCATACACATCCGCGCAATCGGTCGCATTTGGTCTCATCCGTTACCTTGCACTTCCTGGTGTCCTTGTCCAAATATAGTATCTGTTTCGGGCACATGCTTACGCACTTCCCGCAGCCGGTACACAGATTTTCGTCAATCAGAACTATTGTATTAGTCATTATTCCCCCTGAGCGGTAATCTCAAACGCGGGCGGGTGCGCGAGGTGCCGCTTTACCGTGCAAAGCTCAGTGGATTTTATCAGCGCGTCCTTGTACTGCTGCGGGAAGCCTTTCGGAAGTGTTATTCGCATGCCTACTTTTTTAACCAGGTGCGTGGTTTCATCCCAGTCAAATGAAAGGTCTATCTTGAAACCTTCCGTCGATAGTTTGCGGCTCTGCAGAAATCCCACAGCAAATATTCCCGCGCAGGTCCCTAGTGAAGCCAGAAATAGGTCAAAAGGCGTAGGGGCGGATGCGTCGCCTCCGGCGCTTTTGGGCTGGTCTGTCTTTATTTCAAATCCATGAAAAGACGCGTTAATCTTTTTGTTCCCGTCGAAAGTTATCTCCATTGGTGCGGCCTCCTTTATTTTATATTCAACACGTCTGCTATAGCCTTTTCCAGACTTTCCTTCGGCAGAACGCCGGTTACCATCTGCGGCTTTCCAGTTGCCGGTATGAAAAGCATGGTCGGGATGCTTTGTATGCCGAACAGGGATGAAAGCTGCTGCTCCTCATCGGTGTTCACTTTATAAATATCAAGTTTCCCGGCATATTTCTCCGCCAGCTCAGCCAGCACGGGAGAAAGCATCTTGCACGGCCCGCACCAGTCGGCGTAGAAATCCACTATGCAGGGCTTATCCCCAGTGAATTTCCAGTCCTTGTTCTTTTCAAAGTCAAAGACCTTTGTTTTGAACGTGTCATTCGTAAGATTCTGCATAATCCCTCCTCTCATCTGTTCATCGTGAATAACAGCCCCAAGACGGCTCCCCATATAGCGCTTAAATACGGGCTCTTCACTATAGGGCACATGCCGGAGGCGCATCCGACGATCCTGTGCCAGAGATATCCCAGTATTCCCCCGGCCGCCGCTCCCAAGATAATTTTAAGAACAGGCATTTCAGCTCCTCCGCCTCTTTCCCTTCATGTATTAGACGCGCAAAGCGCAAAAAGGATGCGCTCTTTTTTTAGGAGACCAATGTTTAGATAAGAATATCGAGAATGCGGAACTGCTCAGCGGAAATCTTTGAGCTGTTTTTTCAGGAGAAGTCTGGCGCGGTGCAATTTCGCTTTTAACGCTGGCAGAGATATTTTTAGCCTGCCGGCCGCTTCTAAGTTGGACAAGCCCTCTATGTCGCACAAGGTTATAGCTATGCGATAGTCCGGAGGGATTGATACCAGAGCCTTGCTTACGGCCCGGCTAAGTTCATTTTTCATGGCGCTTTCGCCAGCCGAAGGCGTTGACGGGTGTCCGGCGCTTTTGTCCCCGGGTATTTCCGAGCTGGCGGCAGTTTTTGCCTTTCGGAACCGCTGCCAGCAGTTATTGGCGGCGATACGGTAAAGCCAGGTGCCGAAAGCGGCATTGGCCTTGAAGGAGTTCATGTGTTTAAGCGCGGAAACAAATGTCTCCTGCGCCACGTCGTCCGCCTCCGAAGGCATCCTTGCGCAGACGCTGGAAGCGACGCCGTAAAGCCGGTCTTTATATTTAAGGACTAGGGCTTCAAAAGCTTTGTCGTCGCCATTGCGGGCGCGTGTTATAAGTTCGCTTTCTTCTGTCATATGTCTTTATTTACAGCCCCATAAAGGTGACGGCGACTCCGCTGGTCACTTTCGCGCCGATATAAACACCGGCAAAGCCCAGCATTACCGAACTCCCGACATGCCCCAGACCGCAGACGAAAGTGATAACACCGGTTTTCAGATAAGACCAGCCCCTGGCTTTGGCCATTGCTATAAAAGGCACATAATGGTCCGGGCCCAACAAGGTGTGGAAGAAGCCGATAGAAGCCGCAGTAAGCGCCAGAAATTTAATATCCATTAACCCCCCCCGAAGTAAATATGTTTTATGTTAGCATTTTCTTTGTCGACCAGGTCCCGATAAGCAGTACGAGAAATGCAGCCACTATTGTGGGACCTGACGACAAATCCAGCCTCATGGACAGTTCGAGTCCGGTGAAACAACCGGTCACGCCGAACAGCCAGCCGAAGATTATCCGCCGGGATATGCCCTCTACCGCTATCATAGCCGCAACAGCCGGAATTATCAGGAAGGCGAAAACCAATAAAACACCAGCCACCTTAACAGAAGATGTCACTATCATCCCGAAAGTGGCGTAGAATATGAAATCCCACCACCATAACTTCATACCCTTGTGACGCGCCGCCTCGGGATCTTCAGTGACCAGAAGCAGTTTCTTTCGTGAGAGCCAATGAATAAGCCCCATAACCGAGCAAAGCGCAGCTATGAACCCCAGTTCTTTCGGCGAGACCGTAAGCAGCGACCCGGTGAGCATCTCTTTTATTTCCTCAGTTCCTGTTGCTGAGCGCTCAAGGACAATAAGCGACATGGCTATCGCTCCGGCATAGGTAATGCCGATCAGTGCTTCTATCGGGACTTTCTGGCGCTTGCTGCGGAACACCACGAACAGGAGCGCCCCCAGAAGCGTAAAAGTGAGAGACATCAGATAATTCTGCACCGGGAACTGCTCCCCCCAGCCCAACAGAACGCCAACACTTGAACCGAGCGCTGCGACCTGCGCAAGCGACAAGTCGACGAAGATAACGCCTCTTCTGACCACATGGTAACCGAAGTAGGTATAGGTCCCGGTCAGCACAAGGCAGACCAGAAGCGTGATAATCGCGAAGTGGTATTGAAATATCATCATAAACATCACCTCCCTTCTATCTGAGCGACAATTTCATCAAAATGCCTGAAATATGAATCAGGTTTGACATCGGCACATGAGGGCGAGAACTTGAATATCTTTATGCCGGTCTGACGCGTTAAAAATTTAGGCGCATCATCTGGGAAATATGATTCCTGCAGCAGAATGGATATGGCATCCCGCTTTATTATCTCAACCAGCTCCGCGAGATGCTTCGCCGTAGGCGGAATACCCGGCAGAGGTTCCACGGTCCCCGCGATAGCCAGGTTAAACGCGGTGGTGAAGTATATCCAGGAAGAGTGATAGGTAATGACTTTTTGCCCGGAGATTTTTGCCAGCCGGGATTTCCAGTCGGCGATGTGTTTCGCGGCTTCTTCCTTGAAGCGTTCGTAATTCTTATCGTAATACTGGCTGTTCGATGGGTCCGCCTTTTTTAGCGCGGCAGTCACACTGTTCGCAATGATAATCCCGTTTGCCGGGTCCAGCCAATAGTGCGGGTTGCCATCAGGATGAATGTCGCCCATAGAGGCGTCCACTTTGCCGGCCGGCTTTTGAAGCGGCGTTATCCCGTTAGAGCAGTCGACCGTGAGAAGCCTGCTGTTGCGGGAGCCGTCTATTATGGCGCCCGACCATTGATCCAGTGCGAGGCCGACTTTCAGATATATGGCGGCCCGCGAAACCTTTATCATGTATGACGGAATTACCTCCACGGCATGCGGGTTAGAATTATTCTTCCCAATAGAGAAAACTTCTACTTTGTCGCCGCCAATATACGAGGCTATGGAGCCTATATCCGGCAGCGCTGCCGCTATTTTAACGGGACCAGCGTATGCCGGGATAGCTCCTATTAGAGTAACTGCGATACACAGGATCAGGTTTTTCATATTTTCTCCTCAAAATACTTTCTAGAACTTATGCGCTTTATGCGGCCCCATGCTGAACAACACCTGGAACATTACGGTGTGAACGGCAGAAGAGTTTTCCGGCTTAAAATGTTCATAGCTGAGCCGGAGCAGGGTCGTCTCTTCCAGCAGCGAGAATCCGACAAAGCCTTTTACCGCCCGGTTGGTCAGGCTTTTATTTTCAATCGGGTTGTATTGGTCGTAAATAACCCCGGCATTATAGCGCTGCCAGAATTTAAGATCGGCAAAGGCGTAAAACCCCTGCCTCCTGATCCTGCCGGAATCGCCGGTAGTGGTATCAATTACGACCTCGCTGTTATTGTAGAGGTATTCGCCCTGTAATGTAAGGCTGGTCAGGCTGGAGAAGGATATCTTTGTCTTGATATCAGCGCCATAAACGCCTGTCTTGGCCTTCCACTGGACATTATTGACTCCCTGGGTCGCGGAGACGCCTATATCCAACGGCACGGCGTCATTCAGGAGCAATGAATTCCCCCATCGGCTTATCCAGCCTGCCCGGGACTCCGGCTCATCCGGATGGAAGGATGCCCCTTTGATGAAATCCGCCGAGATGTCGGACGCCCAGCTTCCGAATGTCGGTAAGAGATAGGACGCATGCGCGCCTACATCATTGAACCCGTCTTCACCCGGAAGCATTGAGGCCATTACTCTGGGGGCATCAATAAATGGATAGGCATGCGGATGCACCGGATTCAGTTTGCCGAAACCCAGCCGATATTTTCCCCCGCGCAGCGCAAGTCCGTCGGGAAGTCCCTTAATAACATCGATATACGCTTCTTCTGTCCGTAATCCATCCTCCGGCGCCACCGTGAACACAAAAAAACCTTTAGCGTATGGATTCAGATAGGAATCTAAGACCAACTCTGTTTCACCCAAGTCCAGCGTCGGCCTATGGTCGTCCAGCGCGGTCTTATCATCATGGTATTTGGAAATAAGCTGCCCGATAACCGAGATGTCCGGATTGGTCACTCCGGCGTATAAAACGCCGGGGATAATCAGGCTGAATAGGAATAGAGGACAAATTGCACATATTCTAAACATAATCCCTCCTTAAAGGAATAAATATGTCACGGGAACGTATTCCGATACGAAACTATTCGGAATGTCATGTGATGGTGGAGCCTATGTTTAGATTACTGGTGGACCGCGTGAGAGGACTGCATTGTAGAATGCGCTTTTAACACGAACATCCGAAATAGGAGCAGCAATAAACAAAATCGTCGGATCAGCAGGCTGAACAGTTACTGCGTTTGCCGGGAAAACTGAAGAAGCAGCAATACATAGAACGCAACTATCTTTGCTGTGGGTTTGAAGATCATGTGAAGCGGCATGGATGCCTATGCCTATTACGGCAAAAACAGCCCATATCGCCACAAGTTTTTTTATACCGATTAACATATCGAAATTTTACTATGATGCCAGCCAAGTGTCAATTTAATTTGGAACCTGCCAACATATACCTCTAACCACAGAAGACGGCGGCTGCCACTACCGTGGTCCAAACTCCGTCGCGTCCGATGGCGCTTTGCGTCATATTAAGTGTGCGCACTATTTTGCCACTCATCTCCCATACTTCTTCTTTCTTATCCCAAGAGGCATCTGTGGCGAATTCTATACCAATTGTAGTGGATAACATCATAGCGGCCAGATCCTCGGCGTAGTCGCCGGAACGCTGATCTGTCTCGCCGCAACTATGGTGCTCGGATATATAACCATGATTCGCCCTGTCTTTTGGAATGGCCAGCCCGATAGAGGCCGTAACTAGGCGATGATTTTCCTGCACAGCATTGCGGGCCAGCACGGCGTGCAATAGTTGACCGCTTTTAAGCTTTTTCAGACCATAGGATGGTTTAACAAGTTTGCATTTAGGCGGAAAAATGCTGGAAACATGAACGAGGTTAAATCTGGCTATCTGCGCGTCTCGCAATGCTTCTTCAAAACTTGCCAATTTTTCAGTATGCCTGCCTACACCCTTAGTAAGGAATATCTCTTTTGCCACAAAGTTCATAAATACTGTCTCCGCGTGCGGTTTTCTATCTTAGGCGTTAATGGCAGCCGGGGCCGCCGTGATGTCCACAGGCGTGCATGGGATCGGCTTCCTTAAGTTTGCCGGACTTTACGGTCTTTACGGCTTCTTCAACCGTAGTTGCCGGACTTAGGTAAACTTTTATCCCGGCGGCTCGTAAGCCGTTTATGGCTCCGGCCCCCATACCGCCGGCGACCACGGCATCTGGCTTGGCATTGCCCACAGCCTTGAGAGGATTGCACATGCCGTGCTCGTGGTCAAGATTTCCGTTATCTATTATCTCGCATTTAAGCGTTTCAGTGTCGCAGACCGTGAAATACGGAGCGCTGCCGAAATGCCCGTAGACCTTCGCTTTTAATCCGTCTTTTGTTTCAGTCGGAATACAGATTTTCATTTATGTTCTCCTCCACAGTGTGTCCGCATTAGTTTCACCGGACCGCCTTCAATTTTAAGAGCCTTGCCGTTTACCACGGCGTCGGCCAGCTTCCTCCTGGCGGAAGCGAGTATGTTTCCGAATGTCTGCCTGGAAATTTTCATTGCCGAGGCGGCGCCTTTCTGGTCTTTCCCGTCCAACTCGGAGTGTTTAAGTGCTTGGAACTCGTCCAGCTGCAGGATTATCTCTTCCAGTTCGCAAAGGGGCACTGCCCGGGGTTTGAAGTAATAAGCCCTTGGTTCGGAAACCACCTTTCGGCATTTGAATGGTCGCGTCATAGTTATTGGCTTATGCCAATAACCATATGCTAACAACTTGTGGCGGGTAAGTCAAATATTAATAAAAAAAATCCCCTATTTATCGTCGGGGGTTTTAAAAGTAGGCGGGTGGCTGGCTAGACCAGGTTGGAGCCTGTTTTATGACGGTTTAACAAGCATATCCGCGTAGGCGCCGGACAATAGGTCCGCTTTTCGTATGGCGAGCTTCCGCATCAGCAAAGTGGCTTCGCGTCGGCCGGCTGCTTGGGATTCGCCGGGACGAAGAACCACCTCAAGCTCTATAAACCGGCCTAAGCCTTTGACCTCGTCAAAATGTATACGGGTTCTGCCGACGTGGCAAACCAGCCTGCGCTTCTCCACTTTTTGGGTTACACCCAGCAGGCGGGTCAGTGTTCTGTCTATTTTACTGGCATCGGATACGGGCACTAGCGTATAGGTTGAACTCTTTGGGCCCTTTTCGGCGGTTCTGCGGTAAAAGACAAGATAATCATCCTTGCCGCGTTGTCGGCGCAGTTTAAGCCGGCCATTGGCGCAGTTGAAGAAAGTATCTGACTGGTTGAGGCGCTGAGTGTTTTCTGCGATGGCCATCCCTGCTTTCATTTGTGAGGCCCAGTTGTGAGCGCGGGCTTTAATCTCGATATTAATGGCCATAGTGGGATATGGGACGTTGATAACTAAATTGTTATCTCCAATATTATACGCAAACATGATAATTCTATAATATTTGCAATCCAGTATCGTGCAATAAAAAACCCTCGTTTTCTCTTAGAGGGTTTTAAAAATAGGCGGGTGGCTGGCGGCACCAAGTTAGAACCTCTTTTATGGCGGTTTAGCAGCAGTTTGCCGCAAAATCTGTCAAAAAACGCTAACCCCCCTTTTTTTTCAGGCTGAAAAAGCATTAATATTCTTAAATTTCTCCATATTTCTACATGGGAATATGCGCTTGTTCTACCAGAGGTTTATATCCAATTGCACGGTATAGGTGTCACGCCCGGCCATTTTCACGTTATTATATATGTCGTATCCAAATATTACGCTCGTATTGGGCGCGAAAGCCCAGGAGATGCCAAAGCTGAGCGCTCCGAGCGAAGAATTACCGCCCTGGTAATCCACTGCCGCCCAGAGCTTGTCTGAAACCTCGCTTATGGTCCTATCCCACGAGAGCAGAACTCCTGTATTGGCTTTTTTAGCGTTTTCGTCCAGCAGCACTTTATCATTACCGGCATAATAACCCGCTGAGAACCTGCCTAACTTGGACAGATTTTTGGCGGCAAGACCGTAAAGAATGTTCTGGTCCGTAACATCCTCTTTTAGGCCGAAATTATATCCGCCGGCGGCCAAGGCCGGGCTTCCCGCGAACAACGTCCCCTCGGAGGTGCCGGTTTTCGCATGGAAGTACACAGGATAATTGTCCGCGCGCACCCCCGCTTTCATAACGTCAAAGCCGACTTCGGCCTGTATTTTTTCATACGGAAGCACGCCCACGGTGGGGCCGATCACAAAAAGAGGCGCTTTCCACAGACCAGTAGGCTCTTTTTCTGCCGCCACGTAATTATCCACATTGAGATGAACGCTTTTATATTTTTGTATATCGGTGGAGGGTATCCAGATCTGGGTGGATGGGGTAGCGTTGGCGGCCATCGGCGCCAGAAAAAGCATTGCAGCCATAAGTTTAAATATAGTCATAATCGCCTCCGTGGGTGATATAAAATGCCCATCCGGACGATCTCCGGGTGGGCGATGTGCGGATGTCAATGCAGATAAGCGGTCTCGCCGTGCTGCGCTTCATCCAGGCCCGCTTCTTCCTCTTTCTCGTCGGTCCTGACCGGCGTGAACAAGTTGATCACGAACAGACAGCCGTAGGAAAACAGGAACGCGTAAACAGCCGTGGCCGAAACGGCTATAACCTGTTTGAAGAAGAATGTCGCGTCCCCATGCCACAGGCCGTTGGCGCCCGCCGCATTGACGGCGGTGGTTCCGAATACGCCTAACATGATTACGCCCAATACGCCGCCCACGCCATGCACGCCCCAAACGTCAAGGGCGTCATCCCAGCCGAGCTTATTTTTCATATTGACGGCTATATAACAAACCACGCTGGACATGATACCGATAAACACTGCGGCTTTGGTGGTAACATACCCTGCGCCGGGAGTTATGGTGGCTAAGCCCGCTATTGAACCTGTCAGCAGACCGACGAATTTCGGCTTCTTTTCCAGCGACCAGGCGATGAATAACCAGGTTATGGCTGCGAAAGAAGCGGCCACATCCGTGTTTACGAAAGCAAGGGCGGTAACTGGGTCAACTTTGAGTTCACTGCCGGCATTGAAGCCGTACCATCCGAACCAGAGCAACCCCGTGCCAAGGGCCACCAGCGGTATGCTGTGCGCGCCCGAATCCAGCACCTTGCGCTTGCCTACGAAGAAGACGGAGGCCAGTGCGGCGAAACCCGCGGTCGCATGCACCACTATGCCGCCCGCGAAGTCGAGCACGCCCCATTTTGCCATAAGGCCTCCGCCCCAAACCATGTGGCAGAGAGGGAAGTACACAAAAATCAGCCATAGGACAAGAAATATCAGATAAGCCTTAAAGTTGATGCGGTTCGTGAACGCTCCGGTGATGAGCGCCGGCGTTATCTGGGCGAACATCATCTGGTAGGCGAAGAACACCAACAGCGGGATGCTGCTGGACCCGCTAAAAGCCGTCTCAGGGGTTATACCATGCATAAAAGCCATATCCAGATTCCCGATCACAGCGCCCTGGCCGCCACTGAAGCACAGCGAGTAGCCGAAAGCGTACCATAGCACCGTGGTAACGCCCATTGAAACAAAGCTCTGTATCATTATCGCCAGCACGTTCTTACGGCCCACAAGCCCGCCGTAAAAAAAGGCAAGTCCAGGGGTCATGAGCATGACTAGGCTGGTAGACACGAGCATGAATCCGGTATTTCCGGTATCGAACATATATGATTTTCCTCCGTATAGATATTGGCGCAGTTGTTTCGCGCTAATATGAATTATATGGATTACGGAGGCGGGGTGGTATCAGGGATTCCCTTAGCAGTATGGTGGGAAAACCTTACAAGCGGTTACCGAGTGCTTTGAGGAATAAAAAGAAAAAGCGCGGTAATTACAGGCTTACCAGACCCTCCTTCACCGCGTAACGGGTAAGGCCGGCAATGCTGGTAATCCCTATTTTTTCCATTATTTTTTTGCGGTGAGTTTCCACTGTCTTAATGCTTAAGCCCAATTTGTTGGAGATTTCCTTGGTGCGCAGTCCCTCCGCCAGAAGCTGCAGCACTTCTCTTTCGCGCGCGGAAAGTATAGTGAACGGACTGCGGGGATCTCCGGCTGGTCCCTTTATGTAATCGCTCAATACCAGGCTTGTGATGCCTGCGCTCAGGAAGAAACGGCCGCAGTTGACCGCTTTTATAGCGTCCAGCAGTTCTTCAAAAGCCGAATCTTTTAAGAGATAGGCGCGCGCGCCGGCCTTGAAGATCTCGGTCACATATTTGCGGTCATTATGCATTGAAAGAGCGATAATACGCGCCGCCTTACGCGCTTTGATGAGTTTACGCGCCGCTTCTATGCCGTTCAGCCCGGGCATTGAAATATCCATTATCACTATATCCGGAGAAAGTTCTTTCGCGAGACGCACTGATTCTATGCCGTCCCTGGCTTCGCCCACGACTTTGATGCCGGGATGCTTCTCAAGCAGGGCACGCAGACCTTCGCGGAATATTTTGTGGTCATCGCAGATAAGCAGCTTTTTTTCCATTTCGTTTATCCTTGCCAAGAGGCGCGGTTATCACCGCCAAGGTCCCTGACCCGCGGCGCGAACTCAGGCGGAACGCCCCGCCCAGGCGGGAGACTTTTTCCCTTATAGAGAAAAGTCCGAATCCCCCCTTATCACCGTCATAGACCGAAGCCGCCGCCGCGTTAAAACCGCGGCCGTTGTCCCGCACGGTTACGACTATCTTCCCGTTGCCGCTGTGCACTTTCACCTTTACCTCTGAAGCATTCGAGTGTTTCACGGCGTTCATCAGAAGTTCGCGTACGGACTTGAATATGAGAACGCTGGTCTCAGTAGGCAAAGAGATACGCCTGCCATCACCGCGAAAATTCACTGTCAGGGCATGGCGCTTATGTGTATCCGCCGCCAAGCGCTCAAGCGCGCTTTCAAGGCCCAATTCGTAAAGTATTGGGGAAGCCAGCTGGAAGGTCAGGTTGCGGCTTGCGAGGATAGCTTCGTCGATAAAACCCGAAAGGTTCTTTAATTCGGATGAGGCTTCCGGGGCGGAGCAGTAGCTGCGCAAACCACCGGCTTTCATTTTAGCCATAGCCAGCGTCTGACCTATTATGTCGTGCAGGTCCGTGGCTATCTCTCTGCGCTCGCGCTCTTCGGTCAGGATAAGCTCAGCAGAGAGACCGCGCAGTTTTTCCTGGTAGGAAAGTATTTCCTTCTGTCGCAGCTCGCGCTCCCGAATCTCCGCTTTCAGGGCGGAGTTGAGTTTCTCCAGTTCCGCAGTGCGCTCCTTCACGCGTAGTTCCATATCGTTGTGTGCGTCCAGCAACGCCTTTGACGCCAGTTTGCGTTCGAAGTAAACCCGGAGCATGTCAGCCAGGGAATTAATAAGATTCCGTTCCTCTGCCAGAAACGGGCCTTCCGCTTCTTTCGGCACTTTTTTAAGGTAGTAAACCTCTATGCGTCCTGTCAGCTTCGGGCTTATATGGAAATCACACGCTTGCAGCCAGCGCGTGACTCTGAAGCCGCGATTCCTGCTTTCGCAGTCTCCCACAATTATGCGTCCCGAAGTGATTTCCGGATACTGCCATGCCGGCGGAATAAGTTTGACTACGCGATCGAGCACCTCTCTGGTGGAGAGGCTGTCGTTCTGCAGTGCGCATACCATTGAATGCAGTGCCGTCAACTCCTTAACGCGCTCGCGCAACGCATGAATAACCTCATTTTTCGGTACTTTCGGATGTAAAGCATGAATTGCCTGCGAAGGTTTTAAGAGTTTATTGCGAGAGTGAGCCATTGGTTTCAGTTTACAAAATAACCTAATTAAGACAAAAGCTCTCCGTGATGAAGTTTATGGTTGCGTTTTTATTGAGGTTAATTTAGGATTAAGAAAACCCCCCCGACGCCTTGGCGAGGATTTTTAAAAGTAAGCGGGTGGCTGTCTGCACCGGGTTAGAACCTCTTTTATGGCGGTTTAGCAGCAGCAGTTTGGGCCCAAAACATGTCAAAAAACGCTTTAAAATCCCTATTTTTATGCGAAAAAGCGGCAAAAGCATATATGTGTGTAAAAAACGCAACAAGAAAGCTATATCCTGGGTGTTCTGTATGGTTTGATGCCTTTTGAAAAAAAACGCGTTCCGTCCTCCACGGCGATACTTTCAAAACCGGCCGCGGAGTAGAGCCGCTGAAATCCGGTGTTAGAATAAAGCATATGCTCCGCCACTTCCTCCCCGGCCTCCCGGTGATGGCGATCCAGATCGGCGCGGCTCATGGAGTGCACAATATAAAGGCCGCCGCCCGGCTTAAGGTATTTATATGAATTTTCAAAGACAAGCTCGCGCCTGTCGAAATGCGGGAAAGCGTTGAAAATAATTATTTTGGTAAAGTACTCCGCGGGGAAAAGACCGGGCTCCTCATAATCCCCCGACGTAACCGCCCGCCCCGGATATTTTGTGAGATATTCCTTCACCATTCCCGGCGATAGGTCTATGGCGCGTGTGTTTTTTACTCCGCGTTTTTCCAGATGAGGAACAAGTATACCGGTGCCGCAGCCTACATCCAGTACGCTATCACCGGAGGAAACGCCTATTCTGTCCAGTATGGCGGATATCACGGGGATGATCTCAGGCTTCTCATAACTATCCCAACGTTCGGCATGCCGGTCAAAAAAGTCTTTTGTTTCGTCATTCATGGATTCTCTCAGACCACTGCCTCTTAGAATGTGTAATTTATGCCGCCGGTAATAGTGCGTCCCGGCATGGTATAGGCCGCGTCGTAATAGACCTGATAACTTTTATCGGTTATATTGTCCACCGCGGCGAATACGGACAGGCCGCCGCTTATCTTGTATTCCGATTTCAGGTCCAGCAGGAAGTAATTATTAAGCCTGCCGGTATCATTGTCGCCGGAATAATACCGGCCCACATAATTACCGCTTATGGCGGCGCTCACGCGGCCTTCGGCATATTTCAGCGAAGCCCCGGTTTTATCCTTCGGCCTGCCGGTGGTCTTCGTGCCCGGATCGAACCATGTATAATTCACCTGTCCGTTGAGCGAATCGCTAAATTTAGCTGTCAGCATGGTCTCCGCGCCTCTGAACTCGAAGTCTCCTATATTGCGTTTCTGACCCGACTTTACTTCGATAAGGTCGCTGCCTTTCATAACGAACCATGAGACATCCAATTCAACCGGTTCCCCCAGCTTCTGGCGCACGCCGAATTCAGTATTGGTCACTTTTTCAGACTTAAGGTCTTTGTTGCCCGCCCACAGGTAAAGGTCGTTAAGCTGCGGAGCGCGAAAACCTTTGCTCCACACGCCGCGCAGGGTGGTGCCCTCCAAGGCTTTATAAACGGCCCCGGCACGCGGCACCCATACTTCGCCCGCGAACTGGTCGCGGTTATAGCGCAGCCCGCCGTTCAGAGTGAGCTTATTAAACAAAGTATGCTCGTCGCTCGCGTACAGGCCGTATTCACATTTATGATATTCATTTATCATCGAGGCCGGAGCGGTATGCAGGACATCGGCGTACTGATACCTGGTGTCCAGGCCGAAAGTCAGGTTGTTGTTATCCGCCAACGCAGTTTTACTGTTTAACATGGCGCCATCCGTGTGGTCCTTGGAGTGGAAACCGTCGGAAAACTCGTGTTCGCCATAACTGCGATAGACCTTAAGCGAATTATGAAACGCCCCGGCGTTAAGTTTATATGTAAGGTCAAGCGCGCCCCGGTCATAGTCGTTCCAGGCCACCGTGGCCGGGGAGGGTTCATGTTTAGTGCCGGTAAAATACTTAGCGCTAAGGGAAATTTCAGAATCCGGAGTGAGCACATAGCCGAATTGTGTGGAATAGTCCATGGCATTATATTGAGAATTCGGCAGATTGCCGTCGCTTGCGCGCTTATCCACGGCTACAAAATAATCGAATTTGCCGTGTTTGCCGCCGTTCTGTAAACGGTATTCCTGCGTATTGTCGGTGCCGTAAGAGGCCAGCAGGCTGCCCTCAAAACTTTTTGAAGCTTTCCGGGTGATTATATTTACCACTCCGCCGAAAGCCTCGGAACCGTACAGCACGGATTCCGGCCCCCGGATAACTTCTATCCTTTCCACATTATTCAACGGCAGGGTATGGGTAACGGAGCAACCGAACAGCCCCATTTTATCGGGACGCCCATCTATAAATATGCCGAGCTGCCGGCCGCTGTCGCCTATACCGCGTATATCCACGTCGGCCCGGCCGAAATCGCCTGTCTTTCTTATAAATATGCCGGGGAGCTCTCCCAGTATGTCGGTGGTTTGCCTGGCATTGGTAGCGTCTATATCTTCCCTTGTCACAACGCTTACGGCTTGGGCCTGCTTTTCCGTGCCCTCGTTCCAGAACGGCGCACTGGTTATCTGCCTGACCAGCGAAAAACGCACCTCGGTGGCGTAAGAACTGAAAGCTGCGACAGAAAGCGTGAGCAGCCCCGCGCAGGAAACTGCAATACTCCGCTTGTTTATTGATTTCATTATATTAATCCTCTAATAGAAGTAGAATCACCGCAGCCGGATTTCCGACTGCTGCATACCAATTTGTAATTCGTAACACTGCAAAACAAAAAAATATAGCGTCTATCCGCGCAAAGGCGGGCGCCTATAAAGCATGCGCCCGCCTCCGCAGCGTCAGGCGGACTTTTTCGAGTGTTTTCCGTAAACTAGCGGCAACAGCGCTACCTGGGCCAAAGCTGCGGGCAGTCCGGGAACAAGAGCGGACAGGAAATAAGGCCACACTCCGGCGGCAGGCAGAACAAAGACCGCGGCAGCGGCGATCAAAACCGCGCGGCCAGCTATAACAGAGAGCAGAACCGCCACGACCGGTTTCAAACGTAAGCGTTCAACAGCCAAACCGGCGGCAAAGCCGTAGACCGCAAGTTCCAGCGTCATTAACGGAAGATACCCCGCAGGCGGCATACCGGAAAGCGCGAAGCTGATCAGCGGCGAGGCCGCTCCGGCTATAAGTCCGGCCCTCCAGCCGCAGAAAAGCCCCGCCGCTATAATCGGCCAGTGCATCGGAAGAAGCACCGTTACCGGGGCTCCCGTAAGATGGCAGACGGCGGGCAACGCTAACGCCGCGCAAACCATTCCAAGCTGAAAAAACGCTCCTTTAGTCCCGTGAAAAAGTTCACTCCGCCCAAGCACAATCGCATTTTCCATAGTTTCTCCTTATGTTCCATCACCGCACGCAGTGAGCCGCTGATGGCACCAATATTATATTAGTAGCACGATGATATAAAAAATATCACCCCGCGCTGGTCACGCTTAGCGTAGAGTGCTTTACGCCCTTTACAGCCTTAAGCGAATCCGCCAGCCCTTTAACTTTCGCCCCCGGACCTTTTACGGCAATTATTTCCAGGCAGTTGTCGTGGTCCAAATGTATGTGCTGTGTGGAAATTATTATATCCCCGTGGTCGTGCTGCATATCCAGCAGCTTGTTAACAACTTCGCGTTTGTGATGGTCGTAAACAATGGTAACGGCTCCGGCCACGGCACCGCCTTTAGAAAAGGCATCGATAATAAACTCTTTGCGGATAAGGTCGGCTATGGCCTTTGAGCGGTTGGAATAGCCCTCCGCGCCAATAAAAGCGTCGAAGCGCCGGAGGAGTTCCCCTTCCAGCGACACGCCGAATCTGACAAGTTTCTTCATAGTGGCACCTTTCTATAAATAGTATTACAATTTTAATCCTTAGTCAAACTTCCCGAACGATTGGGTAATATTAAAATCCCGGAATTGGTACCTGGGGCTTGCTTATTATAATGGAAATAGTGGCATGCATTTGTATTTCAAATTATTTTTAACGATTTTAAACAGATATGTAAACTATCAATAATCCGGATATCGGAGGTGGATGTCCCGTATGGGATAGCGTGGAAAGCCCGTGAAAGCGGGCGTTTTAATTTATATTTGTAGTATGGACAAAGTTACCGGTGTTACTCGATGAGGATTTCCTGTAATGTGTGAATCAGTTTATTGTGAACGTATGAAATAAAAAAATCCCCTATTTATCGTAGGGGATTTTTAAAGTAGGCGGGTGGCTGGCTGGACCAAGTTAGAACCTGTCTGATGGCAGTAACTGACCTCTGATTGGGTCAAAGATGTTTCGGAGAAATGTGGACTACCTTGCCGTCCTTCCAGATAGAAAGCGGGCGTCCGGATCTTTTATGCTCCGCAATCACCTTCTTTACCGCACTTTTCATGGCCAGTTCCGCTTTGTCCTGTAGTGAAAGTCTTTTTTTCATTTTAGCCTCAATATGGAAATGGATTTGAAAAGCTCGTAGTCAATGATCGTGGCCTGGCCATTTGTCCCCTTTGCGATTAAAACGGGTTTTGCGCCGGCATTGTTGAAAAGAATCCAGGAATCAGCCAATGGCTTATACAATCCGAAAAAGTTGGCTATTGAGCGGTCAAACCGGCGTTTGACATCTTCTATCGGCACATGGTGCCCTCCTGAGGCGACCCTGTCGCGGATACGGGATATAGCGAGTGCTGCTCCCGGGATCCATAAGAAGAAAATATGCAATTTGTACCCCGCTGATTTTAAATGTCGGAATAGTCGCAGGTTTGTCCGTCCGGAAAGCGTGGTTTCGAAACCAAAATCGGTGCTGCTATCAGCCAGCTCTTTGATTCTGCTTAAAACAAGCTTTCCTGCTTTCATAGCCGCAGAGCGCGGCTCGAACGGTGATAAGCCTTGGGCAATAAGGTCCGCGTTTACAAAATTGGGGCATTTGGCGTAGAACGGCAGGAATTCTCGGGCGAAGGTGGTTTTCCCCGCCCCGTTAGGTCCTGCGACTATATATACACTCTTAGCAGCCATAGATAAAATATATCAAATTTCCAGACAACATAGTGTGCGATATCGGTAGATTCAAAAAACATTGAAACGAAATACGAAATAAAAAATCCCCGACTTATCATCGGGGATTTTTTAAAGTAGGCGGGTCGCTGGCTAGACCAGGTTAGAGCCTGTTTGATGGCGGCCTAAGGTTGAATCCACTGGAAGGCACTAAATTTAAAATTGCGGCGCGGTTTTCTAACGGGAAATGAACCGAATATGGGTATCGGTCTCTGAAACGCGTGTGAACCCCAGTCGTTCGTAGAGTTTTATCGCAGAGAGATTCGTTTTGAAGGCCCCTAATTCGACGGGCAAACTACACCGTCTGGCTTCTGCAAGCAGGCTATTGACTAAATGTGTGCCTATGCCTTTGCCTCTGTATTCTGGGAAGATGGCCATGTCGACTAATTTTATTGCTTGGGCAGAACGGATTACATAGATGTATCCGACGTCTACCCCGTCGCAGGTGACTATTTCCAGAAGGTCGGTATCAAAGTCCTTGCGGTGCTCAGTTATTTGCCATGCGTCATCCCATTTCCCCCAAATCCTCTCTACATGGCTTCGATACCCTGACTCCTTGGCCTGGTAAGACAATGACCTTCCCCCCGAAAACCGGACCAGTTGAAAGTTGTTAAAATATCCTATGGAGGGCAACTGGTATGGCAAAAAAGAGGTTCACGGAAGAACAGATAGTAGGCATCCTTAAAGAGGCTCAAACCGG
>Ga0247842_10002167_pt1 | contig 30010 bp, 38 predicted proteins | sample LaCruzMarch2015__3_FD_192411 | JGI IMG/M metagenome (GOLD analysis project Ga0247842, IMG submission 192411) | Freshwater microbial communities from meromictic Lake La Cruz, Castile-La Mancha, Spain - LaCruzMarch2015_19m | ecosystem: Environmental > Aquatic > Freshwater > Lake | place: Spain...
TTCAATTTATATTAAGAAGATCATTTCTGCTAATGCTTTCAAAAATGGAAAGCTAAAAAAGGTCTACGAATTTATTCCGCTCTCAATTAGGTCCAAAAAAGACTTCCTTGAATTTATGAGGGTTCATAGAAGCATATCCAAATCAGATTTAAACATTATAATGAGGCAGGTTTCCATAGGGAATTGGAAGGTATGGCTAAGCGAACTTGTGAAAGAGGATAAGCTTTTCTTTAGGAGGGGAAGTGTCTGCACATGAATTACAAAAGTTATACTTGTGTAATAAGCGATATTGAGTATTTGAAGCAGTTTAATGAAGACTCCCCTAGATTTTATCATAGAAGATTCCACGATGATGAACTTTATTCCACTATAATCGATGATAGAACCATGAAAAGGATTTCTTCTTCTTGGTTTGAGCATATCAAGAATAAGTTTGAGCAAACAAAAGGCACAAACACCTCTCTTGGGAAGTTTTTGGGTAGATTTCCCCTTGAGTTTAAAGAGTTCTGTTGCCTTATTGATTTGGTAAGAAAAGGAACAGGAAAGTTTTCAATGTTCAGTGATGAAGAGGACGATGAAGCAAGTAGTCCATTTGCAAAATACAAAGTGAGATATGAATCAAGCCAGTTAAAAAGGTTAAAGCTTGTTTTTAAGATAATAAATCCTCTAAGACCTTTGAGAACAGTTTATGAAGTTTCTTACAAAGCTCAATTAGCATTAAAGAACAAACCCTATACAAACGAATATGAGCAACTTGACATGGCTATGGAAGAAGAGTCAAAAAAGAGCAATCCAAATGAGTTAGATGGTCTTTATTATGTAATTGAGCCGAAAGTAGGATTTGGAGACCTAGTTATTTCTGAAGACGTGAAAGAAAAGCTTAGATCCGCTATTGCAAGAGACAAGAAAAAAGAAAAAATATTCAAAGATTGGGGTTTCAACAACGTTTTAGAGTATGGAAAAGGAACTACTTTAAACTTTAGAGGTCCTCCTGGAACTGGAAAGACTTTGGCTGCAAATGTGATGGCAAAAGAACTAGGAAAAAAGCTGTTAATGGTAAGATATGACCAGGTTCAAAGTGCATATGTTGGGGAAACCGAAAAACATATCCAGAGAATATTTAATTTAGCTGGAAAGAAAAATGCAGTTCTTTTCTTTGACGAAGCTGATGCAATTGCATTAAATAGAAATACCTTAGATAAAAGTTGGGAGATGTCTCAGGTAAATACTCTCCTCAAAGAATTAGAGAGATTTGAAGGTGTTTGTATATTTGCCACAAACTTCTCGCAGAAATATGACCCCGCATTTGAAAGAAGATTAACTATGCATATTGATTTTGAAATGCCTGATAAATCTCAAGCTTTGATAATCTTAAATAAACTAATTCCAAATAAATCAAGAGAGAGTAATTTTTCAGTAGATTCATTAGAAATAGAAGGTTTAAGCGGCGGCGATTTAAAGAACGTTGCCTTAAATGCTGCAGGAATAGCTGTTAGACACAATTCGGACAAAATCTCAATTAATCACGTTAAAGAGGCAGTATCTATGATAAAGATTGAGAAAATAAATAAATTGCATAGTATGTTTGGATAAAATGAAAAAGAAAATTAACATTAATAAATTGAAAGTACAGGGAGAAAACCTAAAGAGAATAAATCTTAATTTGAGAAAAGAAGACATTAATGTTAGAAGTCAGATAGATAACATAAAAAACCAGCCTGCAAGAACATTAACTCCTGAAAGTCTGGCAAGAATAAAATCGAGAGTGAGAGAACTTATGGACTTGTTAGACATCAACAACATTGGAGAGACTGCTTTAATGTATAAGGAAAGAGAATTAGAGCATATAACAAGCATGATTAAAGATAATGAATCCTCTTTAAATGAAATAAATAAAATATTAAAGAAAAATGAAAAATAAGAAAAAAAGACGGGACTTAGTGGTTGAAAACGTAGGTTTGGGAGTCAGAACTGAGAATCTTGAAAAGAAAATTAAGATTAAAAACGAGCTTATAAAAAAGTATGAAGAATATAAACTTGTCTCTGAAAAGATTAAGGAAAGAGAAAAAGTAAAACGTGAAATAGAAGATAATCTTAACTATCTTAAGGTAAGTCATGCGAGAGTTGAAGCTGAGATTGAAGCATTAAAGATGGAATTAAAATAAAATGAATCCTAAAATATCAGTAATTCTAGGAGACATAACTAAAATTAAAGCAGATGCAATCGTAAATGCTGCACATCCGACTCTTTTGGGTGGAGGGGGCGTTGATGGGGCAATTCATAAATCTGCAGGGCGTGAATTACTAGATGAGTGCAGAAAGATTAGGGAAGGGCAGTATAAAGAAGGATTGCCTGTCGGGGAAGCAGTCGCAACAAAAGCCTATAATCTAGAAAAAAATGGAGTTAAGTTTATAATTCACACAACTGGACCGAGATATTTCAGAGGAGATCCTAAACTCTTGAGAAATTGTTATATCAATTCATTGAAACTGGCAGAAGAGCATAAATGCAAGAGCATTGCTTTCCCTGCTATTTCCACTGGAGCATTTGGGATGCCGATAGAATATTCGGCAAAAGTTGTTAAGGAAGTTTTAGATAAATACGAATCAACAACAATAGAAAATATAAAATTGGTTTTGTTCAATGATGAAGATCTTAAAGTTTATCAGAATGTCTTACAATCGGTTCTTTCTGCAAAAAGAGCAGAAGAGGCAGAGGTAACTTCTCTCGTTTCATCTTTCTAACGACCTTCTCAAGTTCATCATAAGTTCTGTAAAAGAGCATTTGATATGAAAAGCTCGCCTGCTTTTCTCTTAATGCTGGAAATTCGTCAACTACCTCTTTCTTTAGACGAATATTACTCCAAGACCTACTGCTGTCACCATAAGCAATCTTGCCCTTTATGTTAAGGGTTGTCTTTATTGGTTGAAGGATTTTTGTTTCCATTTGGTGCGCATCACTTCTTTTTGCACCAGTTTTCTCACCCTTCTTTTCCTTTTAGGTTAGGAATACCTGAATTATAAGGGATATAAACGATTCTCCTGGAATGTTGGTGAAAACATTCGGAAAGCTTAAAAAGATGGATAGTTTCACCAATATTATGGACGAGAAGGATCGGCTTATTCTTTTTGAATTGCTTCAGGACTGCAGACAGCCTCTTTCTAAGATTGCTAAATCTGTTAAACTACCTCAGCAAACAACTAGCTACAGAATAAAGAAGCTTGAAGATGAAAAAGTCATCAAAAAATATACTATAAACATCAATTATCCTAAACTTGGTTATAGCAGACATTCACTTTATCTCGATCTAAAATATGTAAGCGCAGAAGAGGTAGAAAAATATCTAAGGCATGTTACGGATATCTATGAGGTAAGTTGTTGTTATATGCTTCATGAGGTAAGTGAATGGAAGATGTATATTTCTGTTTGGACTAAGACAATTGAGAGATATGATGAGATTCAGACAAAAATAATAAGTAAATTTAGGAAACATATCAATAACTATATTTCTTTCCAGAGTGTTAGGTCTTACACTTATTTTGGCAGAATATTTAATACAAAAAAGAAAGCACAATGTGATATAAAGGGAACTCCTGAAAATTTTGAGTTAAAAGAAATTGATTGGAAGATAATAGACAGATTGAGAAAAGATTCAAGAACGCCTATAATGAAACTAGCCAAAGAACTGAAAACTACTGCAAATACTATTGTAAGAAGATTAAAATTTCTAAGGGATAATGATATCATTGAAAGATTTTATCCAATTATTGATATTCGAAAAGCAGGATACAAAGAATACACCTACATTTCGAGAATTGACCCTTCTTACAATAAACAGATAGAACAATTCATAGAATATGCAAAAAGTGATCCAAGATTTGGAATTTTTATAAAAGCGGTCGGATATGTTAACCTGTATTATGCATTCTATGTAAAGAACGACGAAGAATTAAAGGATATAATCTCTAAAGTTCATAAAATAATAGGCAAAGCTACTCTAAAGACCTACAAGATTGAAGTTGAAGATATGATTAGCTAATAGCCGTCCCCCATAATAGATGTCTATATACCTCACGGCTATTTCCCCTTGACTAGCTTTAACAGGTAGTTCTTCATGTATCTTACTTCAACAACCTTTCCTAGGGCTCTATATTCTTTAACATTGACCTTTGTAGGTATAACAAAGAACCATTCATCAAAATTTATATTTAATTCTTGAACTTTATTCAGAATCATTTTCCTATCTTTCTTTATCTTAGTTCCACTTTCAACTTCAATAGCATACTTCTTATTATTTAATTCAAAGACTATATCTGGTTTCCTAGTAGCATAAGTTTTAACCTCGACATTGTTTTTTTCAAGAAACTCTTTTATTTCTAGAACTAAAAAAGAATGAGCAAGACTTTCATTTGGTCTTTCTCTTATTATGTAGTCCTCCCTCTTTCCTGTGATAAAACTTCTTTCATTGGAAATCTTAAAACCTTTTTCCAAAAGATAAGCTATCTCTTCTTTATTTAGTCCTCTCTTTTTAATAAGGTCTTTTGAACCATCAACTCGTATTTTCATATTTTTAATAGGTTGTTTGATTTCAAGGGTTTTATCTTCATCTTTAACTTCGTTCGGATTTGTAGTTATGAGTTTATGTTCTTCAGGAGAAGCAATTACCTTTATCTTGCTGTGATCATCTTCCATAATGAGCAACCCTTCACCTATTGATGCAGTAAGCAAATGAGACCTTTCGGAAGGGCTTAAGTTAAATGTACTGCAAATGTCATTTATAACTGCAGGTTTCTGTCTCATCAGTAAAGTATATGCAGAATTAGCAAGAACTGACTTTCCAGCAGAGGTTGTAAATAATCCTTCAACTTCCTGATTAATTAGTAGCAAACCCATGTTAAATTTTCTGCAGGTTTTAACAATCTCAAAGATATATCCTGCGTCTTCCGTTCTAGATAATAAAGACCAAGATTCATCAATAAGTAATATCTTTCTTTCTAAGTCTGATTTCATTTTCATATAAACATAATCTAATACAAGAAACATTACAGCAGGCTTAACCTGTTTTGGTAGATTTCCAATGTCAAAGCAAACAAATTTATTATTAAACTCTATATTTGTGTGCTTATTCAGAAAACTAAAAACCCCTGTTACATACATATCCAATCTGTTTATCAGACTTCTTATTGTGGTTTTTTCCATTTGAGTTGCTTTTTTCTCTATTTTCTCAAGCTCTACTAAAATATCTTTCAAAATTGGAGGTTCGTAATGCCAAGTTTTTGGTTCATCCATTATCTTCTTTCTTCTATATGCTTCGCTTATTGCTTTATCGATAAAAGCCTTTTGAGGTTCTGAAAGCTTTCCAAGCATAACCTGCATCAAATCCATAAGACTAAGCCTTTTTTCTGCATAATCATGTCCCATTAAATCTAATGGATTGATCATCGTTTCAGATTCTCTAGACAAATTGACGATCTGTCCTTTAAATTTTTCCACGAGATTTCTGTATTCTCCCTGCGGATCAATAACAATAACTTTTGTGCCATTAAGCAGATATCTAGTAATTAATAGTTTACAGAAATAGGATTTTCCCCCACCAGATTGTGCTAAAACTAGTCCATTAGGGTTTGGAAGATTGAAAATATCCTTTATTATCGGGATCCCATTCTTATTCGAGCCTAACCAAATGCCTGTGTTATCAACCTGCAGGAACTGACTTGTAAAGGGGAAAAAAGCAGACAAAGCCTCTGTGGTAACGTTTCTATGCATACTTAGGGAATCTATACCTAATGGCGCACATGCCTTAAATCCTTGCAACATTCTAAATGTGGCAGTTCTTGGGATTATCATTATACTATTTAGCTCAGATTCGACTTTTTTTGTTAAAAGATTGAGCTCCTCTATCGAATCTGCCTTGCAGGAAATATAAAGCCCAATGTTGAACAATCTCTCCTTTCCTTTTTGCAAATCTTCAAGGGTTTGTCTAGTATCTTTGTATTGAATTTCTAAACTCGGATTGATTATTCCTTTTGACTGCAATGCATAAAGGTCAGCTTGCTGTTTTTGTAATTCTCTGTTTAAGTCTATAAGTGTTTTATCAATAGGATAGGGTTTAATGTGGATACTAAGATTAAAATCTGCTAAGGAACTAACTATTTTATCCAAAAATCCTTCTTCTACTATCCTTGGATACCCCGAAGCATAAATAATCCTATAAAATTTCTTGTCTACTTCTAGGAAATCTATCTGATTGTCAATATATTCTGGGCAAATAGACTCTGTCAAATTTCCCTTTCCGCTTCCAGAAAAGAATTTTACTAAAACATTTTTAAGCTCCTCATTACCCAATCTTTTAACCTTAAGATTCATAGAGGCAAGTCTTTCAATACATATCTCCGTTTGAATGTCAATATTGGTTTGTTCAGGAATTATTATGTAAAAAACTCTATTCATAATTTTATCAGAGGTGATTGTATTGTGCAAATGTTTCTTATAACTTTCAAAAAGCTCTTCAAATTCCTTTTTATCCTGTTTTGCCCTCAATATTGATAGGTAATCATCAAGATTTATGCTTTCTGTGAGCATCAATATCTGAGTTGAGAAATCTAGAGAATTAAGGAATTTCTGAAAAGAGAAAATTATTGATTCCTGCTCTGATTTTGGCTTTAAGCTGAAATTTAAAGGTTGAATTTTAAGAATTGCTATCTTTTTGTCCTTTGAGTCTATAATTAAGTTATTTTCTATTGCTTTTATACCTATAAATTCATTGAGTTTTGGATTTCCATTAGAAACTTTTCTGAACTTAAGAAAAATCCAATAATTCTTGATATAACTTTCTAAATCAAAGAAGATAAAGCATACTCCAGTCACGGCAAATAACATAACTAATGGGTACATAATATATTCAAAACTTATAAACTTAAACAGCATTATGCAAATAAACCCAAATCCGAAAGCATAAGCTAGCTGTTTGAACGTTAGCCCAAACATTATCTTCTCGTTATACTCCAATTGCTGAGGTATTTGATATGTCATTAAGCGAAATATTTAGCAACCGCTACAATCGGTGCCATTGTTCTATCGACTGTCTTTATAGCAGACTTGATCACTGAGAATAGCATGAAGTAGAACATCAGAAAATTAGCTATTGAAAATGCTGAAATCATTACCAATATTTTAAAGTTAGCAAACAATGGAATACCTATAAGTCTCGATGAGATTAATAGGATTATAGAATCAAAAAAACTAATAAATATGCAAACTCCCAGGAAATTAAGGATTAATTTTCCATATTCTTTTAATGGGGGAATAAAATAAAGAAATATTCCGATTGGGACAAATATAATTCCCGAAGCTACAATAAGATATCTCAAAGTTAAGAAAAGAACGGTAAAAATAAGCACGAGAACATAGAAAATAGCAAAAAAGAACTGCAATCCAATATTAACTATGTTATCAATTGTTAATAAAAAGAAATTTGGATCAATAAGGTTTATCATTCCTGCGGTTAGATAACTATTTATCTCGATAACTAGTGAATAAAGGAAATAAGATGCTTGAACTAAAACAATCATAATAAAAATATTCATAAACCATTCTTTTGCCTTTGTTCTTTTTACAGCATCATATCCTGAAATAATAAAGTTGAATCCAGAATAAAACATCAATATTCCATAAAATATTGAAATAATATAAAGAATTACTGCCCAAAGTGATACAAATACTGAAAGTTGAATTGGTTCAGTCATTAGGGCTTTCGTTAAATCCAGTAAAGGTTGTAATGGGGCATTTAATAGACCTATAATAAAGTCATATATTTTTTGAGGAATACAACTTGCTAAATTCATCAATCCACATTCATCAGCCATTACAAATACCTCCAATATTTTTGCAATATTTTGTAAATAAGATAAATAAGAACGAACAATAAAATAAGTTTCAGAGCTAAAGCAAATTTACTTCCATCAGAGACGAATATTATTTTATCTGCTCTTGAAGCCTTATAGCTGGCTGAAATTTTATTATCTGAAACATTTGCTTTAAACGTATAACTTCCTAGAGCATTGATTGTTTGGTTATTATAGCTCAAAGAAATAACAATATTTGAGGGTATAATAGAGACCAGAATGTCATCGCCTTCTAAATAACTCAATTTATCTGTGCTGATGGAGATAGACGTGCTTGAATTATCTAAAATGCATGATTTTTGTATAGTATAAAACCAATCAAACGCTTTTATTGTGCAATTATTGGTATTTTTTATTATAAAATTAGATCCATCTTTCAAAATATTCGTAGAACTTTCCTGTTTGTAATCATCTGCCTTTAAAGTATAAAACTGATAGGGATATTTTGAATAATTAATTGAATAAACATACTGATAAAAACTAAACTTTGAATTTTGAAATGTGAGTTCAATAGAATTACTATAATTTAATCCAAACTTAGTGGAATCATAGGAGTTTATCGATTTAATATCTGCAAATAAATTACTCTTCGTATATTTTACATTTAAACTATCTGAAAGAACAGGATTATCCTGTGTCTGTTGTTGATAATTGAAATTACAATCATTACAATACTTAGTGCATCTTCCGTAAGAACGTTTACAGCAATATCTATACCATGAATAATGATCAATATTTACATTTACAAAGATGCTATAAACAGATTTAATCTCAGAGTCTTGATTAATACTGCAAGAAACTGATTTTCCACTTCCCTGATAGTTGTTATTGACATAAACCTTATTCTCAAAAGTATTCTGCGTTAATGTATAGATTCTCTTACAATCTCCTGAGCTTGTTGAAGGATATCCTGAGCTATAATAATTAGAAGGGATTAAAGTCTGATAATTGTAAAAGGATAAAGTAGTTGTTTTATTTGGAACATAAAGAGCATTGTTGTAAATAATTGAGGGCATAACTGCCAATAGGCTGACCCAGGCATTCCTAACGTATTGTCCGTTATAGACATAAACTCCATTTGGGGGGTTAGGAGTAGAGATTAAGGTGTTCCTTTGATAAATAAATGAGTGATCTGGATAAAACTTACTAGAATAATCTAAGTTTGAAATTAAAAGACTTTTTTCTACATCCGTAAGATTTGTGTTAAGTATTCCCATACAAGTATTATAATTAGGCTGAGAAACGCCATTGCAGTCTAACGCAAGAAGCAAGGGGGCTTGCATCACTATAAGTAATACAAAACCCCCAAGCAACAAGCTCTTTCCCATCTTATCCAACAATAAAGTTAACTACCAATGGTGCTGCCCAAATTACGATCAACCCGATAACGACGTACATAGCCATATTCTTGGCTTGCTGTCGTTTTCCAGAATCACTTCCAGAAGTTATGTAGGTAACACCTGCGAAAAGAAGCACAACAACTGCAAGAACTGTTGCGCTATACTTTACTAGATTGTATATCTTCATAACTGGCGAAAGGATTTGGTCGAACGATGCTTTGTCCTGCGCAGATATTGTTTGGTTGAAATCAACAGCCATAACAAATTGTAAAGCTGTTAAGCTCACAAACAATATCAGACCAACCAACGCTAGCGTTTGCTTTTTCATTTTTTCCTCCTGTGGCATTTAGTTGAGCGAAAGTCGAATCTCTCTTTATCAAATTCTTTAAAATAGACAATATGTTCAGCGAACTTGTCTTTATACTTCCACAGGAAAAATCTTAAGCAATCTTCACAGACCATCTTACTTTTTTCTATTTCTTTTGTACACACAATACAATTTTTCATGATTGTGTCTTGCTCGAAGAAACTTTTATATGGGCTGGATAAAAAAATTACGTAATTTTTTATGTAATAAAAATATCAAGGGGATACTTAAGAAATAAACCTTGTAATTCATTATGAATTCAAAAGCGTTTAAGTGGAATCTAGGAATTAACAAGAAATATAATATTATCTATGCCGATCCTCCCTGGAAGTATGGTGCTGTAAAGGATCAATATGAGTGCGTTCCAATGAAGGATATTTATCAATTTCCAATAGACCAGATTGCAGATAAGGATTGTGCCCTATTTCTGTGGGTTACTTACCCAATATTACCTGAATGTATTGAAACTCTTAAAAGATGGGGATTCAGGTATGTAACTGTTGCATTTACTTGGATTAAAACTAATAAGAAAAATGGAAAACCTTTCTTTGGTTTAGGAAATTGGACAAGAGCTAATGCTGAATTATGCCTTCTAGGATTCAGAGGTAAATTAAATAGGAAATCTAACAAAATTTCCCAAGTAGTTATGTCTCCTTTGAGAGAACATAGCCGAAAACCCGATGAAGTAAGGGAGTATATTGTTCAACTTCTAGGAGATTTACCAAGAATCGAGTTATTTGCTCGTCAGACCGTTAAAGGTTGGGATTGCTGGGGAAATGAAACTAAGAAATTCAATAAGAGGTGCAAAAATGGATAGTTATGGGAACGTTGATACCGAAGAGATCGTTGAGAGGCTAAAGAAAATAACTGAAAAGATCAGAAAGCTAAAGGAGGAGCTGAGAAAGCATGAGGAAAAATTCCCAGATACATATTCTAGTTGAAACAGAATTATCTGATAGGTTAAGAAAACAAGCAGAAGAACTAGGCATGAATTTCTCTAGTTTATGTAGACAAAAACTCAGTGATACTTGTAAATTAGATCGAATTGAGTTTATAGTTTCTGAAATAAATAGAAAACTTAAATGCTCAACTAAATTTAAACAGGAGGTATAAAATGGTAAAAGAATTGCCTAGATTTAAGGGATACACAGTAGACACAAAGTTAAAGCAATTCAGAAAGGTTGACAAAAATAAGCCAAGTATTGATTTTGTCGACTTTGATTCTGAAGAAGGACAAGAATTGCTTGATGGATACGAAGAAAGTTTGGAAGAGTAGTAATTAGTTTTTGTGGGCGCCCACATTAACACTACTTGTCACGAACCAATCGATGCATGTGAATATATCCTTTCACTCTCGACAATATTTAAAAGCTTTAAAGAGTTTAAGAAATTAACAAAATAAAAAACTGATTAAAAATCTCCGCAGGATGCCAAGACAGCCGATTGTTCGGCGGGAGCATAAACCCAAATTGGAATTTGCAGGGGACGCACCAAAAAGGTGGCAGACGAATTTAAACAAATCTGCCTTCAAACAAACATGAAGCGAGACCCCTATAAAAACCAAGAAAGGTTTATTTCTTGGAAAAAGAAAGTTGAAGAAAAAGGAATTTCTGAAATTAGCAAGGCGAACTCTGATTTAATTCTTGCTTACATAAGAGATATGGAAGTTGGCAGAAACATAACTCTTGGAACTAAAAAAGGACCAAGAGGTTTCAATAGGCTTATTTCTGTAAGAACAAGACTCGTTTATCTTATGAAAAAGTTCAAAGAAATTTATAATATCGAGGATATTACTAAGGTAAAGGAAGAGCAACTTCATTCTTTCTTTACAGATATGAGAAACGGAGTTATAAAAAGAGAAGACGGCGGGAACTATAAGTCTTTTGTTGATTTTATTAAAACCTTCAAAGCATTCTGGCATTGGTATATTAAATCAAGCAGGAAAGAAGGAAATGCTATTATTGATATAACCTCTGACTTGGATAATTCTAGAGAAAAGCCAGAATGGGTTTATCTTACTGAAGAACAAATAAAGAAGCTTTGTGATAATTGTAAATATGAATACAAAGTTCTTATTATGTTTCTCTTGGATACTGGAATGCGAGCTCCTTCTGAATTAATAAATATCAAAGTTTCAGACTTAAACAAAGATTGCAAGGAGCTAAACATCCGAGATGAAATTTCTAAGACCTTTGGAAGAAGAATAAAGTTAATGCTTTCTTCGGAGTTGCTTAAAGATTTTATTAGAAATAACGGATTAAAATCAGAGGACTATATTTTTGATATTGATCCTGCCTCAACTAATAAGTATTTGAAACGATTAGGGCAGAGAATTTTTGGGGAAGAGTTAAGCCCTGCTGGAGAGAAATATTCTAACCTTACGATGTATGACTTTAGGCATTGTTCATGTTGCTATTGGCTTCCGAGATATAAGAATGAAAATGCCCTAAAATACCGCTTTGGATGGAAGAAAAGCGATAAGATCCATTATTACAGCGAACTTTTAGGCATGAAGGACACAATAACTGAGGAAGATTTACTTTTAGACCTAACCAAAACAGAAATGGAAAAGCGTTTATTGGAATCTGAAAAGCAAAACCAAATTCTAATGGAAAAGTTTGATACAATCCAACAACAATCAAACGAAGGAGCTCTTTTGATAGCAGACCTTCAAAGAAAGATGAAAGAATTGCAAGAAGCAAAGCAAAATCAATAAAAAATAACTAAAAATCCTTTCATTTTAGGTGTATTACTATTATTATAATATTAAATAATAATATATACATACTCTCCGCCCCCGTTCGCTTTTTTGTTACACTTTTGGCACTCTTAGCAGGGAAGTCCGCTAAGTAAAGCCAATCAATAGGTTTTATTGGGCTCTAATAACTAATATTCGAGACTAATAAATAATAAAAGCTAAACCTTGCCAAAGAAAAATTATGAAATGCTATAAATGTGAAAAAGAAATCGGACAAGATAGTAAGTTTTGCAGTAACTGCGGAACAGAAGCTAAAGAAAAGCCTAATGATGTTAGAATTGAAGATATAACAAAGCTATGCTCTAAGGCTTGGTTTATAATGGGCTATGCGAAGGGATGCGATAAGGAGAATAAGGACTCTTTAAGCGAATTTGAAAAGATCATTAAGTATAATCATGCGGATTTGTGGGAATGGTATAAAGAAGTTCTTGATTACTTTCAAAACTGGCTCAAAGAAAAGAATAATGAAAAAAATAAAGAGACAAATGGATCTAAATGAGTTTGCATTCCAGAAACTTAAAGAAATAAGGACAAACAGGCAAGGAGTTATTTCTTTTTCAAATGTTAGGCAAAGAATATGCTCTTTGTTTTGTTTAAAGCGGAGATTGTGCCATAAACTGCTAATAGACTTTAGAAACGAAGGAAGAATAAAATATGTTCATTGCAGAGGGATTAGAATAACGGAGAACTGATATGGAAAATATAAGAATAAACGATTTTTCAAAGTTTGGTGAGCGTGCTAACCATCGGCTTTTGGTTATTGTAACAAAAAATCAGAAAGAAAGAATAAAGATGCTGGCAGATGCTTCAGGTTTTAATACAATATCTGCTTTTGTTAGGAATAGATTGCTAAATCCTTCTTTTGAAATGAAACTTAATGAAATTTTAAAGACTCTCAAAGAAATGCAAGAAAAAATCCCCCCATGTAAATGCAGAAAGTTAATCGAAGAGCCGAGATGTAAAAAGTAAGGGTTTGGAAAACGGACGTTTTTTAGAGTTTGTTTTTCTTTTTAGCCTCTTCTAATATATCCTTATAACTTTTCCCTAAAAGAATATTTGAAAATAACTCTCGTTTTAATATAACCGATTTAACATAGGCAGTAATAAGATCCAATATCTCTTTTTGCAAACTCATAAACTCTTTTACTGCTACAGTTATACTCCTCCATTTTTGATCTAATTTAAAAAAATGATTGTATCTGGGGTTTTCATCAAATTCTAAGTCTTTAGCAAACCAACTCACAGGCACATGTGCAAAGAGATCTCTCAATGCAACAAATTTTTCTAAATCCTGAAGTAATGGAGGTTCAGGTTGATTTGTTAACTCTATTGGCTCTTGTTTTCTTCCAAGTCCACAATACCAACATAAGACCTCTATATCTTCAGCTTTTTCATTTCCAAAATTTATATAGCTTATATGATGGGAATATAATTGTTCAATACCTCCACACTTTTTACATTTCTTAAAATGATCTATAAAAGATTTATCTTTTTCTTCCCATTCCTTACTTTGAAGATATTGGCTATATATTGTTTCATCATCAACTTTTTTCATAATTTTTCTAATAATACTTACTTTTGTTTTAAATCCAAGACCTCCAAGTTCATTTTCTTTCTTAGCACCAGTTATCAGATGAAATTCCTTTTTTTCAGGAATCATAACTAAATCTTCTCCACCCGTTTTAGTGATAAGTTCGTCAAAAGCCGTTTCAACCTTAATTGAGGCTTCAAGGACATTTCCTCTTGCCACCACAACTTTTTCATGTCTTTCTTTAAGATCAGAAATATTGTTTGTAAGTTTTTTAGATTCATCTAGCATTTTATCTACATCTGAAATATTTTTCTCTCTAATCAGCTTATCAAATTCCTTTAGGTCTTCAGTCATGTTATAATCTAGTTAATAATTCAAGAGCTATATCAATTTTTCTGTTTATTTCTGATTTATCTAAACCTTCTCACACCAAACACAAGTTTCTTTAGGGCAATCTGTATTAAGCATTTTTATTGCCTTATTGAATAACTTTTCAGCATCATCGGCGGATATTTTCATTTTCTTTAAATCCGTATTAAAAACAACTTCGCCTGTTTCAAGGACTTCTTTAGGATGATAGAATAAAAGGTAAGCAAAGTCTTCTACTTTGTGTCCTAATTTTTCAAGAAGCCAGGCATAAATATTAAGTTGGTCTTGATAATGTTCATGAGTGTCTTCCTTTAAAGGAAAACCTCGAGTTTTATAATCAAGAACTATAATTTTATTGTTTACTTTATTTATTAGAAGATTATCAATCCCGCCATGAAGTATGTTTCCTTCGTTATCTTCAAACCATAAGCCTTTTCTTGAGTTTCTCCATTCTTTAAGTAATTCTTTATCATCAAATAGTTTAAGGTTTTTACATTCAGAATTATCGCATAATTCGGGAGGAAGTTTGCCTTTTTCCATAAACTTATCAAAATGTATCTTCAAAATACCATCCATCCCGCTTGGTAAACTGGGGAATATACCTGTAGGTCTTGTCCAAACTTTATGAGTAGAAAGCCAGAAGCATCTAGGGCATTCGTGCATTAAGTTCAATGTTGATGGGGATAGTTTGAATGACATATTATTTCTCCGATTTTCTTAGTAGTTTAACTGCATAAAGAACAAAAAGAAAACCTATCCCGAAATAAAGCCATTTTATTTGAGTAAAATTAGGGATAATTAATTCGATCCATTTAGCAATAAGAAATCCTCCAACTATTAAGAATAGTTCTCCAAAAAAACGAGAATCTTCAGGATCCCATATTCTTTGCCAAATGGTTCTTTTATCTTCCACCATAGCAGATTTATCTTTCCATAATTTATAAAGATTCGTTAAATTAACAAAATCAGGTTTTAGATGTCTTTCAAATTTTTCATAGTTTTTTATTAACTCTGGTTTAAACAACCTTTCAGTCATTTTTCTGTCAATTACATTATGAAAATATAAAAACGAGAGGTATTCATAAAAATTCAATACTCTTTCAATGCCTATTCTTCCACCGATATTTTCTAGATCATCATACAAGCTCTTTTCTATTTTAACTAAATCGTGAAAAAGATTTTGTCCTTGAATTTTATTTGATTGTCTTAGAGTAAAGATAGCAACTAATAATAAACCAACAGATACGACTAATCCGCCCATTAGAGCATAGGTTTCAATAGAAGGAGCACTATTCATTTGTGTTATCGTTTCCCTTATTATCTCTGTTTCGTTCATCTTTCCTTTCTCCTTCTGCTCTAGTATTTAATTGGCTTCTCGCTTCATCTCGGTTGATGTGTTCTCTAACATCATCACGATTAAAAGCCTTCCTGCATTCATCCCTGTTTAAAGAGAAGATTGCCTCCTTCATGAGTTTCTTATTAGGTTCTTGTTCATTGGTCATTTTATTTATTCCTTCTTATACTTTTTAAATCCCTTTATTAATTCATCAAAATTTCTTGGTGGATGTTTCATGAAGCTTTCATAATCAACTAAAATCCAGTCGTATTTTACCTTGCCTTTCAGTTGCTCATTTATGTCTTTGCACCATAAATCTAGTCTTTCAATCTTAAGAGGGACATCCAAATCTTCTTGACCTTTTGTTTCTATGATATACATCTCCCGCTCAGATTTTTTAATAATAAAATCTGGAATATATTTAGAAAGCTCGCCATCTGAATTTTTGTATTCTAATTCAAAGTGAACTGCAAAATAGTTCTTAGCATAAGAAATTATTTCTTTCTCATCCAAACTTTCAAGGAAGTCTGCGAATTTTAATTCAAATTCACTATCTCCAACAATTCTATTAAAGACACTTTTTTTAGGGATTAGATAGGATTGATTTTTTATTACAAAAGGTCTAGACTTACTCATTTTTATATAATCTCTTATTTCTGCTTCGCCTTTGTCTTTGATTGTCAATTCATTTATTTTTTTCTTAAAAGTTTCAAAAATTGTTTTTGTTGCTTCTATTTCAGATAAATTACGAATAACATTTGAGTCATTTAGATCTACAGATTTTTCAAATAAATAGTTTTCAATAAAATCTCTAACCTTTGGATAAAGAACATCGTATCCACTAAATAATCTCATCTCAGCCATAATCGTTCTTGCAAAAAAGCCAACAATACTTTCAAAATCGACTTCTAAACCATTATCTAAAATAGTTGTGTGGTGTATTTCTTGCTCTTCGTTATCTTTTTGTATTGTCTTTTTAAAAACAATCTCTCTTTTTTCATCTTCACTAAAAATCTTGATTGGAATCCTTTTATTTTTGAATGTACTTATATTCAATTCTGAAAGATTTTTCCATTCTCTAACTACCCGAGGAGTTAAAACTGGAATTTCAATATCTAATTTTTGAATATCTTTTTTCATATTTTCTCTATCCACCTCTACTATAAGTGGAGATTTAGGGGCAGTTCCTTCGCCCATAGCCCGTTGTTCAAGTTCTACCCCCTCCGTCTTTATACTCTGAATAAACTCCATAAATTTATCAGAACCAACTACACTAACATATTCGGGAATATTCTCTCCCCTATACATTCTCCTTAATCCTCTTCCTAATGTTTGTTCTGGCAAAATCTTATTTTCAGAAGTATAGGATCTTAAACCTATAATTGTTGTAACATTTTGAACATCCCACCCTTCCTTAAGCATCAAAACAGAAATTATAACCTTGTGAGGATTATCAAGTCTATCTATGGAATTTGCTTCTTTTCTTAGTTTTATTAATTCTTCTTGACTCTTGCCAGTTGCAGTTTCAGAAATTTCCCCATTATCTTTTGTGTGAATTACTAAAATTTGGTCTTTTAAATCAGGGTATTTTATTTGTAAATCCTTTGCCAATTCATCACAATTTTTAGTATCATCAGTCATAATAAATAAAACTGCTTTTTTATTGTTCTTCATTTGTTCGTCGTATACTTTTTTCCATTCTAAATATCCTAAATGAATATAATCTTCAAATCTTTCACTATACCTTGTGCTTTTCTTTTCCTTTAACTTTTGTTTACTTATTTGGTCTGGCACAATAGGATGTTTTACTATGTCTTGATATATCGCCTCAACTAAAGGATAATCAGATACGGTTTGAACAAATATCTCCCCATGTTTACCTTTAGGGGTTGCAGTTACATCAATTTGCATCGACAATTGTTTTTCTTTTTGTAGTAGTTTATTGTAGATATCTTGAATTGATTTAAACCAAGCTAGTTTCTCATCATGAATATGGTGGGCTTCATCATTCATTATCATTAACTCGTCAATATCTCTAACAATCTCCCCCAAATCGACCATTGATTCGTTAGTCTCTCCAATTGGCTTAGATCCTAAATAGAACTCGGAATTGTCTCCATTTGCAGAATAAACGGGTTTATTTTTATTGTTTTCAAAAACTCTATGTATATTAGTTAAAAATATATTTCCTATATTTTTGGTTATATTTACTTCATCTTGTTTATGCAGAGTTAATTGAAAATCTTCATTCCAGTTTCTATCAAAATAACCATTTTCAGGTAATATTGGATCTTCATAAAATATCTTCAAACCTTGGAAGTCATGTAATAATCTTTCTAAAACTATTATATTTGGGGCTATTATTAAAAAGTTTCTTGATAAATCCGATTCCTCTTCATATACTTTTGAAAAATAACTCCAAGCTAAGAGTAAACTCAATACTTTAGTTTTTCCAGAGCCAGTTGCCATTTTAATAACAAACCTTTTCCATTCTTCTTGAAACATGCCTGTTGAAACTCTCCCCGAACTGTCAAATTGCATTAAGTCAAACTTTGTTTTTACTTTTGCTACATCGTGCAAGTAGATGATTGTTTCAACTGCTTCTCTTTGACAAAAGTAATATCTAAAATTAAATACTTCTCCATTTGCTTTTGTAATGGGGTGTTCTGTTTCAAACCACCATTTAAGGAGTGCTTTGCTTGTTTCAGTAGCCCCTTCATAATCTTTATTTCTCCATTCTTCCACTTTTCTTCTTAAAGTCGCAACTAATGGCGGAATCAACTTTTTTTCTCCTTCTTCCCTCAAACTTTCATCAGCAGGAAACCATCTTAATTCAGGAGAGATTATTCCATAAGGGTCTTTTGGAAAGTCTTTATGAAGTGCCATTTTAATTAAATATTAACCTCGATAACCTTCATAGTATCGTTGCCAAATATATCTACGACTTTAATCGCAATTTTCTTTTTACCTTTTCCAATTTCTTTTAAGGGAGTTTTTAATTCCAAGTCACGACTTTTTTTAGTTCTGAATGTTTGCCATTCATTTTCAAAAATATAATCTCCTGTCCAAATTTCTTCATATTGTTGTTTTTCTTGTATTGCTTTTAATGTTCCATCTTTATACGATTTTTCTATAGGTCTTCGGATTATTTCTTTTTTACTCTCAAAATTAAAGTCAACTGCCCAATAATCTATCCAATCAGTCCATTTCTTAGTTAAGACTTCTTTTGTTTCTTTGCCCAATTTGTCTTTGGAATATTTTATTATCTTTCCATTTTGGATGAAAATTTTAGACGAACCATTTTTTAGAGTTTCTTTTATGTTTTTCTCTAAGTCTTGATTATAAAATACTGAAAAACCAGTTAATTCCATAGACAAGGATTTGTTCTTAATAATCGGTTTCACTTCTATATACGAAACATCATTAAAAACAACCTGCCCTTTTTCAACCGCTCTTTTATCAAATACTTCTTTTGGAATATATTTTAGTGACAAATCTATTCCCTTGCTTTTTGCTTCTTCTTGAATATTTGGGAATAATCCCATTTCAAATTCAAATGCTAAAATATCAACCTTGGTTATTCTTTTCTGCCTACATTCCCCAATTACTTCTTCTACGAAAAGCCTAGAAACAGGAAGGTTAATTGGTCCTATTGTAACCATTCGATTATTTTTCTTTCCATGAAATGTTTTGAATCCTTCAATACATTCAGCTTTATATGCTTCTAAAATGTCTAAGACAAAATGCTTTTCTTTTTGTTCTAGTTGTTTCTGTTTTTCTTCATCTCGCAGATTAGGATTAACGCCGATATAATGTTGTCTTTCATATTTTCCAAGATTCAGTATTTCAAAAGCCCGATAATCTTTATTTTGATGTTTTAGCTCTCTTTGAACGCCAATTAATCTTTTTCTTGTTGTATGTATTCCAAACTTTCCTAAATCAGAACCTATCCACTTTCTTCCAAGTTTTTCAGCTACTGCAAGAGTTGTTCCAGAACCACAAAAAAAATCACAAACGATATCTCCTTGATTAGTTGAAGATTCTATTATTCTTTTTAACAAAGCCTCGGGTTTTTGTGTAGGGTATCCCATTAGCTCATTTCTCATTCTATCTGCGGTATAAATATCAGTCCACCAATCTTCTAATCTCTTTCCTTCTTTTTCTAATTCTTTAACTCTTTCTGCGGAATCTTCCGAAGTTTTTCCTAAGAAAGCTCCCCGATTATGTATTCCTGATTTGTGACCTATTCTCGGAGTATTAAATATCGCAATATCTTTATTTTTAGTATAAAAAATGATAGTGTCATGTTTTCTAGTAAACCCCTTATCAATTTTACCAGGACCACTATAACACCAAACAATCTCATTCCTAAAATTTTCTTTTCCAAAAATCTCATCAAGAATTAATCTCATATATGCACTAACTCTCCAATCACAATGAACATAAATACTACCATCTTCGGCTAGTAAATCTTTCATTATCTTTAGTCTTTCATAAATCATAGAATTAAAGCTATCTTGCTTTTCCCCCCATGTATCTCGGTATGCTATTTCTTCTAAAATGTTGGGTTCTTTTGTAAATTCGTCATCTCCTACTTCAATTTTCATAGAAAAATCTGCCCCAACGTCAAAAGGAGGATCAATATAAATTAATTTTATTCCTCCTTGTTTTTCTATCTCCTCTTTTAAAGGACCATTCTTTAAACTACTTAAAATTAGTTTGTTATCTCCCCAAATTAACTTATTTACCCATCCACTTAACTGCCTTCCTTTTCCATCTAACTCAAAAATGGTCTTTTGTATCTTTGTATCTTTTTCATCTCTTGGCTCATCAACTTGTTCTATAATTTGAAATGGCAAAACCACATTGGTAACTTGGTCCGTTTTTCCATTCCAGATAAGTTCTGCTTTTCTTTTATCATCAAATAGAAGAAACCTATATTCATCAGGAAGAGGTTTACCTTGTGATAAATACCTCATTATATCCCTTATTTCATTCTCAGAGAGCTGTGCCATGATTTCATTCCGTTTCCCTACTTTATAAATTTTGGTAACTCAAAAGGTAACCTCAAGATAAAAGTCATGGTAACCACTTTCTTCTATGGGAAAGATAGAGGAAGTAATTAGCTTTGTCGGAAGTAGTAAGCGAAAAAAGAGCATACTGGAACTATTGAATAAGTCAAAATTGTGTCAAGCTGAAATCATGAATAAAACTGAAATGTATAAATCGCATACTTCAAGAGAACTTAAAGCGTTATCTTCAAAGAGTCTCATAAAATGCATAAATCCCGATGCAAGAGAATATAAATTCTATCGAATTACACCTCTTGGAAAGAAAGTCTTGAATTATTTGAATAATATTGCTTCTTTTCAGAAGAAAGACAAAAAATAGGTTTAAACAAAATTACTTTATACCTTCAGCCATCTCAATCACCAAGGGGGATTATCTTTTTTATTCCAACTACCACTACTACTTATCCTACCATTAAAACTACCACCTTAACTACCACTAAAATTTATTCTTAGAATTACTTTATCCCATCAATCCTCTTCTTCAACTCATCCAACCCTATCGGCTCATAATTCATCTTTTCGACACTTACATTAAAGCCATGCAGACTTTCTTTTTCATGAATATGCCCATGAACATTAATGAAACCTTTGGGAATATCTTCTTTCTTTAGAGGATTGTGGCTAAAGATTAGATTGCTTATTTCTAAAGTTCCTTTAATGATTATGAATCCTGCTTTTCTAAGCATTTTATGATCGTGATTACCTTTTAACAAAAATATAGTTCCATTAAGAGAGTCTTTTAGCTCTTTAACTTCCTTATCACTTCCTAAAGCAAAGTCTCCGAGATGAAGGACAATATCTTCTTTTCCGACTTTATTATTCCACCTTTTAATCATTTCTTTGTCCATTTCTTCTACACTCTTAAATGGGCGATTAGAATACTTGATTATATTTTCGTGGTGAAAGTGAGTATCTGAGATTATGAAGATTTTCATTTTTAACCTGCCTTGTTAAATAATTCTTCCATCTCTTTCAAATCAAGATGAACTGCTCCAATCTCTTGCATTTTCTTTAATGCTTTTTCTGTAAATCCGTTTTTAGAAACAAATAAGAATTTGTAAGTCCCACCATAATTAAGATATTTTGATTTTCTTTCAAGTTCTTCAATAACATCAGTGTCTAATTGTTTATTTGTCCATTTAACTTCTCCAAGTAAAAAGTTCTTTTCTTTCAAGTTATATGCAAGAACATCTATTTCATTGCTATTTCTATCCCACCAAGAGCCAATGTTTTCAAAGTTTAGTTTTAATCCTTTTATTTCTTTAGTGTTGTATAAAACTAAAAGTTCCCTTACTATATCCTCAAATATTCTTCCAACATAGCTATTAAGGTCTTGTTTTATTAAATCTGAAACGAGTTTAGTATTTCCCAAGTTAAGAGCAGTTTGGTTTGGCAATATAAATTTATACCAAAACTTAAAGAAATTATCTTTAGTTTGATATCTCCCCAGTCTTTCTTTACCTAAAACAGGATCTTTTCTTCCAATTAAATCAAGAAGTTCGTCAAGTCTACTAAGATAAGCAGACATAGTTTGTGAGGCTATCTTAGTCACATCTTCTATCTCTTTTAGGGTTTCTTTCCCAGAAGAAGTTGCACTTAAGATAGCATTATATTTTGCATGGATCCTTACATTTTCATATTCCAATAGATTTTTTGGTTCATCAAATAAAACCGCTCCTTTTTTTAGAACTAGTTCAAAAATTCTTTCATAAATGTCCCCCTTACTTTTTTTGAATTTATCAAGATAATCAGGAGTTCCACCAAAGACAGAATAAGTCATTACTTTATCTTCTTCGGGCATTTCTTTAAACATTAATCTGAAATCAGAATATTTAAATGGAGAAATTTTTATTTTTTGTGCTCTACCATATAATGCTCCTGCCTTACTATTTGTAATTTTTTGAATCATTCCAATAGAAGAGCCAAGAAGCAAAACTAAAATCTTTTTATGTTTTAATTTTGAATCCCATGCATTTTGTAAACTGCTGATATACTCTGGGGCAATATCTAAGAATCTTTGAAACTCATCTATAACTAAAACAAATGGTTCTTTATCCGTTTTATCACCAATATAATTTAAAAATTCGTAGAAGTCTTTAAAGACTAATTTTTCCCCTAGTTGATCTTCTACGGCTTTAGACAGATAATTTAAAATTTCACTTTTTTGAGTTACTTCTACATAAAAATAAAAATGGCTTTTTATGTTTTTTAGAAATTGTTTAACTAGTTCGGTTTTTCCAACTCTTCTTCTGCCATAAAGAACAAGCATATTTGAGGGAGATAGCTCTGCGTATTTCTCCTGTAAAAACTTCAATTCATTCTTTCTATCAAAAAATTCTTTTTCTGCCATGTTATATTATTATGATAATATTATAGTATTATCGTGTTAATATTACTTTATAAATCTTTCTTTTAGCTTAATTATCTTATTCCGTTACTCCGTTATTCGCTCTAATATGGGTATAAGAGTATTAACGGAAGCGAAGCCCACTCCCCCCTGTGCCCTTCATCTCCGTTATTCAGCAGAAATGCCAACTAAAAAGCTTTCAAAATCAAACTTAGGAATAGCTATCCTAACTCTTCCACGACGATTAACCGCAGGTTTCCATTGAAAATCAAAAAGCCTTAACATTTCTAAATCATCCAAATAAGCCCTATATTGCCTATCTCCGACCTTGCCAAACCGCTCCTTTTGGGCAAGCAAACCATAGGTTTCGTAGGCGTTTGGGTATGTGACTGCAAAACCATTATTTTTTCTTGCCTCTAAACACAAGGCAACAACGACCCATCTTAAATGCCTTGGAAGAGTTGGAAAAACTTTATCAATTTCAGACATCTGCAATTCCTTTATTGCTTCTTTAATAATTTCTTCTGAAATTTTATCTTTTCCAAGCATTTCTGTAATAACTGCTGTTTTTTCCAGAAGTTTTATTGCAACCCTTATATCTCCCCAAATGTCCGAGCTAAATTTGGATATTGTTGCTAATGTTTCAATATCATAACTTCCTTCAATCATGCCTTCTTCTGCTTTCTGTTTTAATATTTCAAGAATATCGCCTGGCTGATATGCACTTAGCATTTTAACTTCTAACTGCATTCGACTTCTTAACATTCCCTGCATTTTTCCAAAGATGTTAGGATCATTTGAAATAAGAATAAAACTAACTTTTCCATAATTGAGTAACGGAGAGAATATGTCAACATGATTATCTTTCTTTTCTATTAACTTATCTACTTCATCAAAAACAAAGACTAATTTCTTTGTTCTCTTAGTTAAAAGCATTCTTTTTAATTCATCAGCCAATTCATCTCTATTCTTTCCTTTTTCACTAAAAGGTTTATCTCTTACAATTTCAAGAATATGTTTTGAAATTGAAGTATAGCTATTTGTTTCAGAGCAATTTATGTAAACTGGAATAATTTCATTGCCTAAAATTTCCAAGGCTCTTTTTACAGAACTTGTTTTCCCATTCCCCGTTACTCCACTAATGAAGAGCCTATAAACCTCGATTAATCTTATTTTGTTTACTATTTCTTCAATTAAATTATTTCTTACGGGAATTGTTGCAGGAATGCGGTTAATGTCAAAGACACCCTTATCTTTTAGTATCATTCTAACACCTTGGCTAAAATAACCGCACAAACAGCCCAGGATCGCCCCACAAACGCCTTTAAATTCAAAGATCCCATCGGAGTTTGGCATTTATCTATACCTTTATTGGATCTTGCCATTTTCTTTCAAAGTTTTATTTAATTCTTCCAACATCATTTCAATTTTGATTAATTTTGAATTTCTTTTTAGTTTCTGTCTACATAACTCTGCTAAAGAAACTTCTTGCATTTGAGCTTCTCTTATCAAAAGCTCTTTAGTTGAAGTTTCAATTACGAAGTGAATCTTTGTGTTTTTCCTTGCCATCATGAATTGCTTTGATTTGATATTCTATTTCTTCTATCATAAATTTTAATTTTGAAATCATCTCTTCCAATGTTCTGCTTATTTGCTGACTTACTATTTCTGGCTCCATCTTAAAGCTAAATCTGCCCCCATTTTAAGCACATTAACTGAATACTAGGGGAAGCCACCCCTAGTATTTCCCTAGTAATTGTGACTCTTCTTTTTTCCATACTTTTTATTGCCTTTTTTTATTTTTAAAGTCCTTAAAGGGATATCTCAGATTTTTTTCTGAGGTATTACTGAGATATTTTTGATTCATGCTTTGGCAAAGAAGTCTTTCTTTAAAACAACATTATCTGTTTATACTAAGTGTTGAATTATAATAATAGAAAATACCATATTGGAGAATATAAATCAGCATTGACAAGTTTTAAAAATAGGCGATCTCTTAGAATCTTAATAAAATTGCGTCCCTGCGAATTCCAAGCTGGCGAGTTACTCGGTGGGAGCATATAGAAAAGGTTTGATGCTCTTTTAGGGGACGTGGTTTATAGTCCAAAGGACAAACCAATGACAATGAACTTGTACAACCACGAAAAGATGCTAGAGAGGCAGATTGCGATAGTGAAAGAGTCTGATATCTCAGATGAGAATAAGGATTACATCCTTCAGTTTAAAGACTATTTATTGAGTGATGGAATTGGAATCGCAAAAATAGCGAGATATATTGTAGAACTAAGGAAATTGGCTTCAATGCACAATAAATCCCTAAAAGATGCAGATGAGAAAGCACTTAGAAAAGTTGTTGCAGTTATAGAACAGGGAAGTCTTGCCCCTCAGACTAAAAAACTCTTTAAGATTGCAATAAGGAAATTTTATAGATTTATAAGAGGAATAACTGAAAAAGGAGTTTATCCCCCAGAAGTAAAATGGATAAGCATTGCGATTGCAGAGAAAAACAATAAGCTTCCAGAAGATTTGCTTAATGAAGAGGAGATAAAGTCAGTTATTAGGGCTTGCAGGAATGTAAGAGATAAGGCGTTAATATCTGTTTTGGCAGAGTCAGGGTGTAGAGTTTCTGAAATAGGATTAATGAAAATAAAGCAGATTAGCTTTGATGAATACGGGGCAAGGCTATCCGTTACGGGAAAGACGGGGGCGAGAAGAATATTAGTCATCTCATCTGTTCCTTATTTGACCTCTTGGCTTAATGAACATCCAAACAATAACGATCCAGAAGCTTATTTGTGGTATAATCCCCAAGATGGGAAATTTCTTTGCTATACGAGAATTGCAGACATTCTAAAGGCAGCCACAAGGAGGGCAGGAATAAAGAAAAAGGTTCATCCTCACTTGCTAAGGCACAGCAGAGCCACAATACTTGCTCCTATTATGAGCGAGTCTGCAATGAAGCAGTATTTTGGATGGACTCAATCTTCTAAAATGGCATCTATCTATATTCACTTATCTGGAAAGGATACTGATGAGGCTATTTTGAGAGCAAACGGAATAGTAGTTAGGAAAGAAAAAACTCAATTCTTCCTTAAGCCAATGAAATGTGAAAGATGCAAGACAATAAATGAGCCAACAAATAAATTCTGCAAGACTTGCAGTTTTGTATTGGATGAAGAAGCTAGGAAGGAGTTATTGGTTAAAAATTCACAGAGCAGTGAAGTAAACAAAGTAATGGATCTTCTTTTTAATGATAAAGATGTTTTAGCCCTTGTAGCTCAGAAAATAAAGGAGGTTAAACTCTGAGCATGAAATCGATAGATTTAAATATATGCACAAATACTAGTATTTATACTAAATATAGTATATACAATAAAATGGCAACTTTCACAGTTTCAATACCTGAAGAATTGAAGAAAAAGATAGAAGAACATTCAGAAATAAACTGGGCTGAATATCTTAAGAAAAGGTTTGAATTAAGAATACTAGAATTGAGAAAATTTGAAGAGTTGAAAAACTCAGGAAAAATCTAAAATGTCGAGTCTAACTTTATCCGTAAGTGATGGAATGAGAGACCAGCTAAAGAGTCTCCAATGGGTTAATTGGAGTGAAATAGCAAGAGAAGAGACCATGAAAAAAATAATTTTTGAAAATTATATGAAGACAGGCAAAATAACTGATGAAGAATGGGAATTTTGTGATAAGATGGACTGGCATCCTGTTGATGAGTTGCCACTAAGAGAAGATTTTAAGAAAGAAATGGAAAAGAGAAAGAAAGAGAAAGGCATTAAATTTAAGAATATTGATGAATTGAGAAAGCTTATAGAGAGGTAAGATGTACAATCACGAGATAGTTCCCTCTTTACAGAGAGACCTTAACAAGCTTTTTAAGAAAGATAGAAAGACCTATGAGGCAGTCATGGGTAAAATTAGCGAAATTCTTGAAAATCCACAACATTACAAGCCATTAAAATATGATTTGGCAGGTGAAAGAAGAGTGCATATTATGAAAAATTTCGTTCTTAAATTTGAGATAACTGAATCAACAAAAACAGTTAAATTTATATTTTTCAGTCATCATGATGAGGCATACAAAAGATGAAACAAAAAAAGATAAAAACAACATCTAATGTAGAAAAGACTTGGGAAGAAGTAACTAAGCCATTAAGAGAAGATGTCAAAAAGGCTGGAATGAAAGAAGAAGAAGCTGTCGATATTGTTCATAGATTCAGGCAAAATAAATAATAAGCATTACTCTGGATATGAAAGTCATAATGATAGTTATTGAAGATTTGGTTGCTTTTTCAACAATGGTAACTCCAACAAGAAAAATAAATGTGGTTCTGGAAGATCCGACTGATGACAAATTTATTGAGTGTGCAGTTGAGGGAGAGTCAGATTATATTATAACTAATGATAAGCATTTGCTTAAGATTAAAGAATTTGAAGGAATTAAGATTATAATTCCGTATGAGTTTTTAAGGTTGTATTTTAAATAATTATTTATTGCTTTTTTTGTCATGTTTTTTTAATGCGGTTTCTAGATTTCTTAAAAATACTTCTGCGTGTTGTAAACATTTTTTATTTCTAGATTCATCATTAGTTCGATTTGTGAATCCAACTCTCATTTTATTTTGATCATACTCATGATAACTCAATGAGACAGTCGAATTTCCAGTTACAGGGTCTCTAAGTTCATACGCCCTATTATCCATGACTTCTCCATTTTCGCCACTTTTCATAATCTCTAAGATTTCTTCATAACCTGTTTCTGTTCTAGGATTTAATTGTTTATGAGTATTAAATAATGCTCTTGCAGTTTCTTCTGGCGAGAGGGATCTTGGAATGTGGAACCAAATCTCAGCACTTGACCCCCCATACTTGGGCGTAACAACAAGTTCAGTTTCTCTTTCCTCGCCCTGTAAGTAATAATCAGTTAATATATCTCTTAGATCTTTAGCTACCTTATGAGTTATTTCTGATCTATCAAAAACAACCTTTTTCTTTACATAGTTTCTTCTTGGTTTTACCTCTGAGTGGGCAGATACGAAATTAGTCAGTTCTCTTAATCCATACATATATACTCTTTTTGTCGGATCGATAGTTGAGGCAACATCAAACTTATTACCTTTGACTAAATCTACTAAGTGTGGATAAAAATGAATTTCTGGAGCCTCTCCATAAAGCAAAGAAAATCTTCCGTCTTTTATATCATCTAAAAATGGAAAGAATACAGATCTTATTCTTCTACCTTCAAATTCAAATTGTTTGAAGAAATGATTTATTTGGGCATAATGATCGCAACCAGGGCTAACGTATAATATTCCCAAATCTTTTAGCTTCTTTATAACATCTACATCGACAGATCCCTCAATTTTTCCTTCTTCGCTACGTCTTAATGGAACTTTATTCAGAACAGAAATTGGAAAAATACTCTCTTTTGGAACTCCCATTTCACCAAAATATGCCTCTATTTGTCTGTGTTGTCTTAGACCTATATCAATTACGTTGTGTTCTGGAGTAGAAACCAATAATGGCACTAACTTAACATCTCCCTTACAAATATCTATCAAAGGTTTTATAGTATAATCAAGTATCAAGTCTGGATGAGGGATGGGTGGTAAGTCAACCATGAGGAATGTTGTATCTCTCATATCTCCATGAACTATTCCTTCAAGTTTTGCTCTTTTTTCGGGGTGCTTATACAATGTACCAACTGGAAAAACTGCGAGTTTTGCTTTTGTAGGTTCTATTTCAAGACCCATATAACTTAACCCATTATTAAAATTAAGAGTAGCTCCGTCATTCAAGGTTACATTTTCGACTTTTAATCTTTCATAATCAGCTAAATCTAAACAAGAGAGGTCTTTATGACCTAGCAAGGTTCCCGCTAAAGAAGCCTGATGATCAGTATCAATTATTCCTACACTATGTCTTTGTGCTAATGCAGCACTCAAGTCTGTAAGTATAGAGGTCTTGCCTACTCCTCCCTTGTTGTTTACGGGGAATATTATTGTCTTTGTCATTCTATTTTCTCAGAATAAGGCTTCTGTTGTGCCACCAACCTCAAAAACTGAACTATTGAGCCACTTTTAAATCTTCCGAAGAGAGGACTTTTATTCCATGTTGAGTAACTATTTCAATAAATCCCAAGTCGTTGAATAAGAACAATATTTCCCAGCAATGCTGTTTAGTTATTGAGAAATTTGGGCAAAGCTTCGCAAATATATCTGGAAATGGGATTATATCCTTTCTGGTCTCTTCGCTTACTTCATTGAGCCTTTTCAAAAAAAGACCATATAGTCCGTTAATGGGTTTGTTCTGCATTTTTCTTTCTCAATTGATTTTGATTTAGTTCTTCGAGAAGCTGAGAAATCTTCTTGAACCATAAACTATCTTCTTTGGGGCGATTTATTACAATTAGTCTCTCTTTTAACTTTTCTTGTCTTGCTTCCATGTTCTTTTCATGATGCTTAATAGTTATAAATTAATTAGATAAAAATATTCTAGAGAAAAACTAGTAGGAAAAACTTAAAGAAAAACTTAAGTTAAAGTTTAAATGAAATACTCTAAAAAATATCTATTGCTCTTCATCTAAGTTTTTTTATCGGGGCAGTATATAACCTATTTGTTTCTAAAATTTCCATGAAAACTAAACCAAGCAGGAGGTTAAACATGAAAACACAAGTCTATCTTTTGGTATCTATGCTGTTATTGTTGGCTATGTCAACTATTGTAATGGCAGTAGATTTCAATCAGACTATCAGCTCACAAGACAAATCGACTTTTGACCAGATTCTTTCCCCAGTTATGAAGATATACAATTTAGTGAAATATGCAGCTTCTGCTCTTGCAGGGGTTGTTCTATTATTCGCTGGAATTAGCTATATGACTTCTGGAAGTGATCCTAAGAAAAGGGACAATTCCAAGAGCATGGCAATGTATGTCGTTATTGGATTAATTGTAATTTGGGCGGCTCCAATGA
>Ga0247842_10002168_pt1 | contig 29993 bp, 32 predicted proteins | sample LaCruzMarch2015__3_FD_192411 | JGI IMG/M metagenome (GOLD analysis project Ga0247842, IMG submission 192411) | Freshwater microbial communities from meromictic Lake La Cruz, Castile-La Mancha, Spain - LaCruzMarch2015_19m | ecosystem: Environmental > Aquatic > Freshwater > Lake | place: Spain...
TTGTTAATTGTTGTTATCTCAATAATTTTGATAAAAGTATTTGGAAAAAAAAGATCTGGAAAAAAGAAGTAAACTTTATTCTTTTAATTAAATTATAATATTCAACACTCTAAATAGCTTTAAAAATATCCCCCGACTAATAAAACTATGAAGGAACAGAAAGAAATAAAACAAGAGAAAGAAAACATTGAAAATCTTCCAATGCTGAATGTTGGAACAGTTGGGCATATTGACCATGGAAAAACAACACTTGTTTATCGTCTTACAGGCAAGTTTACAGATACACATTCTGAAGAACTTAAAAGAGGAATAACAATTAAGTTGGGTTATGCAGAGACAATAATCGGGGAAGGAAATAATCGAAGATATGTGAGCTTCGTTGATGCACCAGGGCACGAAATGCTTATGGCAACAATGCTTTCAGGAGCAGCAATGCTTGATGTTGCGCTACTTGTTATTGCTGCAAACGAAGGAATAAAGCCGCAAACACGGGAGCATCTTGTTGCTCTTCAGGCAAAAAATGTTAAAAATATAATCATAGTCCAGAATAAAATAGACCTGGTAACCCGTGAACAGGCATTAAAAAGTTATAATGAAATAAAAGAATTTGTTAAAGGAACAATTGCTGAAAATTCTCCGGTAATTCCAGTATCAGCACAACAGGAAATAAATCTGGATTTGGTAAAAAAAGCACTTCTAAATATTGAAATACCAAAAAGAGACGCAAAAGCAAAGCCTCTTTTTCTTATCGCGAGAAGCTTTGATATAAACAGGCCAGGAACATCTATAGAAAAAGTTCATGGCGGTGTTATTGCAGGAGTTTTGAAACAAGGAACACTTAATATCGGAGACGAGATAGAAATAAAACCGGGGATGTATGAAAAAAAAGCAAATCAGTTCATTTATGAAACAGTAAAAACAAAGATTATTTCAATTTATAGGGGCAATTATTCAATAAAACAAGCAACTCCTGGCGGAAGCTTGGCATTAGAAACAGAATTGGATAATATTCTTACAAAAACAGACACACTTGCTGGTTGTGTTGCCAGTAAAACAGGCGAATTGCCTGCAATAGTTGACAGGGTAAAAATAAAATTTAAATTATTTTCACAGTTATTTGGAGTAAATGAAAATACCAAGGTTGAAAATCTAAAGACAAGCGAATTAATAATGCTAAGCGTTAATACTGCTATAACTGTAGGAACAGTAAAAACAATAAAAGGCAATGAAGCAGAAGTTATTCTAAGAGTTCCTATTGTGCCAATAAAAAGCGAAAATATTGGTATTGCGAGAAGCATAAACGGGCATTGGAGACTGATTGGATTTGGCGAGCTTGTCAATTCGCCAAATTAATAATCTAACTAAGTAAATGGACAAGCGAGTGGAGTTAGTTGATTTACCTAATAAACAATAAAAAGAAGTAAATAAATGCCGGAAAAGATAATTTTTAAAAATTAATATTTAATATTGTTGGGTAAACCCCTGTATTTTTTCCCTGCAATGTATCCTCTCTTGCAGAATGGTCTCGTGTGTTATTGTCAACATAAACTCCTAACTGGTCATAATTGTTAGGTTCATATCTTTTTTGTTCAATAGTCTGGCATCCGGCTGCAGCAAAAAGTACAAGTGTCGCTAGTCCTGCCATTGAAATATTTCTAGTAGCTCTTTTCATGCAGAATTAATAGCTAACATGTTTATAAATTTTCTGCTGTCTGGAATGTTTTTACTTTTCCACTTTTTCCGCACGAACATGATTCAGTCCAAACTTATTTAACAAATCAATAACTTTCTGTCTCACTTCACTTTTTCCGCAGCCCTTCCGATTAACTAAAATTATTTTTCAAGAATTATCTTATTTTTATTTATTCTTACTTTTAACTCATCGCCTTCTTTTATTCCAGACTCTTTAAGCGCAGATTCCGGAATATTTATTTTATATTTGAAGTAGGCTTTTCCGTTATATTCTCTAGATTTTTCTTTTAATACTTTCATATTTATTTTAAGTTAATAGCCTTTATAAATTTTTAGAGACCGAAAGATTTAAATACTTTAGAGCCCTAAAGTTATTATGAAAATAGATCTATTAGAATTTTTGCCGAAATCAATAAATGGAAAAAAGGTTATAGTGGGATTATCCGGCGACGTGCTTCCCATTGGTAAAATGGTAAAGAACTTTAATGGAAAGATAATTGACACAAAAATAAGAAAACTTGATTATTCGGACAATTCTAAATCAAAAATATTAAAGGTTCTTTTTGAAAAAGATGCTAGTTTAGAAAAATTAACTAAAGAGACAAAACTTAGTCAGGATAACCTAAGATGGCATATTATCAGAAGTAATAATTCATTATTAAAAATTGGTCTCGTAAGAGTAAAAGAAAGAATATTTTGTCCGTATGAGGGTATACCTGGCGGAGTTGTAAGGTCTATTTTTACTATAACTGATAAAGGAAAAAATTATAAATTGGAAAATAAACAAAGAAACCCCCGAAGAAAAGAACTTGTCTTGATAAATTCAGATAACGAGGAGTTTATTCTGTCTAGTTGGTGGTCTTCTTGGTTAAAACCTAGAATTGAGAACCTTAAATTTGACTTTTTAGAAAGAAGATTTTTGTACAAAGTTCCTAAAGATCAAATTTTAGTGCAGTATGAAAAGTCTAGGGGCGCATTTTATTCCGCAATTTTACCAAAAGAAATAGATATTAATAATGAACATTTTATCACCGCTCTAGGTCTTTTACTTGGAGAAATGAGAATAAGAAAAAGTGATATTTCTTTTTCTAATACTGAACCCTTTCTTGCGAATTATGTTTTAAGCTCCTTGAAATCTTTTGGTCTCTCAAAAGAAGATTTTAATTTCAGTATACAAGTAAACACTAAAAATTATAAGCCGGAACATGGTGATTTGATTACTTATTGGTCTAAAGAACTTGGAATAAGTAAAAGTAATATCTTCAATATATTTGAATATAAAAATTATGGTACTAATCGGGCCCAAGTTGGAAGAATAGATTTTATTTATTGGAATATCGTACTCAAAGAAATTATAAATAATCTAATAAATTATTTTCTCACTAATTCTAGAAAAAATAAAGATTATGCCATCTATATGTTGAGAGGGCTTTTGGCTGCTGAGGGTTATGTTTGTGCTTCTACAATAAGTGGTGCACTTGATAGAATCGGTATTAGTTCTTGTTCGGATTACAATAAAAAATGCATTATAAATTTGCTAAAAATATTGGGTATTACTGCTTTTTTTCGAAAAAACGCCGTAGTTATAAGTTCAAAAGAGAATTTTAATAAGATAATTGGATATGAATTGCTCAAAATTTCTAAAGATAAAACTAAATTTATAGAGTTATACCGAAAATTAAAATATCAAAAAGAGCGGATTTTAAAGGTTTAACTTATACTTTGCACCCGCTTATATCTTAATCTCATTCTGTCTAACAATTCTATTGTTTCCTTTTTGTGGGCTCCTAACCCCTTCCAATCGAGGAGTATCTCATTGATATATTCTTTTGTTTTATTTATCCCCTCATTTAACATTGATTCATTAATAGGTAGGCAGTACTTTGGAAATATATGGCCAATAGCATAATTTGTTTCAAGCATAACTTTATTGCCTGCCGGGCTATAATGACCGCCCCCAATAAGAAATGTGGGGATTACTTGTTTTCTATTTTTTTCTTTCCATTTTTCAAAATTTTGCAAGTCAAAAATAGTTTTTGCTATTATCGCTGCTGTTTTCTTGTCTTTCCATTGCTCTTCTCCTGCGCCCAGCTCGATAAAACAGCACGGTTTTTCTATCAGGGGACCATGATGTGTGCATTCTAAAGTTATCAGATAATCAGATTTATTTTCTTCTGCATTATCTTTTAATTTTTGGAAAAGATATTTTATTACTAGGGCTGAAGTTGGACAGATTTTTCCTGCCTTTCCTCCAAAATCTGCATTTCTCCAGTTTCCAGGAGCATGAACTGAAAGTGTTTTACCGCCTGCTTTTGATTTGTGCCTTGTAGCAAAAATAATAAAATCAAAATTTTTTATTCTATCATCTTTATCTATGTTTTCTGAAAATATGCTGTCTTTCTGAAGTTCTATAATCGGAATTTGAGGGAGATAATGTTTTTTCAGTTCATCTGTTATGTTTATGCCTGCTTCGTCTTTCTTTGAGTATAGTACAATGAAGTTCATTTTTTATTTTTTCCTTTTCCTTTGTTTAGTGTAATAAGTAGGAATAGAAAGTGAATCAATAATAGACTGGTCTGTTGGTGCAGAAGTTATTGCCCGATAATCTTTTTCAGAAGGAAATTTTGAAGTTTTTATTCTTGTTATTAAAAGAGAATCAGGTTTATTCTTTTTATTAATGCAAAGCCAGCATTGATAACTATCTATTTTGTAACCTCTTTTTATTGCTTCATTAGAATGTTCTTGTTCATGCATTGTTCTGTTTATTATTTCTTTTGTAGAAAACAAAGAAGTTGAGCATAAGAAATTTATTAATTCACCCAAATTGTTAAAGGAATAACAATCTCCAGGATTTAAAAGAGATTTGTATCTTTCATCAAGCTCTCTTCTTTTTTCTTTTAAATAATTAAACATCTCAGATTTATCATTGCCACATGATACTCTTATAAAAGCAAGATTTTCTTGAGCTTTAAGATCATTATAATAATAAAATAAATCTTCTAATTTTGTTGTGGGAGGAATTTTTGGTATTGGAAGATTAGTCCTTTTTTCAATTTTTTCTTGGTTACTTCTTGATAGTCTGTAATACTCATCAAGCATGTAGTTTCCTGCCTTTACTCCCGGCATCGCTTGTCTTGAAACTGCATCAGCAGGAAGATTTGCTGGAGCTAGGTGCAAATCTTCTTCTGGCTCAAAATTATATTTTCCTTTTTTCATCTTTTTACCTCTTTTCCTTCAATTATAAGTGTAGAAGGTTTTCCTGAAAGTATGCCACTATCAATAATAAAATCAACTTTATTTAAAATCTCTGGTTTTATCTCGCATATTTTATTCGCAAATGGTTCTCCTGAAATGTTTACAGATGTAGTAACAAAAGGAATTCCTATTTCCTGAATTCTTTTTGTAAACTCTGAATTTGGGATTCTTAATCCAATACTATCTGAATCAGATATATGCGAAAGAAAATTCATAACTTTCTTTTTTAAAATAATGGTGTAGGGACCAGGTAAATATTTCTCTAAACTTACGTCAACAATAAAGTTTTCTTTTATCCATTCATGAGAGGGTGCAATAATAGAAAGCGGTTTGTTTTTATCTCTATTCTTTATCTCTCTTATTTTTTGAACTGCATTTTTATCCATTGCATTACAACCTAGTCCGTAGATTGTATCTGTTGGATATACAAATATTTTTCCAGCCAAAATTTCTTCTTTTATGTTTTCCATAGATTAGATTCTTAAGAAGATTTTATATATTTGCTTATTCTTGATTTTTTATGCAAAACTTGCTGATAAGGAAGGTTTCACGCCAAGAATTAAGAAAAGGAATAGAAATTATAGATATTCTTATTGCAATGGTTCTTGTTTTGCTTGCAATTGTTAGTTTAATTTATTATGTTCCGCTTAAAGCTCAGATAAGTGCACAGGTTGAAACTTATGGATTTATCGGCCTTTTTTTTATCAGTGCCTTCATGGAGTTTATTCCACAATATTTTAACCCTGTTTTTCCTATGATTGTTTTAATGGCCGCAGGATTTAATATCCATCTTGCGATAGTTATGACTTGTTTTGGTTCTATCCTTGGTTCTTTTTTTGGATTTGAAATAGGAAAAAAATATGGTTCTAATATGGTTTCCTCAATTTTTGATGATGAAACATTGTTTAAGATTGATGGTTTTATGAAAAAATACGGCAATCTTTTTGTCACCATTGCAGCACTTACTCCTGTCCCATATATCCCAATGGTGTTTGGGTCATTAGGGCAGACTAGAAAAGATTTTATTATTTGGGGGATTATTCCAAGAGTTTTGGGATTTATATTTTTAGGATATGCTGTTCATCTAGGTTTTGTTTCGATGAATTTATAAGAATATTTTTATAAACCCGTGTTTATTAGTATTTTTATGGAAGAGGTTAAAATATTACTTAATATTATTATCCTGCTTACAGCAATTCCGGCAGGATATCTTCTCGCATGGCTTTGTAAAGATGAGTTAGTTGATGGAAGAAAATGGTTTTGGATTATTTTTTATTCTTTGATTGGAGTGATGATTTTTTTTCTTATCTTTTATATAAATCAGAGTGTTGTTTTAAGTTTAATTTATATGATAATTGTTACATTAATCAGTTTGAAGAAGAGTCGGAATTAGAATCTTTATAGCTGCTAGGTCTTTCCCATACAGACATGTTTTCAATGTTTCTGTAGATTTGATTTATTATTTCTTCATTTGTTCCCCTAAATGGTGCGCATAAAGAATCATAAATACTGAGGTATATCTTTTTTATATTCCCGTCAGCATCTGTTTCATATGCAGCATCTTTTTCTAAACAAGATATGGGGACAAGTTTTCCTGTCCCACCTTCTTCTCTATACTCGAAATCTTCAAGATTTATCAGTTCAAGCAAACCTTTGCTGGAGCCATATTCTATGAATGTCCTTCCTTGATTATCCTTTAATAATCTTGCTTTAAATTTGACATTTAGTGGACGAGAATTTTTTCCTTTTCTTTCTAATTCGAGATTTATTTCTTTTTTTTCTTTTATCTCAATAGGATATAATCTTCTTTTAAGTCTTGCAATGTATCTCTCAAGCGGATCTTTTGTTCTGGCCATATTTTTTCCTTGAAAAAAGAGAAACTAATAAATCGTCCAGTTTTTCCTCTTTTTTTGTTGTGCTTAATCTTAGACAACTTCTTCTTAGAATATCTTCAATCTGTTCATTTATTGTAAACATATTTTTCTTTGCTCTTTTATCTATAATTTTTAAGATATCTGAATCAAGAAAAATCGAAACTTTATTTTTGAATTTATATTTTGGTTTTAATGCACAGAATGCTTTCTCAATCTCTTCAATAGGCCAATTATTTTTTAGGAGTGGCTCTTTAATTTGCCAGTCGTCAAATCCTCTTTTCCTTGCTTCTTTGATAAAGTTTACTAGTTCTTTGTTCACCATGTTTTTATTAGCATATTTATCGAATTAATTAAATCTTTCTATGTTCTGTCTTAAAAACTATGCTTCTGCCTATCTGCCTTATTATCAGATGGAGTATTATTAAACTAGTGACTACCAGAATTATGAAGGTGTAGATATTTTCAAATTTTGCAAATGCGATATCTGAAGTTTTACCTATCAACCACCCAAGAATAATTATTGAAAAAGACCAAATTACAACAATAGGGATTTCTTTAACAAGAAATTCTTTTAGAGTCATTTTTTTTCTCCCAAGATACATCAGAATTGGAACTGCTATCCCATAAGTGAATTTTATTAAGATTAAAAGGAATTTATTACTCGGTGCAACTTCTATTTCCTCTTTGGCTCTTTTATAACCTGCGCGTATTAGTTTATATTTTTTCAGTTTTGATAAAAATTTAATTTTTCCAGCTAAAAACCAAACTACATCTGAAAGAAACATTCCAAATGTGGCTAAAAATAAAACAATCCAAAAAGATAGTATACCTTTCCCAGATAGTATGGCAAGAATAATCATTGTTTCGCCACCAAGTAAGAATGAACTGATTAGTGTAAGCAAGATTGGATGACTAGTTATTGATGGAATTAGAGATTCTATCATCTGTTAAAAAGTAATAATATTTTATAATTTTTTGATACCATGAAATTTAAATTCATTTTATTTTTTCTTAGGACTAATATAAACTTTCTGGACAGCAAAGCTTTTGTAAATTCCCTCAAGAATATCTGTGCCTGCATAACCTGCAAGAAGAGAAAGTCGAGGATCAAAATCAAAAATTGCACCTACAAATATTCCGATTACAACTGCAATAAGAACTGTAATTGCATAATAACCCCATAATATTTTTCTTCTTAATGACAGTGCTTTGAGAAGTCCAACAAAACCTCGTGTTAATCCTCCGACTCCTCCTAGGATTATTGCTAAAAGTAGTGAGTCCATATTTTTTCCTTTTCCCTCTTTTTATATCTCTTGATTGTTTTTGCTGTTTTTATATCTTATCTTTGCCTAAAGCACCCATGGTTCTCTGCTCGTAAGCCCTCTCGCTTTCTTTGTGCAATAGGCTCGTGAACTTGCTCGGCTTCAATCTCCTTTTTTTGCTATCTACTTTCACTATCTGATAAATCAAAAATCTCTTTTTCTGTAATTTGATGACAGCCAGGATAACTTACGGAAATTGCAGCCGCAATATTGGCAAGACATATACACTCTTCTAATCTTTTTCCCTTCATTATAAAATGAGAAAACGCAGCGATAGCAGTATCTCCTGCACCAGTAACATCAATTACTTTTCTTTTTTCAGCAGGAAAATCATATCTTTTACCATTTAAACCAAAATAACTTATTCCTTCTGGGCCTCTTGTGAGGAGAATATTAGAATTTAGTTTTTTCATCAATGCCTCTCCGGCTAGAATTTCATCTTCAATTCCAGTCATTTCTCTAACTTCCTTAGAATTTGGTTTGACAAGAAAAACATTTCTGTAAAAATCAATATGTTCGGGTTTAGCATCAATCACAATAGGAATGTTTTGTGTTCTTAGTTCATCCATTAATCTAGAGGAAATCATTCCTTTTCTGTAATCAGAAATAAGTATTAAACTAGCATCTTTAATTTTACTCAAAATTTCTTGAACATGATTTTCTTCAATATACTCTACTTCTTCATCATCAATTCTGCACTTATATTGGTCATTGACAAATATTCTTTCTTTTACTATTGTTTGTCTTTTTGAATCTTTGATAAACTCGCAAGATACTTTAAAATCTAAAAGAATATCTTCTAAAACTCTTGAGTAATGATCACTGCCGACAACACTTATAAGTTTAAAGTCTGCACCAAGACTTGCAAGATTTGCAGCCACATTTCCTGCTCCACCGGGTTTGTAATCTTTTTTTCTTACTGAATAACAGGGGGCAGATTTATGCTCAGGATTTTCGCGGGTAGTGCAATATCTATACTTGTCAAGCATAACGTCTCCGATTACAAAAATCTTTCCTGTTTTCATAATTTTTTAGAGTTTTACGAATATAAAAAGATTTAGGGGATAGTGTAGCAATATTATTTTTGTCACTGATTAATGCACACACATATTTATAAGGTATCAAAAACTGAAAAAGATTATTATTTTATAAAATTAAAAAAAGAAAAATGAATAAAAAAGCCAAGTCAGTTTTGTTTGTGTGTCTCGCTTTTTTAGCAGTGAGTATGATTGTTTTGCTTTTTGTTTTGGCTTCTTCGAATGTAATTCCGATATCATTCAATGTTGAGGAAGATGATTCTACACTTTACAATTTTACTGTTAATAGTACGGTAAATATAACTCAAGTAAATATTACCTTGCCTGTAGGGTTTAGCATTACTGATAGTACAAATGGAACTTCTGCTGTTTTTGATGTTTTTGTTAATACCTCTAATTCTGCTTCATGGACTAATACTACCCAACAATTGATTATTCAAGATTTAGCACAGAACTTTTGGTTTAATGCTAGTGCTACTACACCTGGAAATTATAACATTCTTGTTAATATAAGTTACACTACTAGTGAAAACAATTTATCCGATTTTAGTACTATTCCAGTAATAGTCAATGATACAACTCCCCCTTATTCAGTAGAATTTGGATTAGTTGGATCTACTCCTGAAGGAAATGTTACAAATAGTACTATTGCTATAAATGTAACTGCTTCTGATAATTATCTTATTAAAAATTCTACCGTTACATTATATGACTCATCTTGGGCATTGGTAACAAATATAGATGGAATGAATCCTTCTTCTCAGAATGTTGGAAATGAAAGTATGTCTTGGCAAACAAACTTTATGAGTTTAGCAAATTTGACCTATCATGTTAACATTAGTATTTATGATAATGCAAGTAATTTAAATCAAACAACAAGGGAGATAACATTAAATTATACTGATGATGTTGCTCCACTTATAGATTTTATAACTCCTGCATTTGTTAGCGGAAGTTATCAAACAAATTATGTCCTATCAAACTTAACTATAACTGAACCTTATTTGAAGAATGTTACAACTTATTTGTATAACTCTACTGGCCTTGTAAACTCCAGTATGGTTGGCGGAGCTTGTATGGGCATGGGAAGTATGGATTGTTATTATAATAATTTTTCTAGCTTGCCTGAAGGTATTTATTACTTGAATGCTACAGCTTATGATACTCTACTTCATGTAAATTCTACTGCAACAAGAACAATAACTATTGATGGTAGTGCACCGGTTGTCCATTTAGTAAGTCCACAAAATAATACTCTTAGAAATAATATTACTACAACTCATACTTTTAATGTAACTGACTCTTCTGGTCCTGCAAATTGTACAATGTTCTGGTTGGGGGGGGATTCAGTCAATATTACCTCTGTGCCTGTTGATGGAAGTACACAGGATGTACCCGGTATGTGGACTAATTCAGAAGGTACATCAAGTTGGTATATTAATTGTACTGATACTGCTGGGAATACCGGAACAAGTGAGGTATGGTCCATTACTTTTGATACCACTGCACCAATAATAACTATAACTAATCTAGCCAATAATACTATCCTAAACGGAGCAAGTATCCCATATAATATTACTGGAAATGTAAGTGATGCCATAGTTGGTGTTAATTTCACTTCATTTTATCAGAACGGAATATTAAACATGTCTTCAGTCGATTATTCTAATCCAGGAGTAGCTTGGGCACAATTATGGAATCCTGCTAATGGCGTTTATAATTTAACAGTTCAAGCATGCGATTATGTAAATAATTGTGCAAACGTTTCAGTATATGGTATAACTATTGATAAAATTAATCCTAGCATAAATAGTGCAACTACAACTAATGCAGATGTCTTTTATTCAGTATTTGATAATATTGTAAATATCTCCGCAAATATCACTGATGTTAACCCAATTATAGTTACTGCAAACTTCAGTAACCTAAGCACATCATTAAATTGTGGAAATGGTGCTAATGCGATTTTGAATTTAACTCTTGCAGGAGATGGATTTTATAAAGGTGGATGTGATATTTCTTCTGCAATAGCATCTGTTACAAATCCTCAACCAAAAATAATAGTAATATCTGCTGTGGATACCGCAAATAATAGAAATAATACTGCCTTGCCTATTATCGCACATAATCTTGATGTTCCAGTTATGCAATCTGCTTTAGGTCCTGGTGGATGTAATCAAACAAGATTTGGAAGTCAAACAACAAATTTCACAAGAGAGCTTAATTTTAGCAGTATAAATTTTGTTATTGATACAGAGGCAAACTTTTCATGTCTTAGTGGAGGAATAATAATCTCTTCAAATTTTGTTGATGTGAATATTATTAACATCTCATCTATTGATTTATCTACCCAAGAAAAAGCTGCAAAACTTCAACAATTACCTCAAAACTTGCAAGTTAACCTAACTCCTCCTCATCAATTTGGAAATTCAAGAGTTTATATAAACTCAACTTTCTTTGCAGAATTGAATAGGACATCTATAATAAAGTTTTTTGATCTTCCTTTTGTAACACAGCCAGTTATAGTACCTGGAGATGGAGCAGCAGGAGTAAATACTTCAACAATAATTTGGGCATCAAATGGATTTAGTTCAACATTTAATGTTATAACTGGAAACTTGACATTTACCGTATATGGTTTTAGTGAGTATGACATTAATGAGAGTGTAAAACCTTTGATAACTATTAACTCCCCATTGGCAGGTTCTTATTTAATAAATAATACTCCCACAGTAAATGTAACACTAAATGGAACAGGAACAGAAATAAGTGCTGCTTACTTTTTTGTAAATGGTCAACCAATTAAGTATTTTAACAGTTCGGGAAATACTGCTAATTGTATAAATACTGCCGGTTCTGAAATATTTAATTGTGTCTTTACTCCTGGAACAGCAATTCCAGATAATGCTTCAGTTAATTTAACAGTTAATGCTTATGATACTGGTGGAAATGCTCCTGGAAACATGAATTCTTCTACAGCTTTGTTTGGTATTGATACTGTCGCACCTGATGCAGATGTTTATTCATTAATGGCTAATGGTGTTCCTTATGTTCCTGGGACGTGGACTAATGGATTAGTATCTGTTCGATTAAATTGTAGTGATGCAACTTCTGGATGTAGATATGTGTGGTATTATGGATATACTTCAAATCCACAGTTTAATATAAGCGCCCCATTTAATGATTCGCTTTTGTCCTATGATTCTAGCGACGTATTTCGTGATGTAAACTTCACTTATTTTGGACAAGACATTGCAGGAAATAACGGAACAATAGAAAGAATTTCAGTTAAAATTGATAGAATTAAACCAAATATCGCTATCAATTCTCCTGTTGCATTTGCAAATCAAAGTAGCAGAATTATCAGTATGAATATTTATACTAATGACACAAACATGAATTATACAAATATAACAATCTATAACTCTACGGGAATAGCTAAAAATTCAACAGTAAATACTACTGCGAATAATCAAAATATTTCTATATCTTTAAGTGTTGGCATTGATGGGATTTATACAATAAACGCTACAAATTATGACCTGGCTGGAAATATTAATTCTACTACAAGAACACTTACTGTTGATACAACTTTCCCAGCGATAACATATAATTCAACAACATCTGTAGATGGAGCAAACTTATCTCAAAACTCAACCTATGTAAAAGTCGATACAAGTGATACAAACTTGAAAAATCATACGTTTGTACTTTATAATTCTACTCATGTAGTATTGAATACTACCCAAACAAGTTCAATTGTTAAAAGTGTTAATTGGACTGATTTAGGTGATGGAGTATATTACTATAATGTTAGTGCTACGGATTATGCCAATAATATCAATTGGACAAGTACTAGAATGATTACTCTAGATACTGCTGGCCCTTCTATCTCCCTAAGTGAATCAAGCTCTACTAGAGAATCTTTAACAATCGATATAAGTGCCAGTGATAGTGGATCTGGTTTGAATGGAACATGTACTTCAAACAGGGGAACAGTTAGTGGAACAACAAGCATAACTGAAATAGGATTATCTTGTGCAACAGATTATACTTATACTTTAACTTGTTATGATAATGCTGGAAATAGTAATGTTGCTGCTTCAACATTTTCAACTTTAGATTGTGCTTCTTCGGGTGGTGGTCTTAGCTCAACTACAACAGAATCTCAGATAGATGAAGGATATTTAGCTACATTTTCCTTGGGAGAACTTCTTAACTTTAAAATAAATGGGGAAAGTCATAAGATGGTTATTCTCAGAATAAGAAATGGAACTGTAGACTTAAGGTTCTCGAGTACACCTATGACAATAACAATGGCTAATGGCGAAGAGAAAAAGATTGATTTGAATGCAGATAATCTTTATGATTTGTTTGTAAAAGTAACTAATTTAACAAACAGCAAGGTAACAGTAAGCTTGAAAACAATAAATGAATCTGTAACACCTAGCGAAGGAAAAACAACAATAGAACCGATAGAAACAACACCGGGAGTTGGTGAAACCATAGCAGACACAATCAAATCTACTCCGATGACAACAAAGCTGATTACTGCTGCAATTATTATAGTTTTAGCGATAATACTCTATGTTGTTTATAGAAGAAACAATAAAGGAAAGGTAGCTGTTGTTCCTCAACACCACCATAAACATAAGTGATAAGTATCTGATTGAATAATTTTTTGATTATCTATTTTTTATTATTAGGGCGAATAATTAAAAACCCCCCTTCTTTAATATTTTTATGCTTTACATAATAGGGCTGGGATTGAACAAGGAAGGGTTAACTCAAGATGGACTTTCTTGTATTGGGAAATGTTCAAAGATTTACCTAGAGGGCTATACTGTTGATTTTCCATATGCAATTAATGATTTAGAGCAAGTTATTGGCAAAAAGATAATTTCTCTTAAGAGAGAGGATGTTGAAGGTGATAAACTAGTAAAAGAAGCTAGAAAAGAAGATATTTGCTTGCTTGTTTATGGTTCTCCTCTTTTTGCTACAACACACACTAGTTTGATTATGGATGCTAAGAAAGCAGGCATAGAATCAAGAATTATCTATAATGCCAGCATATTTGATGCTATTGCTGAAACAGGGCTTCAACTTTATAAGTTTGGAAAGATAACGAGCATGCCTGCTTGGAAAAAGAATTATTCTCCGGATAGTTTTCTTGATATAGTAAAAGAAAACCAAAAAATCAAGGCACATTCGCTTATTCTTACTGATATTGGTTTAAGTTCGAAAGATGCACTTTCACAATTGGAAATTTCTGCTGAAAATAAAAAGATGAAGCTTGACAAGATTATTATTTGCTCGCAGATGGGAACAGAAAATAAAAATATTTTCTATGATAATTTAGAAAATTTAAAGAAAAAAGAGGTTAGACTGCCTTTCTGTTTTATTTTAGCGTCGGATATGCACTTTTTGGAGAAAGAAGCGCTAGAGAGTGTAAGTAAGTCGGTTTAAGTTACTAAAAGAATAATTTCGAAATGGGCTTGTGAGATAGAGAGAAGTAAAGAGATTTTTTAGTATGCAATTTGTTCTTATTAAAAAGATTTAAATATAACCTACTTTTCATTACTTTATGGCTATAAAAACTAACAAGGGTGCTGAAATAATCTCAATCACAGCCAAAAATATCTCAATTATTATTTGATGAGCAAGCCCATTTTCTGGCTTGCTGAACTTTAAAATGCCTGAGCCAGATTTATTAAAACTTGCAGGATTGCAAGATGACGTGAAAGAGCAAAGAATGACAGAAGAAGAGGTAAAAATAAAACTGAATTTATTTGAAAAACTCTTCTCTCAGGGCTGTTATTTTTGCTCAAGAATTATAGCAGATGAGCTTTATTTTGAGGATATTGGTTCTGCAAGAGGTTATGCTATGGTTTGTGCAAGGGCATATGGGCATTATCAGAGAATTCGTCGAGAAAAAGGCGAAGAAGAGTGCATAAGAATTAATAATATCTTCATGGAGTATCATTTTGGTAGCTGGCTTCTTGATTTAGACAGAGTGAAAAGACAAAAAATAAACTCTATAAATAAATTTAAAAATGAGGAAAGGCAAGATTAAACAAGGATATGGTAAGTATTGACGAAAACGAAAAAGAGGTATTAAAGTTTTGGAAGAAAAACAAAACTTTTGAAAAATCCCTGAAGAAAACTTCCAAGGGAAAACCCTATATTTTTTATGATGGTCCGCCATTTGCAACAGGAACACCCCATTATGGTCATATTCTTGGTTCTATAACTAAAGATCTTTTTGGAAGATTTTGGACAATGAATGGAAGATATGTTAGAAGAGTTTGGGGATGGGATTGTCATGGTCTTCCTATTGAAACTCTTGCTGAGAAGGGTCTTAACATCAATTCTAAGGACGAGATTGAAAAGATGGGGGTTTGTAAGTTTAATGATTATTGCAGAAGCAAGGTTCTTGGTTATTCTGATGCATGGAAAGTGTTCATAGAACGAATTGGCAGATGGGTAGATATGGATAAAGATTATAAGACAATGGATAACAATTACATTGAAAGTGTTTGGTGGGCATTCAAGCAGCTTTATGAAAAAGGTTATATCTATGAAGGAGAAAAAATATTAATGTATTGTCCTCGATGTTCAACACCTCTTTCAAAAGCAGAGGTAGCAATGGATAATTCTTATAAGATTGTTAAGGATGAGACTATGGTTGTAAAATTCAAACTCAAAAAGGAAGATGCTTTTGCTTTGGCCTGGACCACGACGCCCTGGACATTGCCGTCAAATCTTGCTCTTGCTGTTAATCCCAATTTAGTATATGTTTATATCAAAGATAAAAAAGATGGAAATACTTATCTTTTAGGGAAGGATTTATTGTCTAAATTTTATAAAACCGAAGCAGATTATCAAATAATTCGAGAATTAAAAGGCAAGGATCTTGAAGGCAAGGAATATGAACCATTATTCCCTTATTTCAGCAAAACTCCCAATGCTTTTAAGATTATTTTGGGAGATTTTGTTAGTGCAGAAGATGGTACTGGAATAGTCCATACTGCTCCTGCATTTGGTGAAGAAGATTATGCTGTCTGCAGAAAATATAATATCCCGATTGTTCAGCCTGTTGATGAAAAGGGAAGATTTACAAAAGAAGTCTCTGATTTTGCCGGAAGATATATTCATGATACAAATACAGACATCCTTATTTTTTTAAAAAAGCAAGGAAAGGTTGTTTCTGTTAAAAAAGTTGAACATGAATATCCTTTTTGTTATAGATGCGAGACTAAACTTATTTATCGTGCAATTCCGGCATGGTTTGTTAATATCCAGAAGATAAAACCAAGATTATTAGAACTAAACAAAAAACTAAATTGGTATCCTGAATTTTTGAAAGAAGGAAGAGTAAATCATAATATTGAAACCGCTCCTGACTGGAATATTTCTAGAAATAGATATTGGGCTTCAGCTATGCCTGTTTGGAAATCAAAGGATGGAGATAAATTAATTATTGGTAGTATAGAAGAATTAAAGAAATATGCAAAGAATCTACCTAAGAAAAATATAGATTTACATAAAGACTTTTTAGATGATGTAGTTCTTGTTAAAGATAAAAAAGAATATAAAAGAATTCCAGAAGTATTAGATTGTTGGTTTGAATCAGGAAGCATGACCTTTGCTCAGTTTCATTACCCATTTGAAAATAAAAAGTTTTTCGAAGAAAACTTTCCTGCGCAGTTTGTTGCAGAATATATCGGGCAGGTTAGAGCATGGTTTTATTATATGCTGGTTTTATCGACGATACTTTTTGATGATATTCCTTTTGAAAATGTAGTCACAACAGGAACAATTCTCGCAGAAGATGGGCAAAAGATGAGTAAGAGCAAGAATAATTTTATTGATCCTTTAATTTTGATTGAGAAATATGGCGTAGATGCAATAAGGTTTTATCTCATGTCTAATCCTGTTATGAATGCGGATAATATTAATTTTTCAGACAAAAATGTAGATGAGATTTATAAGAAAGTTATGGTTCTTCTATATAATGTAAATAATTTTTATGCCCTTTATGGCCATATTCCAAAGGCTAAAACAATAAACAGCAAAAACATTATTGATAAATGGATTCTTTCAAGAATTGAGGAAACAACTAAAAATGTTAGTGAGAACCTTAAAAAATATAATACTATCAAAGCATGTGAAGAGATAAGAAGATTTGTTGATGAATTATCGACCTGGTATGTAAGAAGATGCAGAGATAGGTTTAACGATGGAGATTCTCAGGCTAAATCGGTTTTAGGATATGTGTTAGAAAAACTTTCAAAAATAATTTCTCCGATTATGCCATTTGTTTCAGAGATTATTTATCAAGCAGTTGTTGATAAAAATGATTCTGTTCATTTACAGGACTGGCCAGATTTTAATGAAAAATTAATCAATATAGAAATTAATGAGAAAATGCAGTTAACTCGTGATGTAGTATCTATTGCTTTGAAAGAAAGAGATAAGGTTCATATTTCACTTAAACAACCCCTTGCTAAACTTGAAATATCGGGGGTTGAACTATCAAAAGAATACCTCGAACTTATTGAAGAAGAAGTCAATGTCAAAAAAGTTGAATTGAAGAAAGTAAAAGAAAATGAAATCAAAGTTATTCTTGATACAAAACTTACTCCTGAACTTGAAGCAGAGGGTTATGCTAGAGAAATATCACGAAAAGTTCAAGCACTAAGGAAAAATGCTGGACTTGTTAAAGAAGATTTTATTGAACTTGTTATTGTTGCTGATGAAAAGTTTGGAAAAATAATCGAAAAGCAGAAAGAAATGATAAAAGAAAGAACAAATTCTAAAAAATTTGAAATTAAAATTAACAAACCTGCGCAGAAATATGCTACAGAAATAGAAGAAAATATAAAAGATAGCAAAATAACACTACTTTTTAATAAGCTCTAAATCGGGGCTATCGTTGTAAATTAAAGTGACTAAAATCTACCTTAAGAACCCAGTTTAATAAAAATTACCGACGATAAAAATAAAAAAGTGTATTTCCAAGCATAAAAACATTTAAATAGTATTGCTCCTTGAATAAATTAATAAAAAAGGGAGTAGATAGACAATAAACCAAATGATAATAAGCGAAGAATTTTTAAGTAGATTGAGAAAAATATTTGATCTTAATCTTTATGAGGTTAAAGTTTGGGCATCACTTCTTTCAAGAGGAGTTTCTACAGCAGGAGAATTAAGTACTATTTCTGACGTTCCTAGATCAAGAACATATGATATTCTTGAAAGTTTAGAGAAAAAAGGATTTATTGTTATGAAACTTGGAAAACCTATAAAGTTTGTTGCATTAAAACCTCATGAGGTTATTGAGAGAGTAAAGAAAAATCTTTTTGTTGATGCACAGGATAAGGCAAAAAGACTTGAAAAATTGAAGAATGAAGATGTTCTTAAAGAGCTTACCAGTTTGTTTTCAGAAGGAGTTAAGTTTGTAGAGCCAACAGATATGTCTGGCAGTTTGAGAGGAAGACAGAATGTTTACAATCATCTTGATATGCTAATAAGAGAAGCAGAAAATACTATCACTATTGTTACAACTGCTGCAGGTTTAAACAGAAAATTGGAGAATTTGCTTCCTTCACTTGAAAAAGCAAGAAGAAGGGGAGTAAAAATAAGAATTGCTGCACCTATAAATGAGACCAATAAAAAAGTAGCAAAAGAATTTTCAAGAGTTGCTGAAATAAGAAACGCATCAGGCTTGAAAGCAAGATTTATAGTAATCGACTCTGAAGAACTTATGTTTATGGTTATGGATGATGAGAAAGTACACCCTAACTATGATGTTGCAATTTGGCTTAATGCAGAGTTCTTTGCAAAGGCATTAGAGCAGTTGTTTGAAGTTGCTTGGACAAAATTTAGCAAGGCGTGATTCTTTAGAATTTATATTTAAACTGGATACTGCTGTCATTTAATATAACTTTTCAACCCCAATAATGCTTTTATACCTTCCCAGAATATTCTTTTTATGGGAATAGAACAAAATCTTAAAGAAAGCTTCAAGAAAGTTAAGGAAGATATTGAAGGCGTGAAAGATGAGCTTGCTTTTGCAATGAAAAGAATAAGTCATATGGAAACAATGTTAAGCAGGAAAGCGATTAGTGAAGTTTCAAAATCTGGAAAAAAGAAAGGTAAGAAAAAATAAATAAATTATTAAAACTATTTTCTTGAGATTAATGGATAAACGAGCAAAACAATTAGCCGATTTGATTTTGGATTACTCTATTAAACTGAAAAAAGGCGATAGACTTCTTTTACAATATGATCCCGTTTTTATGAATTATGGAGAAATTCTTGCAAGGGGTGCTAAAGAAAGAGGTGCTAATGTACGACATGATTGTTTAACTTGGAATCCTGATTTTTTAAGAAATTTGCTTACTAATGAAAATTATAAGTGTTGGGATGACGACAGAGACAGAAGAATTGATTTGGCTGGTTGGTGCACTACCAGAATATTAGTTGATGCTCAAGAAGATTTAGACTATGCAAAAGAAATTCCCCTTTCACGGGTCTCTGAATTTACTACAAGAGTTATAGCTCCTTATAAAAAGGTTCTTTATAGAGAAAAAAATGGAAAGGAAGTAGTTAGATGGAATATTTGCGCATATCCGAGTAAGGCTCAAGCAAAACTAGCTGGAATGAGTTATAAAAAATATTCTGATCTTATTTTTAGTTCTTGTTTAAGAGATTGGACTAAATTAGAAAAAGATATGCAGGAAGTAAAAGTTTGCTTCGATCATTCAAAGCTTGTTGAAATTAATGATGCAAAAGGAAACCACTTGCAGTTTAGTTTAGCCTCTAGGGCAGGCAAGGTTTCTTCTGCAACTCACAATATGCCTAGCGGAGAAGTTTTTTATGGACCTGAAGAGGATTCTATTGAAGGTAAAATCTATTTTGCTATTCCTTCCTTAAGAGACGGACAATTAATTCAGGGAGTCACATTAGATTTTAGAAAAGGAGAAGTAGTTAGTTATTCTGCTGAAAAAAATCAAGCATTTTTAGATTCTACTTTAAATAATATAAGGGGTTCTAAGAGAGTCGGGGAATTTGGAATCGGCTGTAATTATGGGATTTTTCAGGCTAGTGGAAATTTAATCTTGGATGAGAAAATTGGCGGAACAATTCATCTTGCACTCGGAAAATCAATTTCCACTGATTTGAATGATGGCGGGGGCAAAAGTGATGGAGATACTCATTGGGATTTGGTCTGCGATTTGAGACCAACCGCAAGTTCAAAAGGTGGAGAAATTTATGTTGATGGAAAATTGGTTCAATCAAGAGGCATGTGGATTAAGGATATTGATAAATATTATAAGAAATAATCCTACTTTCTTTTTACACCGGTCTTGTCTTTAGAAGATTAATCTCAAGATATTCTACAAAATCCATTAAAGAAAGGTTTGTGACGCTTTCTCTGACTTCTTTAAACCCAAACTTCTTTACTTTTCTAACTTCTTTTATTTTCGGAATCATATAAAAAGATACTGCAAATCTGGATATTCCACTTATTATGAATACTATAAGCAATGCAGATAATCCGAGGGTTGTAGGTAATCTTGAAGCAAGAATTCCACCAATTAATGGACCTATAAAAACACCAATACCATTGATAACATTAAAATAAGAAACGCATATCGCTATTCTTTCTTTAGTTACAGCCTCATAGATAAAATTATTTGCAGATAGGTTAAATCCTGCCCAGACAAGCCCGCCAATCGCTTCAATTATAACCAAATAGACAATTGTTGCAGTAGGACTAATGGGATATATAAAAAATGATATAAGCCATAAGAAAGGCAGTGCAGGAGTCAGATAGCCGCATATTTTAATTAGATTTATATTCCCATAAGAGTCAGTAAACTTTCCAAGTCCTGTCATGAATAAAAATCCAGTAATTGCCGGGCTTATGATTATCGCCATATAGGCGATATAACCTAGATTAAGTTCTTTCAATATGTAAACTGCAAAAAAAGGCGAAGCAATTGTTAGAGTAAGTGAAACAAGAGCATAGTATATCACGAATTTTCCATAATTATTAAACCACATTTTCTTAACAAAATCTAGAAAACTAAAATAACTCTCTTTTTGGGGTTTGAACTTTGGTTCATATTCTTTTGTTAGATAAATGACTGATATCATTCTTCCAAGAAAAGCCAGGGTAAATAGAATTATAAAACCAAAAAATACTTTTGAACCCTTGAAATAATCAAGAATAAACCCCGCCATTAATAGACCAATAAGGGCAACAAAACCAGCAATCTTTGTTCTTTTTCCAAAATAGTTCCCAACATCTTTTGAGACTAAATCTTTTATCCATGAACTCCAAACAGGGCCTGCAAAACCTCCGAAAATGATTAGCATAGTGTAAATTATGACCAGAGATGTAAGTGTTAAATCTGAATTAAGACCATGATAATAGAAAAAATAGCCCATAAGTATTAGGGGAAGCCACATTAATCCCTGAAGGAAGATACTCCAGCAAACTATCTTTTTTCTTGATACTTTGCCCATTACTTTTAATGTTAAAAGCATTGAAAGGCTTCCAAGTAAAGAAGGAAGAGAAGTTAAGAGTCCAACATAGGTATTAAGATTTGGATTATTTTTTCCTATTTCGATTACATAGGGTGCGAGATATCTAAGCCCGAACCCATCCATTACACCATAGCCTGTTACTTCTTTCATGCTCAAAGCCCGAGCTTTGGCTTTAAGTTGCTCTTCATTCATTTGTTCTTCAGTTAAGTTAGAAATAGTTTGTTGATTGTTTTGATCCATCTTTTACGCCCCTATGCTCTTTTTAGGGAGGTTCTGCTTTTAAGGTTTTCTAGAATCAATTTTTAATCATAAATATTCTTTCTATGCCCTATTTCTATAATCATAATAACTAATCTTTCATTAATAATATCAAGAATAACCCTATAATCTCCAACTCTTAATCTGTAATAAGGACTTCCTACCAATCTTAAAACAAAATGTTGTGGTCTTATTCTTATTCTTTCTAAGGCAATACCTATTCTGTCTCTCATATCTGGAGAAAGTTTACTCAGCTGTTTTTTAGCTTTATCAGAAACTATTATTTCGTACATTTATCTTTAGCTCCTTAACAACATCAGCCCATTTATGTACTCGTCCTGCTATTATATCTTTTTCTGCTTCAGCAATATTTCTTTTGGCTTCTTCAGAAAGTTCCATTTTATCTTCAATCATGTCCCAGATTATTTCTTCATAACTTTCTTTTTCATTAAATTTGAATTTTTTTAATCTAGATAACAATTCTTCGCTTATTTGTATTGTTGTTGCCATATTAGTTATATAACTTACTATAGTTTATAAATCTTTCTAAATTTAAAATCCTTTCTTTTTCTTCAAATATTCAACAATTTTGGGGCTCATAAACGGCTTTTCATTTACAAGGGTATATCTGAAAGGAAGCTCAACACTTTCAATATCATTTATTTCAACTTCTATACCATCTTTAAACTTTAAATCTTCAAATTTTTTGCCATCAATAATTTGCTTAACAACAAAAACCGCATTATCTGTTGACATCTGTTCTTTGCCTATATCAAATGTTTTTGGATTTTTAATGAATTTTGTTAGTTCATCTTGTGTTCTTTTTTTTGGAGGATAATCGCCCAATATGCCTCCGAAAAGAAAATATTCAAAATCCGCTGCGGATTTTGGGCTCAAGGTTTCTTTTGCTTCTGGGTCGAGAATGCAAATATTATTCAGATTCATTTTTGTTACGCTTTCTTTGCTGACTTTTCCCCATTTGCTTAACTTTTTTTCATCAGATTTATTTTTGATATTTGTGAACCATAAATTATCCTTGTTTATTGTTTCGGAGATATGTTCATATTCTATCAGGCACCAGGGCCATAGTTTTGGTTCGAGGTGTTCTATTATAAAGGTTTTTTTGGTGTTCATTGTTTTATATCCACGCAGTTATATCTTCATTCATAAATTTCCATTTATCCCAGAAATAGGGTCTTTGATAATCTGCTTTAGTATAAAGTTGGCCCATGTCATCTATAACATGCCGGCTTGCTTCTTGAAGTATTATTTCTTCATACTCCTTGCCAAATCTCTTTGATAGAGTATTAACAATTTCTTCTATTCCTTCCTGATGATGTGTTGTTTCCCTATGTAGTAGGGGTTCTGGGGAATTTGCATCAAAATTAGCATCTAGAGTTTTGTGAATCTTTAGAAGGAGATGTTTTATTTTCATTTCATCTTTTTTATAAAGTTCAGGATATGTCTGCATAACACTTTCTAATGAACTTTTATAATGTTCTTTAAACTTCATTTTATTGCTGTTGTTCTCCTATCAAATGATGCACTCCTACCTCTTTAATTATTACGGAAACATTCTTTCCTAAATTTTCCTTGCTTGTCTTTATGAGAACAATATTATAATTTTCGTCTCTGGCTTCATAAAGATTTTCTGAAATCTTTTTATCAATAAAAACCTCAATCTCTTTATTGAGAAAGACTTTTTTGTTTTCCTCTGCTGTTCTTCTGTGCTCTTTCATTAGTTCTGTCGTTCTTTCTTTAACGATTTTGTTTGGAAGTTCTTTTAGTTTTCCTGCCGGTGTTTGTTTATGTTTTGAAAACTTACTTAAATTTAATACACTTGGCTTGAATTTTCTTATGAACTCAAGATTTTGTTGGTGGTCTTCTTGAGTTTCAGTAGGATAGCCGACGATAATATCGGTTGCAATGGTTATATTTGGAATTGCTTTTGTAAATGCGTTTATTATTTTTTCTGCGTCTTTTATTTGATAGTAGCGTCTCATGTCTTTGAGCAGTTTGTTGCTTGCAGATTGAATTGGAATATGCAAGAATTTATACATTTCTTTGTTTTTGTAAATTTCTATGAGCTCGTTAAGTATAGGAAGAACATGATTTGGGTTCATCATGCCCAATCTTAGTTTAAAGTTATGCTTTAATGCAAATATTCTGTCAAGAAGCTCTGGAAGTTCTGCTTTGTCTCTGTCAAGTTCGTATGATGCACAATCCTGAGATGTCAGCCATATTTCTTTTGCTCCATTTTGCAAATCGCTTTCTATACTTTTTATTATGTTTTCTTGGGGATATGAAAAAAGTTTTCCTTTTGCAAGTCTTGTTTTGCAATATGAACACTCTCCTAAACATCCCTCGCTGATTTGATGAATTGAAATCAGTTTGTTTTGTGGAACTTTTGGAAGATTCAGCTTTTCTTCATTTTTCCTTGATAAATATTCTTGCTGTTCTTTCTCACCAAGATTTCTCTCTTGATAATCTTTTATTATTTTCACAATATCTTTGAAATGATGTGTTCCAAGAAAAATTAAATTCTTGTTAAGTTTTTTTAGTGCTTTTATGTCTGTTTCAGGCATACAACCTGCGACAATAATAAGTTTTTTTGATTTTAAATCTTGGATTCTTCTTTGAATTTTGCTTTCTGTTTTTGATTTTACTACACAAGTATTAATAATGATTATTTCTGCGAGTTCTTCATTATTTGTTATGAGAAAACCCGCTTGCGAGAGAAGCCCTGCCATGATTTCGCTGTTGTTCTGATTCGCAGAACAGCCGTATGTTTCGATGAATATTGTTTTTTGTGGCATAAATAATAAAGAAGGGGTGGAGTTTTAAAGATTTACTTTATTATAGTCTCAACTCAGTTAAAATACTATAGTCTTAATTTTCTTGCTAATTCTTTAATCTCTGCTTCTTCTGCTTCAGGACCATCATTTGAGCAGATATATCCATAATTTACATATTTTTCAAAATAGGTATTTATGTTACTATGAATTTGTCTCCATTCGCCTTTTTTCATGTATCCTGTTCCATGAAACGGAACCAATTTTATATGGGCATGGTCAATTCCTGTACCTTCCATTATTAATCCTACTCTTCCAACATCAGATAATCTTTCGATAAGATGTTTCGATATTTTTTTTGCTTCAATAACAAAATCTTCTAAATCTTTGTCTGGCATCTGAAGTACATCACTTCCATAATGTTTTTTGGGAATTAATACTGTAAATCCAAGAGTATTTGGAAAAGGAGACAACCATGCGACATATTTTTCATTTTCCCAAAATTTTCCTTCTTTAAGAGGTTGAATGTTACCTCTGGCTATTTCACAGAATATGCACTTTCCTTTCTTTGTTTTTGCATCGTAATTTGCCATAGATTTTTTAAGGGATACAATCTTTTAAATCTTATCAAACTTAGAAATCTTACATCTCGTCCATCACTTCAATGCCAAGAAGATAAAGCGCGTTCTTCAGCGTTATCATAAAAGCTCTTACAAGCTTTAATCTGAAATCTTGATTTTTTTCTCCAACTACCTTGCAAGCATGATAAAATTCGTTGAAAGTTTGTGAAAGCTGGAAAGTATAGCTTGTAATTATTGCAGGATTAAGATTTTTTTCTGCATTTTCCACTACTTGTGGAAATTCTCCAATCTTTTTTATTAATGCGAGTTCTTGTTCAACTATCTTATTTTCAACATCTTTGCTCTTTATTTTTATCTTTTTTGCTTTTTTTATTATAGAATTTGCCCTTGCATAAGAATATTGCAAATATGGTCCGCTATCTCCTTCAAAATTTAATGCTTGTTCCCAGGAAAATTCAACATCTTTTATTGGTTCATTTCTTAGTATAATATATTTTACTGCACCTACTCCAATTTTATCAGGGTCACCATGTGTTTTTCTCTTTTCAATTTCTTCTTTTGCTTTTTCAATTGTCTTTTTCAAAACATCTTCAAGAAGAACTATTTTTCCTTCTCTTGTTGCGATTATTTCTTTTCCGAAATTTACTGTTCCAAAAGGAACGTGAAAACATTTATCTGAAAAATCATAACCAAATTTTTTTATTATCTCAAATAATTGCTGAAAGTGAAGCATCTGCCTGTAATCAGTTACATAGATAATTTTATCAAAATTATACTTTTTCTTTCTTTCAACTAATGCGCCTATATCTTGGGTGATGTAAGAAGCTGTTCCATTACTTCTGATAATATACTTTTTTGGAAGTTTTTCAAATTCAACAAAGACTGCCCCTGTTTCTTTATCAATTTGAGCTATACCTTTTTTCTGAGCATTAAATATTATTTCTTTCCCTGCATCTGAAAACTTGCTCTGTCCTGTTGTTTCATCGAAATTAACATTAAGTATTTTGTATACTTTATCAAATCCCTTGCCAGATTCTTTTATTATCTCTTGCCAGATTTTATGCGCTTTTTTATCTCCCAATTCTATAAGTTTTAATTTTTCTCTTGCTTTGTTTGTCCATTCATTGCCAGTATAATCCTCTTCCTGTCCTTCTACAAATTCAGATTTTTCATTTTCACAGAATTTTACATATAATTTTAAAAGTTCTTTTACGGGGTCTTGTTTTAGAGCTTTTTTGTCTAGCCATAATTCCCAGGCAACAATTAATTTTCCAATATGCAAACCAATGTCACCAAGATAATTAATTCCGGTTGCGTTGTATCCTAGAAAATGATGTATTCGCATTAATGAATCGCCTACTATTGTTGATCTTATATGTCCAATATGCATGGGTTTGCCTATATTTGGCCCAGAAAAATCAATTACTACTTTTTTCCCTTTTCCTATTTTTGATTCGCCGTATTTTTCATCTACCTTATCCAAGGTATCTTCTGCAATAAATGTTCTATCAATAAAGAAGTTTATGTAAGGTCCTTTTGCTTCTATTTTTATTATTTCTGCCCGAGGTTTTATTTCTTTTGCAAGATTTTTGGCTATTTCAACAGGATTTTTCTTGAAAACTGCAGCAAGTTTGAAGCATGGAAAAGAAAAATCTCCCAGATCTTGTGTTGGAGGTATTTCAAGAAGGCTTTCTATCTCCTCTTTTTTCATCTTTGTTTGCTTTTCAAGAAGCTTGGCAATCACGTCTTTCATATTAGTATTGTTAAAGAGGGGGGATTAATAAAGTTTATTGATTAGACTATAACTAGATAATATAAATTCTTTTATATCTGAATTTGTTTGTTTTTTTCATGGAGCTTCAAAACGATTTAATTAATCGAGGGTATATCCCTCTTGATAAATCTTGGATAATAAGGATGGGAATTTTAGACTTGATAAATTCTAAAAAAGATATTTCCACATTTTTAGAAAGCCAATCAAATTTGGGTGGGGATCTAAAAGCATTGAAAAGAGTTGTTGATTCATGGGAAACAGACAAGCCTTTAGATGTTGGAGAATCAGGAACAATCTATAGATTTGCAAGATTTTACACTTGGAAGAATAAACTTAACAGAGAAATAAAAATCTCTGATACCTTGATAAATCGGGTAAAAAGAGGAGCAATTTGTGATAATCCTGAAATTGTTAACTGGCATCCTGAAGAACTCCTGAAATTAGACAATCAAACTTCTCAATGGGCGACTATGGCTTATTTGCTTGGAGACAGGAGAAAAGTTGAAAATCCGCTATTTAAGCTTAAGGTTACCTATGATGCTGTTGAACATTGGGAGCAACATAGAGAGAAAGGAAAGTGCTGGACAGCAAGGGCAGATCCTACTATTCTAAATCAAGCAATCGCTTTTGTCAACTATCTAAAAACCGGAAAAATTAAATTTTCTCCAGAGCAGGCAGAAGATTATTGTTTTGCAAGAGCATTTGATGTTTTGACTGAAGAACAAGGCAGAAAATTATATCCTAGCTTAGAAGGACATGAAACTCCTAGATTTGATGAGATGGAAAAAAGCTTGATTGATGCCGAGTATGGAAAAGTTAAATCAGAAGATCATCGGGTTGTGCAGGCAATTGCAATGAAATATTTTCCTGATGGATTTGGGAGAAGCAATTTCGATAAGCCTGATTGTGTTAACAAAACCTGGCCGAGATTCTGGGATTTTTTATTAGATTCTGAAAATATACTGAGAATATAAAAATAATCTTACGCTTTCTTTTCAACCTTCGCGCCGCATTCGTGGCAGAACTTTTCTATCGGATCAAGCTGTGTTCCGCATGCCTGACACTTAAGGGGCTCGACTTTTCTTTCTATTACTGCCTTGTAACCCTTTTTACCTGAAACAATTTTAGAGAAAGCATCTTGTACGGAGACCATATCATCTTGATATTGTCTTAAATCTAAACAGCTTGACATTTTGCTCTTTTATTTTTTCTCCTTTTTTCTTTTTAGTTTATTTTGTTTTATTTTTAAATCTTTCTAAATCTCGGAATAAATTTTTCTTAGGAATATTTTTAAACCAAATATTGTTCTAAAGATTATGCGAGGGTTCCCGAGCGGTCAAAGGGGCAGGACTTAAGATCCTGTGGCTTAGTGCCTTCGTAGGTTCGATCCCTACCCCTCGCATTTTGACTTCTATATTATTTTAAATTCTACTTAAGTCAAATTCTCGCCCTCGCATCAGCATTCTCATTATGTTTTAAAGTTACTTAAATGAAAATGTGCCCTCACCTTTCATTTCTAGAATATTCTAAATTTTAATTAAATGCTAATTCTTTATCTTTTATTTTTTTAAATATTTTTTATTTTAATTAGAAGTATGATACCATACAGCAATAATATAAATGTCTTTTCTAATTATTTTATTTATTTGCGAAAGCTTTAAATAGTGTAGTAACTGCCTAGTTACATCAAACATGAAAACAAAAAATATATCTTTATTACTCTTAACTGCCACTATTCTATCTTTATTCTTAATCGGATTTGTTTCTGCAGCAACTTGCATACCCTGGCACGATCCAAGTAAAGACGCTTGGAGATGGGGTTCAAGCAGATGTATTAATACAGATATGGATACTGGTGCATCTTGTGCGTATGGTACTTTTAATTGTGACGGATATGGTGATTGTACAGATGTTAATGATGGTGGTGCTTATTGTCAATCTTGCGGTTGTAGTGGTGCAGGAGTTGGTTATGTTGATGGATTAACTAATTGTGCTATTACTGGATGGGCTCGTGATAATTTTTTTACTCCATTTAAATCTACAGTTCATCTTTATTTTGATGGTCCTGCAGGTGTAGGATATGGATTAAATATTGGTCCTGCTGATGCTCCTAGAGAACCAGCGGTAGGTACGCATGGTTTTAATACTGTTAGATCTAGTATTGTCGGATTGGGCGGAACTCCTGGATCAACTCATACTGTTTATGGTTATTCTTGGGATGTATTTGGCAATCGGTATGATTTATCAAATTTTCCAAAGACTATAACTATTCCTGTTGAAACTTGTGATGGAACAGATGAAGACTGCGATGGAACTGCAGATAATGGACTTAAGGTAAATGGGGGTTGGAGTGATTGGAATTGTGGAGAATGGTTTCCTACTTATGGAAGCGGTTGTTATCAATATTATAGAAAAGATTGTATAAGGACATGTACAAATCCTTCTCCTGCTTGTGGCGGAGCTGATTGTGTTGGTCCAAGTACTTCTTCTGAAACAAAAGACGGAGGTTATCTGAAACAAAAGACGGAGGTTATGGAAGTTTTGGTGTTGTAGCTGGCGGATGGAGTGGTTTTGGTTCATGCTCAAATACTTGTGGAACAGGAACACAATCAAGAACATGTACAAATCCTTCTCCTGCTTGTGGCGGAGCTGATTGTGTTGGTCCAAGTACTTCTTCTGAAACAAAAGACGGAGGTTATGGAAGTTTTGGTGTTGTAGCTGGCGGATGGAGTGGTTTTGGTTCATGCTCAAATACTTGTGGAGCAGGAACACAAGCAAGAACTGCAACATGTCTGAGAAGCGACGGAACAACAGTAGAAGATAGCTTTTGTGGAACACCAACTTTAAGTC
>Ga0247842_10002172_pt1 | contig 29959 bp, 17 predicted proteins | sample LaCruzMarch2015__3_FD_192411 | JGI IMG/M metagenome (GOLD analysis project Ga0247842, IMG submission 192411) | Freshwater microbial communities from meromictic Lake La Cruz, Castile-La Mancha, Spain - LaCruzMarch2015_19m | ecosystem: Environmental > Aquatic > Freshwater > Lake | place: Spain...
CTGGTTCCAGACCTGTTCACCCTGCGTCGCATCGCTCCCCCACCTCGAGGAGATCGAGGCCCAATACGGGACCTCTGGACTGGTCATCATCATCGTGGTTCTCGATCGGGATCCGTCGGCCCCGAAGGAGTTCTTTTCCGGAAGTGAATACGACACCTTCATCGTGATCCACGAATCCGACAACGCGCGACCCACCCGGACCGCCTATGGCGTGACGGGGACGCCGCACGCTTTCCTCGTCGATCGCAGCGGCGTCATCCGCTTCTCAGGGAAACCAGTCGACCTGGCTATGGACGACATCGCCAAGTGGCTCTAGACGGCTCGGCCGCCCGGCACAGGCTGCCGTGGAAGCGACTCCGATCGCGAGCGGGCTGAGCAGATTCCAGGAAGCGATCGCCGGACATCGGCCAGAAGCAGCGCCTGATCAAGGGGCTCGACGCTGCAAAGTAGGTCGGGCGGCCCGCCTCGTCGGACGTCGGCCGGGAGACGACGCGACGGGCGTCGGGTGCATCACGGCGGGTCCAGCAGGCCCGCCCTGCCTCAGGGCCACATGCTCGCGCCGGACCGCGCTACCCCAGGAGCGAAAGCAGCACGCCGGCGACCAGTGCCGACCCGAGCTGGCCGGCAACGTTTGGTCCCATCGCGTGCATGATGAGCATGTTGTTCGGGTCGGTCTCGAGCCCGACGCGGTGAGCGACACGCGCCGCCATGGGGACTGCAGAGACTCCAGCCGCCCCGATCAACGGGTTGACCGGGTTGCGAGAGAACCTGCACATCAGCTTGCCCATCAGGACGCCTCCCGCAGTCCCGACAATGAATGCGACGAGGCCAAGTCCCAAGACGACGAGCGTCTCAACTCGCAGGAAAAGGTCCGCCGACAGCTTCGAGCCGACGCCGAGGCCAAGGAAGATCGTGACGATGTTGGTGAGCTCGTTCTGGACGCCCTTCGACAATCGGTCCACGACGCCGGACTCACGCAAGATGTTGCCAAACATGAACATCCCGATGATCGGGATCGCGACGGGAAGAAGCAGGGCGCACAGCCCGGTCACGAGGAAGGGAAAGAGAATCCGTTCGAGCTTCGACACCTCGCGCAGCTGCCTCATGACGACGGCGCGTTCCTTGCGCGTCGTCAGGGCGCGCATGATCGGCGGCTGGATGAGCGGGACCATCGCCATGTAGGAGTAGGCCGCCACCGCGATCGCGCCGAGAAAACGTGGCGACATGCGCGAGGCGAGAATGATCGCCGTGGGACCGTCGGCGCCGCCGATGATGCCAATGGCCGCCGCATCCCTGAGTCCGAGTTCGAGGCCCGCGTACCGGCCGAGGGCCAGCGCGCCAAGGAGCGTCGCGAAGATGCCCACCTGGGCCGCCGCCCCCAGGAGAAGCGTCCTTGGCTGGGCGAGCATCGGGCCGAAGTCCGACATCGCGCCAATGCTAAGGAAGATAAGGAGCGGGAACACGCCCGTCTGGATGCCCACAGCGTAGATCTGGCCGAGGATGCCGTCCACGCCGCCAATGCCCGCGAGGGGAATGTTCACGAGGAGACCCGCGAATCCAATGGGCAAGAGAAGCGACGGCTCGTACTCCTTGTGGATCGCGAGCCAAATGAGAAGGCCGCTGACGGCGATCATCACGAGCTGCCCCCACGTGAAGTTGGCGAAGCCCGTCGATTGGAGAATGCTCTGGAGCATGGAGAGGATGTCCATGGTCGTCACCGAATCCGCGCGAGGGTCTGCCCCGCCTTGACTTGACTACCTACGGCCACGGCGATCTCTTCGATGACTCCGGAGACGGCGGCCTTCACCTCAATCTCCATCTTCATTGCCTCGAGGACAACGACCACGTCACCAGCTCGCACCGACTTCCCCGCCGTCGCCGGAATGCGCAAGACGAGCCCTGGCAGCGGCGCCGTGATCGAGGCGCCTCCCTCTGGGGCCGTCGAGCGCGCCGCCGGACTCGACTCGTCTTCCGATACGGTGAACGTGTAGGGGACGCCGTTGACCGTCACCTGGCCGTCGTCGAGAACGACGCGGTACTCGCGCTCTCCCAACTGGATCCGAAGCTCGCCTGACTCCACGACCGGCTTGCCGGTCGGCTCGCCGGCGGACGCGGCCTTCTTGCGAATCATCACGCGGGCTTGGCCCTTGAGGAACTCCACGCCCTTGTCGCCGCAGGTCGCCACGATGAAGACGTTCTCGTCCGTGACGGCAAGCTTCTCGCGTTCCAGCGAGGCTCGCGCCGGGGCGACTCCTTTCTGCGGGTCCGCGTCGTTGAGCGCGAGCGGGCTCTCGGTCGTCGTCGGCAAGCCGAGCTGTTCCGAGGCGAGGCGCACGACCTCCGGATCGGGTGCCACGGGCGTTCGCCCGAAGTACCCGAGGACCATCTTGCCGTACCCGTCGGCCAGTTTCTTCCACGGGCCGAGGAAGACGTTGTTGTAGGCCTGCTGGAAGTAAAACTGCGACACAGGCGTAACGGACGTGCCAAAGCCGCCGCGGCGCACAGTGTCGCCCATGGCGGCAATGACCTCAGGCAAACGATGCAGCGTCCCGTTGTCGCGCATCATCTGCGTGTTCGCCGTCAGCGCGCCGCCGGGCATCGGCGAGAACGGGATGAGCGGTTCGACCGCCCGTGCCTCGGGAGGAACGTCGTAGTCCTTCATGCACTCCTTGAGGACTTCCTCGGCCTCCAGGACCTTGCCGATGTCAAACCCGAGATCTACATCCCGCCCGCGAAGCGCGTGCCACAGCGTGGCGATGTCCGGCTGGCAGGTTCCGCCCGACACGGGCGCCAGCGAGACATCGAGGGCGTCGGCGCCGGCGTCGATGGCGCTAAGGTAGGCCGCAAGGCCAATGCCGGCGGTTTCGTGCGTGTGGAACCGCAGTTGGACCTTGGAACCCAAGAGCTCGCGCGACCGGCGGATCGTCTCGCCGACCACGAACGGCGTCGCGGTTCCCGAGGCGTCTTTGAAGCACACCGAGTGGTAGGGGATGTCGGCGTCGAGGATCTGTCGAAGGACATCGAGGTAGAACTCTGGCGTGTGGGCGCCGTCAAGGCCCGGCGGCAGGCCCATCATGGTAACGACCACCTCGTGGTGCAGGCCGGCTTCGACGATGCATCGCCCGCTATGCACCAAGTTCTGCACGTCGTTCAGGGCGTCGAAGTTGCGGATCGTGGTGATGCCATGCTTGGCAAAGAGCTGGGCGTGGAGGCGAATCACGTCGCTGGGCTGCGACTCGAGACCCACAACATTGATTCCGCGGGCCAGTGTCTGCAGGTTCGCGTCCGGCCCCGCGGCCGTCCGAAACGCGTCCATGACGTCGAACGCGTTCTCGTTTGCGTAGAAGAACGAAGACTGGAACGACGCGCCCCCGCCTGACTCGAAGTGGAGGATCCCGGCCTTCCGCGCCGCCTCGACCGCCGGAAGGTAGTCGCGCGACAGGACGCGGGAACCGTACACCGACTGAAACCCATCCCGGAACGCCGTCACCATCAGGTGGATCTTCTTCGTCATCGTCTTCCCTTGTCCCTGCGCCCACGGGCAATCGCGATCACGGCCGCCACCTCGGCGAGGTCGTCCCCACTGCGCTCTGCGTGGCGCGCGACCCGGCGCGCGATGCGCCCGAGCAACACCACGACGCCGACGAGAAGCGCCAAGAAGAGGAAGGTGAAGCTCATGCCCACGATCGACACGATCAACCCATCGGGCATACGGCACCACCCGAGACCCAATGCATGCACCCACGGTCGTCGCAGACCTGGAGGCGCAAATCCTCCGCCAGGTCGACGGCCGTTCCAGAGAGCGTCCCCTGGGGGGCCACGACCTTGATAGGGTCGCCGATCCCGGTCATTTTTGCGAGGACCTCGCGGCGCAGCGCGCCGAGTTGCGCCGTCGCGAGCCGATCGAGAAACCGCGCCGCAACGTGCTGTGCAATGGCTGCGGCGTTGAGCGATCGCCCCGTGCAGACCGCGAGCGACGTCGCCGGGCGGTCGATGGCCGCAAGCTCGGCGGCCGCCATGTTGACGTTGACTCCCACGCCGACGATGGCCGCTGTTGCCCGAGGTCCTTCGTAAGTCGCCTGCGCGAGGATGCCGGCAACCTTCCGCCCGTCAAGCAAGACGTCGTTGGGCCACTTGAGCGTCGGCGCGACGCCTTCACGCTCGATGGCGTCGCACACCGCAAGCGCCATCGTCAGTGTAAGCACACCGGGAAGCGCCGCGGCGGGCACGGGCGGAAACGCCTTGATGACGCAGCTCATGTACACGTTGCCGCTTGGAGGGGACTCCCAGCACCGGCCGTTGCGGCCGCGCCCGGCGCTCTGCCGATCGGCGACAATGAAGGTGCCGTGCTGGAGATCGCCTAGCTGTCGAGCGGCGTAGGCGTTTGTGGAATCGACCTCGTCGAGAGAGATCCATTGGGAGATCGAGCCACCGTCGTGGTGCGCGCGGGCGCCATCAGCGCGGCCGGAAGACAAAGGGTCAGCGCGTCGGATCGTCTCCCGACTCGCGCGCTCGCCGCTCGTCACGCTCCCTCACCCTCCCGTGGCGGAGAGTGTACCCGTCTCCCACGGATGCGCAATTCGGAACATGGTTTGCGCACCACGACCCGTGGGTCGCGGTCGGCGCGGCTCGCGCGGCAAAGCCTCCTAGAACGCTTCCGTGCCCTCGTTGAGGATCGCGAGATACCCGTCGTAGACGAACAGGCGATTGCGCCGCCTGCCCGTCAGTTCGCGAGCGATGCGGAGCTCCGCAAGGAGGTCCATCGCTGATGAAGCCGTAGGAAAAGACAACCCGGCGCTCTCCTTGACTTGGGAGAGGGAGAGGATCGGACGTCTCTTCAGAGCGTCGTGTACGCGCAACGCTGACCCCACGCGACGACCGTACGGCTCTATCTTCGCTCGATCGTCCTGGAACAGCTCTCCCAGGCGATGAGCTGTTGAGACTGCACCTTCGGCTGTCTCCTGTACACCCGCAAAGAAAAACGCGAGCCACGCTTCCCAGTCACCCGTCCGGCGGACTCGATCGAGCAGGTCGTAGTACTCGCTTCGGTTCTGCTTCAAGTACAGGCTCAGGTACAGCAGTGGTTCTCGAAGAAGACCGGCGTGGCAGAGCAAGAAGGTGATCAGGAGCCTCCCGACCCGCCCGTTACCGTCGAGGAAGGGGTGAATCGTCTCGAACTGGACGTGCGCGAGCCCCGCTCGTGCAAGAGTCGTCAAGCTGTCATTCTTGGCATGCATGAATCGCTCGAGGGCCGCCATGCAATCGCCCACTTCGGTGTGCGGAGGTGGCACGAAGGCGGCGTTACCCGGCCGCGTGCCCCCAATCCAGTTCTGCGACCGCCGGAACTCGCCAGGGCTTTTCTCGCTCCCGCGGCCGCGCGATAGCAGCACTCCATGGATCTCGCGAATCAGGCGATTCGACAGCGGGAACCCGCTACGGAGCCGCTCCAGTCCGTATTCGAGAGCGGCCACGTAGTTCGAGACCTCGATGACGTCGGCGAGGGGGGCTCCCGGCGCTTCGTCCAGCTCAAAGAGGAAGAGGTCTGAGAGCGACGACTGCGTCCCTTCGATCTGCGATGAAAGCAGGGCCTCTTTGCGGACGTAGGAGTAGAGGAAGAGGGCCTTGTCGGGAAGAAGCGCGGAGACGCCATCGAGTTGGCCGAGAGAGTGCACTGCAGACTCGAGTCTCTGCTCCAGCCCTCCACCGAGGTCAATGGGAGGGTTGGGCGGCAAAGGGGACGGAATGAAAGCACGGACTTCCTCTCCGCTGGGCGAAGTGACCTCGTAGCGACCTGTAGCCCCGCGCTTCACCGTGCTCCTCCCGCTGAGAAAGGACTTTGAATAGCGGCCTGCGTTATTAATACTTCCGCCGTCAAGTTTAAGTAACGCGCGACCCGAAGACAAGTGCCTGCGGCTGCAACGTCGTCGCGTTCGGTACGCCTTGGTGGACTACTTCCGAACCGGGCATTAAGTTCGGAAGTCGTCCCGTCTGGTACACCTCAGTGGACAATCTTGGAACTTCCCCGTGGCCCAAGGCTGCACAGATCCGTCCACTTCTCGCCTGCGCTGGGCGGTAGTCTCCTCACTGCGGTACAGCAGTCCAGTTTGCTGGCGCCGCACCCGGTGGCCCATGCCTTACCACCTGCGGGACTACTGTTGGACTCCCGTCGTCATGGCCGATCCGGCAACCCAGAGGGTTTAGCTGAAGAAGACTGGGCGAGGTTGCGTGCCAAAGCAACCAGCTCCGCCAGGAAGGAGCCTACCGGCGTATCCCCGACATACGGCTCGTGCTTCTGTGACGTCAAGAATGGCTCCCCGCTGTTGACCCGTGAGTCAGCGACGAACGCATCCCCCACGAAATCAAGCACTGTGACTTCGTATTGATGCGGGCAGAAGTGGCACTCGTAGACCTCCGCTCCGTAGGTGGGATCGATGACCTTTCCGTAGATGGGGTCGATCTCGAGGATCTCTGGGCGACCGTCGTCATCTACATCGGCTGTGGCATAGTCCCCAATCTCGCAGACGGAGCGATGGACGTCGATGACCATCCCGTATCTCCGTGTCTCGGGGTCAAACTGCAGCACGGCGAGTGGTCTGTAGGCCGATGGCCACCAGTGCTGACCCAACCACACGAGAGCGACCTCGGTCAAGCCGTCTCCGTCGAAGTCGCCTGTCCCCGCGAGCACAGCCTGAAAGAAGTACGGCAGCAAGTCCGCGGGCAAGCCCGAGCGGCAGCTGAAGAGAACTGTGGCTCCCGCAGACGATCCCGTGCCTTCCGGTGCACTGGCGCATACAAGCACGTCGCCGGGAGAGGCGGACTCGGCGAGTCCTTCCGCACCCTCCGCTTGCACGCCGACGATGGTCTCAATCGTCCCGTCTCCGTCGAGATCGACCTGCGCGGAGAAGGTCTTCTCTCGCACAGCTAGGAGACACCTCCCGCTCTGTTGAGTCACAAAGAGTCGACTGCCAGAGAGGATTCTCTCGATCTCTCCTCGCAGCTCCTCTGCATCAGCCGTCGACGGGCTGTACTGGGCCAGAGCCGCCCACGCCTCCGCGCCGCGCCCAGAATAGAGGTAGGCGAGCACGAGCGGCAGGACGTAGCACCGACCTGTCGGATCCTGTTCTTCGAAAGGCCCATTCCATCGGCCCTCTGCCTTTGCCCGGTACTGGGGAATCACGGCATCGTAGATCTCCGGGAAGTCCGGGCTTGCCGGGATGTATCCCCGCTCTTCGTCGTACCTCAGCACGACGATGGGCAGTGGCGAGTTCGCGCAACAGCAGAGCACGCAGCGGAATCTGTTATCGGTTCCGATCACCTCGTGAATCCCGTCCCCGTCGAGATCCCGGAACGTCGCCTGCGTCGAAGAGTCAAGAGGAAGTGAGATGCGCGTCAGCTCTTCGCCCAGCCTCAGCACGACGCAGGAGAAACAGCAACTGGCACCACCAGAGTAACGCTCAATCACCAACTCCGGGATCCCATCCCCGGTGATGTCACTGCCCGAGACGGGGTGGATACGGCCTACGAAGTCGAGAAGCTCTATGTCTCCGTCGAGCGCCCTGATCTGAGCGATGGCATGACCGTGCACCCACCACTGCCCCGCGGGAGGCTCCCAGAGAGTGACATCGTAGCCATTGATCACTCGTCGATCCGAGAGGACCGCGTCAGGCGGGACTGCCAAGGGTCTACTCGCAGATGGAGTAGCCGCGCCCCCAGCGAAAGACGCTGTGACCTCAGCGACCGCTTCTCCTACCGAGGAGTCCGCTAGAGCGGTCCTCGCCGGGTGTAGCCAGAGACCGAATGCAATGAGCAGTGCGTAGGCAGCACCAAGGCATGCCACCGCCAATCCTGCCCAGCGAAGACATCGACCTAGACCGAACCGAGCCACGCCGCGACCTCCCGTCTTGCGGTCACTCGCCCAGTAGCCTACCAGGAGCCAGCGGCTTCTCTTCCCGCCTCGGTGAGGCCGGAGGCGGCTCTTCGTCCCTGCACGGAGTGGGACATCCGGACACTGCGCGGCTCCACAACCGGGCACAACGAGTCGCGCGTCAACCTGCAGAGTGGCATACGGCGACGATCAGCGCGAGCACCATGGGTCAGGCTCGAGAAGACAGGAGTCGCGCTCTACGAGCGCCCATGCTCCGGAACAGATCTGCAGTTGCTCGATCGCGGGACCGGAAGTGCCGACATGGTGGCCCGAGGCGAGCTCGATGAGAGGCTTCACGCCCCTCTTTGCCGGGATGAGCCTCCGTCTCTCGCCACTTTGTGATGAGGAATCCTGACGTTGAGAGCGCCGGGCGAGTGAGATCCTGTGACCAGCCCGAGCTGAGCTGATGGGCGCCCGCACCTCGGCAGTTGCCCAGCGTGTCTCCGGGCCCGCCTGACCCATGGTAGTCGCATGCTGGGCAGAAGTTGCTCCTCTTGCCTTCGCTCACGCCGCTGGCGATACTGCTTGACTAGGAGGATTCGTGAGTCCTAGTGCATCAAGCGTGAGTCGTGTGTGCCTGCTGGGACACTCGGGGATTGGGAAGTCGCCGCTCTCGGCGCTCTTTCGTGGCGATGGGTTCGAGCCCCTGCGTGTGCGGAAACCGCGAGGTCTGGGAGACTCCGCAATCTCGAGATCGAAGTTCGATGACGAGAGGAAGGAGCGGAGTGGAAGGAAGCCTCTTCTAACAGATAGCGCGGAAGGAAGCTGGAGCATCGAGGTGCATGAAGATGTCTCGTTCCTCAAGGTCCGAGACACAGATCAGCTACTGAAACACCCGACAGAGTGTCCAGAAGACATTCCAATGCGTGTCGAGGTCTATGCCCCGATCCTAGAGCGATTCCTGCAGTTGCATGCCAAGGGGAATCTGCCACCGAGCCTAGCCAATTGGCTGGCGCCTCACCGGATGCTCATCTTCGTGCTCAATCCAACACGCACCTCGTTCGCGCAAATGCAGACTCCCACGGACGAGCTTCGCATCGCCGTCTACGGCGCCACGACGCAGCGAGCCCTGCTCCAGGGTAAGACACCAAATCTGCCCGACACGCTGGAGCGAATCAGGAGCCTCGAAACGGAGCTCTCCGCCTGGAGGAGCATCTTGGGCAACTCGGCAGCCACCGCAGTCGAGTGCATTGCCTGGCCATTCTTCGAGTACAGGTATCTGGAGGGCGACGCAGGCCAGAAAGCCGACATTCTGTGTGATGCGCGCAAGGCGCTTCTCGACGCGATCTATGACCCCGCGACGTCGGCCAGGAGGCTCGAATACGTGAAGGACGAGGTCGCAGCAATGATGCTCAGCGAAAAGGAGATCAGAAGGATTGCGACTGTGACGGCGCCAGATGCTTCGAACTAAGGAGACGCGATACGTGGGCAACTCAGCAGCCAGCAAGCGCGTGCCACCGTGCGGGATCGAGAGATCGCCGCATTCGCGTGACCTCTCACAACGCCGCAGCAAGGCAATGCATTGTCTTGATAGATGTGCCCCCAGATTGCCTCAAGTTGGCCGGCCTGTCACTGCCTCCTCAGCGCGTGTCTCCAGCGTGACCGCTCGGCTTGCCCAGCCCGAGCTGCGATGGAGGCAAGAACACTGGCTTTCCGCTCGCGACCGCCTCTATGCGAGCCGCAAGTCCGTTCTCGATGTCGTCGATCTCCACGCTGGATAGCCGGAGTCGGTTCATCACCATGTCCTGCCGGTTGTAAGCCGTCAGATACGCCTTCCGGGCTGGATCACCATCAGACAATGGCTCTCGATTGCCCCCATCCTTGTCGCATCGCACGACTGAGACGAGGTCGAGTCTGTCCGTCCACAGCCAACCGGAAGGAGCGTTCGGAGTGGGTGGCGTCGTCCAGAGGAAGCCCTCATCCACGCAGTACATGGTTGCGAGAAGTCGGCCGCTCTCTAGGTCCCAGAACTTGACGGTGTGATCCCAGCTACCTGTGACTACCCTGCTACTGTCCGGAGACACGGTGATGGACTGCAAGGCCTCAGTGTGACCGACAAGTGTACGCACACAGTTCCCCGTCACTGCATCCCATACCTTTGCCGTGTTATCCAGACACCCGGTGAGAACCCGCCGGCCGTCCGCCGTCACGGCAATGGCGTCGACCATGTCTGGGTGCCCAGCGAGTGTCCGAAGGGGGAGGTGAGTCTCGAGATCCCAGAGCTTGGCGGTGGCTCCCATGACTCCAGGGGTGACTAGCCGCCGGCCATCGGGCGTTACGGCGACGGACGATGCTTGAGGGGGCCTCACATCGTGCTCATGTACCATCTGCATCCCCGCCAGGGTCCCGATGCAGCTGGCGCTCTCCACGTCCCACAGTCTTACCGCGTCGTCCGCGCTCGCAGTCAGCGCTAGCTTGCCGTCTCGGGTGGCGAGAACCGCGAACACTCCCTTTGCGTGCCCCGCGAAGGTCCCGAGACAGCGACCAGTATCTGTGTCCCACACCTTCGCCGTCTTGTCCCGACTCCCTGTGAGAACCCGCCGACCGTCCGCCGTTACGGCAACGGCGTCGACTCTGTCCGTATGACCGGCAAATGCCCGAAGGTGGCGCCCGGTCTCTAGATCCCACAACACTGCCGTGTTGTCGCCCCCTGCTGTCACTGCACGCGGGCCATCTACAGCCACAGGAGCGATAAGGGCGCTGCCCTCAACTCCCGCCAAGGTCTGGGTGTGTCTGCCCGTCGTCAGATCGAACACCTTCAGACCCCACGACCCCAGTGCCCTATCCGGGCCTCCAATCGCCATTCTTGACCAGTCTCTCGACACCGCAACAACGTCGACCTGCGTCGTGTGCCCGCCGAGTATCCGCACGGGACGCCCCGTCTCGAGATCCCACAGCTTCGCTGTGCCGTCCTCACTCCCTGTCACAAGCCGTTGGCTGTCTGGCGTCACCGCGACAGCGCGGATGGCACTCGCGTGGCCTCTGGTTGTCATGAGACAGCGGCCGTTTTCGAGATCCCACAGCTTCGCCGTCCGGTCCCGACTGCCCGTCACAAGCCGCTGGCCGTCGGGCGTCACCGCAACGGCACTGACCTTGCCCGTATGCCCGCTGAACGTCTGTCGGCATCGACCTACGGCGAGGTCCCACAGCTTCGCGGTGCCGTCATAGCCTGCGGTCACCACTCGCAACGCGTGCGAGCACGGTGCAACTGCTTCAACCATCCCCGCGTGAAACGTCTGTAGGCGGTAACCTGTATCGAGATCCCACACGCTTGCTGTTCCATCATGGTCTACACTGACTGCCCATCGCCCGTCAAAGGTCACCGCAACAGCCTCGACCCAACTTGTGTGTCCAGCGAAGACCCTGAGGCACTGCCCGGTCTCCAGGTTCCACAACCTCGCAGTGCTGTCATGGCTTGCCGTCACAAGCTGCTCGCCGTCAGGCGTCACTGCTACGGCGTGGATGTAGCTCGTATGCCCGCCGAACGTCATGAGGCAGCGGCCCGTCGCGAGATCCCACAGCTTCGCAGTGTTGTCTCCACTCCCCGTTGCGAGCCGCCGTCCGTCAGGCGTCACCGCTACGGCACGGACTTCCATCGCGTGTCCGCTGAATGTCATGAGACAGCAGCCTGTCTCAAGGGCCCACAGCCGCGCAGTCCTGTCCCAACTCCCCGTCACCAACCGCTGGCCGTCAGGCGTTACCGCTACACCCGTGACGTCACCCGAGTGCCCGCCGACACTATGAACGTCATGGCGAAGAGGGACGTCAACGCCGAGGTTCCGGATGAGGTCCGGATCGGCCAGGAGACCTGCTTCACGGGTCTCACGCAGCGTCTTGTCCTGGTCAGCCATCGGACCCGCCTCCACGATGCGTGCCCTGCCCAAGCTGAGGCAGCGCTTGTCTGGCCGTCCCCCCCGACTTCAGCGCCTGTATGGCCGCTGCCAGGGCACTCTCAGCCTCGCGGAGCTTCTTGGGAGGGAGTCTCAGCCGGTCCATTACGCGCTTCCGTTGGTTGTAGACCTTCAGGTAAACGACCCTGTCTGGGTCATCGTCAGCAAGAGCTTCTGGATCGCTGCCGTCGTTGTCACACCTGACCACTGAGATGAGGTCGAGTCTGTCGGTCCACAACCAGCCCGAAGGAGCGCTCTCCGTTGGAGGCGTCGTCCAGAGAAAGCCATCGTTCACGTTGTGCATCGTGACAAGCAGCTCGCCGCTCGTGAGGTCCCATAGCTTCGCGGTGTGATCCAGACTCCCCGTTACGAGCTGCTGGCCGTCGGGCGCCACTGCAACGGCAGTGATCCAGCGCGTATGCCCGCTGAACGTTTGCAGGCACTGGCTGGTCGCGAGGTCCCACAGCTTCGCCGTGTTGTGCCCGTTCCCACTTCCCGTCACCAGCCTCCGGCCGTCAGGCGTCAGTGCAATAGCAGAGACGACACCCGCATCCCAACTGAACGTCTGCCGGAGGTTGCCTGTGGCGAGCTCCCACAGCTTCGCTGTTCTGTCCCAACTCCCCGTCACAAGATGCTGGCCATCGGGCGTCACTGCAACGGCCCCGACCCCACCCCTGTGCCCGTGGAGTGTCTTCTGGCAGCGGCCTGTCGCGAGGTCCCACAGCTTCGCAGTGTTGTCCCCGCTTCCCGTCATCAGCCTCCGGCCGTCAGGCGTCACTGCAACGGCATCGACGCCACTCATATGCCCGCGGAACGTCTGTACGCATTGGCCCGTCGCGAGATCCCATAGCTTCGCAGTCTTGTCCAAACTCCCCGTTACGAGCAGCTCGTCGTCAGGCGTGATAGCAGCGGCAGAGATCTGCCCGGTATGCCCGCGGAGTGTCTGTACGCATTGGCCCGTCGCAAGGTCCCATAACTTCACGGTCTTGTCTGCACTCTCCGCCACGAGCCGCAATCCAGTAGGCGCCACGGCAACAGGACCGACGAAACTAGTATGGCCGCTGAACGTCCTGAGGCAGTGGCCCGTCGCGAGATCCCACAGCTTCGCAGTCATGTCTCCGCTTCCTGTCACCAGCCTCCGACCGTCAGGCGTCACTGCAACGGCACCGACGCCACTCATATGCCCGCGGAACGTCTGTACGCATTGGCCCGTCGCGAGATCCCATAGCTTCGCAGTCTTGTCGACACTTCCCGTCACGAGCTGCCGTCCGTCAGGCGTCACCACGGCGGCAGAGCTCGCGCGTGCATCCCCGCTGAACGTCGTGAGATGGTCACCCGTCACGAGATCCAGCAGTTCCACAATCCCGTCTGTACTCACCTCTACCAGTCGCCGGCCGTCGGGTGACAGCGTAATGGAGCGGATGAAACCCGAATGTCCGGTGAGCGTCCTGAGACAGTGGCCCGTCGCGAGATCCCACAGCTTCGCAGTCTTGTCGTCCCAACTCCCCGTTACGAGCAGCTCGTCGTCAGGCGTGATAGCAGCGGCAGAGATCTGCCCGGTATGCCCGCTGAACGTCGTGAGACAGCGACCCGTCGCGAGATCCCATAGCTTCGCGGTGTTGTCCCCACTCCCCGTTACGAATCGCTGGTCGTCGGCAGTCACTGCAACGGCACGAACCCAACCCATATGGCCGCTGAACGTCCGCAGGCACTGACCGGTCGTGAGGTCCCACAGCTTCGCGGTGTCGTCGGCACTCCCCGTCACCAGCCTCTGACCATCGGACGTCACCGCAGCGGCAAGGACGGAGTCTGTGTGTCCGTTGAACGTCGTGAGACAGTAGCCCGTGGCGAGATCCCACAGCTTCGCGGTGGTGTCCCAACTCCCCGTTACGAGCCGCTGGCCGTCAGCCGTCACCACCGCTGTAGAGACGGCATCTGCGTGCCCACCAACGCGGTGAATGTCATGGCGAAGAGGAACGTCAACGCCGAGGTTCCGGATGAGGTCCGGATCAGCAAGAAGCCCGGCTTCACGGATCTCGCGCAGCGCCTTGTCCTTGTCAGCCATCGGACCCGCCTCCAGGACGCCTGCTCTGCCCAAGTTGCGGGGGCGCTGGTCTCGCCGCCTGCCCAGCCTTCAGCGCTTGTATGGCCTCCGCCAGTTCACGCTCGAACCGGCGGATGTCCTCCATAGAGAGTCTCAGGCGGTCCATGACCCGCTTCTGCTGGTTGTGGACCTTCAAGTAGGCAAGCCTGTCCGGGTCATCGTCAGCCAGAGCCTCGGGATCACTCCCGTCCTTGCGGCACCGGATGACAGAAACAAGGTCTTCTCTGTTGGTCCACAGCCAGCCTGAAGGAGCGTTCTCGGTGGCAGGCGTCGTCCAGAGGAAGCCCTCATCCACGTTGTACATGGTCGCGAGAAGTTCACCGGTATCGAGGTCCCAGAACTTGGCGGTGTGATCGGCGCTGCCAGTAATCAGCTTGCTACCGTCCGGAGTCAAGGCGACGACACGGACCTCACCCGCGTGCCCGGTGAACGTTTGCAGGCAGCGCCCACTCTCGAGGTCCCACGACCGCGCCTTGTAGCCGTAGCTCCCGGTGGCGACCCGCCGACCGTCCGCCGTCACGGCCGCGGAGGTGACCGAGCGCGTGTGTCCGGCGAATGTCTTCAGCCAGAGCCCGCTCTCAAGGTCCCACAGCCGCGCTGTCCTGTCCCAACTCGCTGTGACGATCCGTCGGTCGTCCGCCGTCACGGCGACGGCAGAGACGACGTTTGTGTGCCCAGTGACGGTCTGCAGACAGCGACCGGTCTCAAGGTCCCATAGCCGTGCCGTCTTGTCCGCACTCCCTGTGACAACCCGCCGACCGTCCGCCGTCACAGCAACATCACCGACCCCGCCGGTATGCCCAATGAATGTCTGAAGGCAGCGGCCGGTCTCAAGGTCCCATAGCCGTGCCGTCTTGTCCGCACTGCTTGTGACGACCCGGCTGCCGTCCGCCGTCACAACAACACAACCGACCTCGCCTGCATGCCCAGTGAACGTCTGAAGGCAGCGGCCGGTCTCAAGGTCCCACAGCCGCGCCGTCTTGTCGCTACCGCCAGTGACGACCCGCCCGCCGTCCGCCGTCACAGCAACGCCACCGACCCTGCTTGTGTGCCCGGTGAACGTCTGAAGGCAGCGGCCGGTCTCAAGGTCCCACAGCCGCGCCGTGCCGTCGCTACTGCCTGTAGCGACTCGTCGACCGTCCGCAGTCACGGCAACGGCGAGGACGGGGTTCGCATGTCCGGTGAACGTCTGCAGACAACGGCAGGTCTCGAGGTCCCATAGCCGCGCCGTGTTGTCCCAACTTCCCGTAATGACCCGCCGGCCGTCAGCGCTGACGGCGACGGCGTAGACCCTCTCAATGAAGCCGGCGAGCGTCTGCAGGCAGCGACCGGTCTCGAGGTCCCAGAGCCGTGCCGTGCCGTCGTAACTTCCGGTGGCGATCCGCCGATCGTCAGCGCCAACAGAAACGGCGCTGACATCGTTCCGATGTCCGGTGAACGCCCTCAGCCAGCGTCCGGTCTCGATGTCCCACAGCCGCGCCGTGTTGTCCGCACTCCCTGTGACAACTCGCGCGCAGTCTGCGGTCACGGCAACCGCTTTGACCGCGTACGCGTGTCCGGCGAAGGTCTGCAGGCAGTGTCCGCTCTCAAGGTCCCACAGCCGCGCCGTATTGTCCGCACTCCCCGTGACAACACGCCAACCGTCCGCGGCCACGGCAACGGCGTTGACCCAGTCCGTGTGTCCGACGAACGTCTGCAGACATTGCCCAGTCTTCAGATCCCAAACTCTCGCCGTGTGATCCCGACTTCCTGTCACCGCTCGCCGTCCGTCGGGCGTCACCGCAACAGCATGGACCGCATCCGTATGCCCGCTGAACGTCTGTAGACAGCGGCCCGTCGCAAGGTCCCACAGCCTCGCGGTGTTGTCCCCACTTCCCGTCACGAGTTGCCGACCGTCAGGCGTCAGTGCGACCGCAGAGACCCAACCCGTATGCCCACCGACATTGTGAACATCATGGCGAAGAGGAACGTCAACGCCGAGGCTCCGGATGAGTTCCGGATCTGCCAGAAGCCCGGCTTCATGGATCTCGCGTAGCGCCTTGTCTCGGTCAGCCATCAGACCTGCCTCCACGATGCAGGGCCTGACCAAGCTTAGCTGGAGCCTCTCTGGCTGTCTGCCCACTCTTCAGCGCCCGTATGGCCTCCGCCAAAGCACTCTCATTCTCGTGGATCTCCTTGGGCGTGAGTCTCAGCCGGTCCATCACCCGCTTCTGTTGGTTGTGGACTGTCAGGTAGGCCAGCCTGTCCGGGTCATCGTCAGCAAGAGCCTCGGCATGGCTCCCGTCCTTCTGGCACCGGACCACAGATACCAGCTCTGGCCTGTCTGTCCATAGCCACCCTGAAGGCGCGCTCTCAGTCGGCGGTGTCGTCCAGACGAAGCCCTCGTCCATGTTATGCATGGTTGCCAGAAGCGCGCCGCTCTCGAGATCCCAGAACTTCACCGTGTGATCAGAACTCGCGGTCGCCATCACGCGGCCGTCTGTCGTGAACACGATCGCATTGACCGACCTTGCGTGGCTGTCGCCGATCCGCACGCAGCTGCCGGAAGGCAAATCCCAGATCCGAATTCTACCATCCCACGATCCCGTCACAGCATGCCGGGCATCCGAAGTCAGAGCGGCAGCAGTGACCCACTCCTCATCTCCTACGAGTGTCTGCCTGCAGCCTCCGGTGCCGAGATCCCACACCTTCGTGGTATTGTCCGAACTTGTTGTGACCGCTGAGCGGCTGTCGTCGGCCACGGCAACGGCCGTGAGTGAGCCTGTGTGCCCAGTGAAAGTCTGCACGCAGCGGCCAGTCTCGAGATTCCAAAGCTTCGCCGTACTGTCTGAGCTGCCCGTCAACCCCCGCCGCCCATCACGAGTCAGCGCCAGGGCGTTGACGCTGCTCGTGTGCCCGGTGAAGACCTGCAGGCACCTGCCAGTCTGCCGATCCCAGAGCCTTGCTGTCCGATCGTCACTGCAGGTAAACACCCTCCGTCCGTCAGCGGACAGGGCGAGGGCAGTCAGAACCCTTGCGTGCCCGGCGAGCGTCCGCAAGCAGCGCCCACCCTTCACGTCCCACACTTGCGCGTGCTCCCGGCTCGCAGTGAGGATTTCGAGCCCGTCTGAAGCCACAGCGACGGCATTCACCTGGCCAGAGTCGCCAGATGCGAAAGTCCTTAGGCATCTCCCAGACTCCAGGTCCCACAACTTGGCGCAGTCTGTGCCCGAACTGCCGATCAGGATCTGCCGGTTGTGAGGGTGCATGTCGATTGCCTTGACACCGTGCGTGTATCCGGAGAAGGTTCGCTGGCACTCGCCAGTCTCAAGGGCCCAGAGCTTTGCCTGACAGTCCGCGCTCGCCGTGACTGCCCAGTTCCCATCGCGGGTCAACCCAGCTGCAAGGACCCGATTCGAGTGCCCGGAGAAGATCCCCGTGCATTGACCAGTCTCCAAGTCCCACAGCCGCGCCGTGCAATCATGACTGCCCGTGACTGCCCTTCTGGCGTCTGGAGTCAGGGCCACGGCCGTGACCGACCCTGTGTGCCCGGCGAGTGTCACCAGACAGCCGCCCGTTCTGACGTCCCACAGCCTCGCCGTCTTGTCCCAGCTTCCGGTCAACACGTGCTCCCCATCCGGCGTGATGCTCACGGCCACTACAAATCCATTCGCGTGCGTTCCCACTGTCTGCAGGCATTGCCCCGTCTCCACGTCCCACAACCTCGCAGTGTTGTCCGCACTTCCGGTCACCAGACAGCGACTATCCGGACTCACGCAGACAGCCCTCACATCCTGCGTGTGCCCGACGTAGACTCGTACGCACCGTCCCGTCTCAAGATCCCACAGTCTCGCTGTCCTGTCCTGGCTTCCGGTCACCACCCATTGGCCGTCCAGAGTCACGGCAACGGCTGTGATCCAACTTGCATGTCCCGCAAGAGCCTTCAGGCAACGGCCGGTCTCAAGTTCCCACATCCTGGCCGTCCCATCCAAGCTCCCCGTCACTACCCGGCGGCCGTCGGGAGTCACAGCCACGGAGCTGACTCTTTCCTTGTGCCCGCTGAATGTCTGCAGGCAGCGTCCGGTCTTCAGGTCCCACAGTCTGGCAGTACAGTCGTCACTCCCGGTGAACACCCTCTTGCCATCAGGGGTCACGGCAATGGCATGGATGGGGCCCGTATGGCCACCGACGGCATGGACCGTGTGCCGGAGGGGCAAGGTGATTGGCAGGGTCTCTATCAGGTTCCGATCCAGAAGCCCCGCTTGCTCGAGCTCTCGCAGTGCCTTGTCCCTGTCAGCCATCGGACACGCCCCTAGGACGCTCGCCCTGCCCAAGTTGCGGCGGCGCTTGTCGGGCTGTCTGACCAGTCTTCAGTGCCTGAATCGCCTCCGCTAGGGCACCCTCTCTCCTCTTGATCTCTTCCAGAGGGAGCCTCAGTCTGTCCATGACTCTCTTCTGCTGGTTGTAGAGGGAGAAGTAGGTCTTACGGTCCGGGTCGTCGTCGGACAACGCCTCAGGATTCCTGCCGTCCTTGTCACACCGGACGACGGATACCAGGTCTGGCCTGTCCGTCCACAGCCATCCGGAAGGAGCGTTCTCCGTCGGAGGCGTCGTCCAGAGAAAACCCTCGTTCACGTTGTGCATCGTGGCCAGGAGTTCACCCGTCTCGGTGTCCCAGAACTTGGCGGTGTGATCGGCGCTGCCGGTGATCAGCCCGCTGCCGTCCGGAGTCAAGACGACGGCATGGACCTCCCCCGCATGCCCACTGAAAGTCTGCAGGCAGCGGCCGGTGCCGAGATCCCACAACTTCGCGGTCCAATCATGGCTCCCGGTTACCGCATGTCGTCCATCTGCGGTCACGGCAACGGCCCGAACGTGGCTTGTATGGCCACTGAGGGTTTGCAGGCAGCGGCCGGTCTCTAGATCCCACAGCTTTGCCGTGCGGTCACTGCTTCCCGTCACCACTTGCTTGCCCTCCGAGCCCACGGCGACAGCACTGATCAAGTCCCTATGCCCGGTGAAGGTCTGCTGGCAGCGGCCGGTGCCCAGGTTCCACAGCTTGGCTGTCTTGTCCCAGCTCCCCGTCAGCACCCGCTGGCCGTCCGGCGTCACGGCGACGGCGGACACTGAACTGGCATGCCTAGCAAAGGTCCGAAGGCAGCGGCCGGTCTCCAGGTCCCACAGCTTCGCCGTCCTGTCAACACTCCCAGTGACCACATGTCGTCCATCCGGGGTCACGGCAGCGGAGTCAACCGCAAGCGTGTGGCTGGCGAAGTCTTTCAGGCAACGTCCGGTCCCAAGGTTCCACAGCTTCGCCATGTCGACCCCGCCGGTCACAGCCAGCAACCCATCCGGGGTAACGGCGATGGTGCGGACTGTAACCGTGTGCCCAACGAAGGTTTGCAGGCAGCGGCCGGTCTCCAGATCCCACATCTTCGCTAGATTGCCCCCGCCGGTCATCACCCGCAGCCCGTCTGGGGTCATGGCAGTGGCACTGACCGCAACCGTGCGCCCGGCAAAGGTTTGCAGGCAGCGGCCTGTCTCCAGGTCCCACACCCGCGCTTCCCCGTCAGTACTCCCGGTCACCGCACGTCGCCCGTCTGGGGTTGCGGCAACGGACAAGACCCCGCCCGTATGCCCAGTGAAGCTATGTAGCCAGCGGCCCGTCTCCAGGTCCCAGACTCTCACCGTCTTGTCACTACTTCCGGTCACGGCCCGCAGCCCATCCGCGGTCACGGCAACGGCTAGAACCCCGCTCGTGTGCCCGGTGAGGCTCTGTAGCCAGCGACCCGTCTCCAGGTCCCAGACTCTCACCGTCTTGTCACTACTTCCGGTCACGGCCCGCAGCCCATCAGCGGTCACGGCAACACCCATGACCGCGTCCGTATGCCCACTGAAGGTCTGCAGGCAGCGGCCCGTCTCCAGATCCCACAGCTTGGCTGTCTTGTCCCAACTTCCCGTCAGCGCCCGCAGGCCGTCCGGCACCACAGCGGCAGCACCTACCCAGTTCCCGTGCCCAACCAGAGTCTGTAGGCATCGGCCGGCGCCAAGATCCCACAGCTTCGCCGTCTTGTCCGAACTCCCCGTCACCGCCCACCGGCCGTCCGCGGTCATAGCGACGGAGTTAATCCCGTTCGTGTGCCCAACCAAGGTCTGCAGGCAGCGACCGGTCCCCAGGTCCCACAGCTTGGCTGTCTTGTCCCAGCTCCCCGTCAGCGCCCGCTGGCCGTCCGACGTCACGGCGACGGAGGACACTGAATCGGCATGCCCAGCAAAGGTCCGAAGGCAGCGGCCGGTCCCCAGGTCCCACAGTCTCGCTGTCCTATCATAGCTTCCGGTCACCGCCCGTCGGCCGTCTGGCATGACGACAGCCGCGCGAACTTGGTCTGTGTGAGATCCGGCGCCGTGTATGGTGTGACGATGAGGCAGGCTGACGGGAAGACTCTCAAGGATCTCCGGAAGTCCAGCTTCCCTGAATTCTCGCAGCGCCTTGTCTCGGTCAGCCATCGGACCCGCCTTCGGGACGCCGGCCCTGCCCAAGCTGAGGTGGAGCTTCTCTGGCCGTTTGCCCGGCTTTCAGCGCCTGGAGCGCCTCTGCTAGGTCGCGCTCGGTCCGATCAATGTCCTTGACGGAGAGCTCTAGCCGGTCCATCACTCGCTTCTGTTGGTTGTAGACCTTCAGATAGGCGACCCTGTCCGGGTCGTCATCCGGCAAGGCTTCCGGATCGCCGCCGCCCTCCTTGTTGCACCTGACGACGGATATGAGGTCTGGCCTATCCGTCCACAACCACCCGGAAGGAGCGTTCTCGGTCGGAGGCGTCGTCCACACATAGCCCTTCTCCACGTTGTACATCGTCGCCAGGAGTTCACCTGTCTCGAGGTCCCAGAACCTCACAGTGTGATCCCAACTCGCAGTGATCAGCTTGGTGCTGTCCGGGGCTGACTCCACCGCACACACCGTGTCTGCGTGCCCGACATACGTCTGCAGGCAACGCCTTGTCTGCAAATCCCATAGCTTCGCCGTTCCGTCCCAGCTCCCTGTCACCAGACGGCGAGAATCTGGCAGCACCGAAACAGCTTGTATCTGGTCGGCATGCCCAGCATAGGTCCGCAGACATCGCCCGGTCTCAAGATTCCACAGCTTCGCCGTTCCGTCCCAGCTCCCTGTCACCAGACGGCGAGAATCTGGCAGCACCGAAACAGCTTGTATCCGGTCGGCATGCCCAGCATAGGTCCGCAGACATCGCCCGGTCTCAAGATTCCACAGCTTCGCCGTTCCGTCCGAGCTTCCGGTCACGGCAAGGCCGCCGCCTGGCGCCATATCCACGGCCGTGATCCAGCCCGTGTGCCCCGTGAGAGTCTGCAGGCAGGCTCCCGTCTCCAGACTAAGCATTCTTGCTCTGTGGTCGCGGCTCCCAATCAGCACTGACAGCCCATCTGGTGCCATTGCGATCGCCTCGCCCGGGTCGCCGCCGAAGCTGAGGGTTCGCAAGCACCGTCCGCTTCCCAAGTCCCATAGCTTCGCCGTGCGGTCAAGGCTCACGGTCACGGCGCATCGGCTGTCTGGCGTGACAGTGACATTGCTGACCCAATGCGCATGTCCAGCGAGGAGCCGGCACACGCCCGTCTCAAGGTTCCGCACTCTTAGGGCACCGTCTGAGCTGCCGGCCACCGCTGTTCGACCATCTGGAGTCAAGGCGAGTGCCGTAACTGATCTCATATCATCGCCACTGCTCTGCCAGTATTGCTTGGCCCCGAAGTCCCACACCGCTGGGGTTGCACCGTCACCCACGGTCACCGCGCGCTGGCCGTCCGATGTGACAGCCACAGCCGAGATGGCGCTCGTGTACCCCGCAAGTGTCTCCAGGCACTGTCCGCTGTGCGGGTCCCACAGTCTTGCAGTACGGTCCGCGCTCACGGTCACGACATGCCGTCCGCCACAGGCGACACCGACTCCGTTGACCACACTCGTGTGCCCGCTGAAGGTCTGGAGGCAACGACCAGTCTCAAGGTCCCACATTCGCGCACTCAAGTCGTCACCGCATGTCACTGCGCAGCGGCTATCCGCTGTTACTGCGATCGCTCGGATCCAGCCCTTGTGCCCAACGAGAGTCTGCACGGAGTGGCCTGTCTCCAAATCCCAGACCTTCGGATCTAGCTCTCCGCCACCGGCAATGACTCTGCGCCCATCGGGCGTCACGGCCACTGCCATGACCCACCCCCCATGCACCCCGTAGCTTCTCAGCCTGCTACCCGTAGCAAGATCCAGCAGCACACAGAGCCACTGGCCGCCCACAACTGCTCGCTGACCGTCCGGGGTGATGGCAACGGCTTCGATATCGAAGAAACCCTCATCGTAAGCCCGCAAGCAGCGGCCACTAGCCAGATCCCACAGTCTCACTGTCCTATCGCCACTTCCAGAGACCGCGCGCTCACCGTCTGGAGTCACGGCAACCGCGTTGACTGCCCTTGCGTGGCCTCGCAACGTCTGCAGGCAGCGACGAGTCACAAGATCCCACAACCTCGCCGTGCAGTCCTGGCTCCCGGTCAGTATCCGCCGGCCGTCCGGTGTCACGGCGACGGCGTGAACCGATCTTGTGTGACCACCGATACTGTGAACCCCATGACGCAGGGGAATGCTGAGGCCGAGGCTCGCAATGAGGTCCGGATCCGCTAGAAGGCCCGCTCCGCTGAGCTCCTGCAGCGCCCTGTCTCTGTCAGTCATCCGGCTCACCCCCGTTGCTTCTGCCCTGCCCAAGCTGCGGTGGGGCTTCTCTGGCCGTTTGCCCGGCTTTCAGCGCCTGGAGCGCCTCTGCTAGGTCGCGCTCGGTCCGATCAATGTCCTTGACGGAGAGCTCTAGCCGGTCCATCACTCGCTTCTGTTGGTTGTAGACGCTCAGGTAGGCCCGCCTGTCCGGGTCATCGTCGGCTAGAGCTTCTGAATTGCTCCCATCCTTGTCACATCTGACTGGTGAGATGAGGTCGAGTCTATCGGTCCACAGCCAGCCGGAAGGAGCGTTCTCAGTCGGAGGCGTCGTCCACAGGAAGCCTCCGTCCACGTTGTGCATCGTCGCGAGAAGCTCACCCGTCTCGAGATCCCAGAACTTGACCGTGTGATCGGCCGCAGTGATTGCCCTCCGGCTGTCGAGGGTTGCTGCCACGGCGGTCACCACACCAGTGTGCCCAGCGAGTGTCTGCACACATAGCCCCGTCTCAAGATCCCAGATCCTCGCTGTCTTGTCCCAACTCCCAGTCACAGCCCGCCGGCCGTCTGAGGTCACTGCGACGTGGGAGAGCCAGCGTCTGTGCCCGGTGAAGGTCCGCACGCAACGCCCAGTTTCAAGATCCCACAACCTTGCAGTCGTGTCACAGCTCCCAGTCACTGCCCTCCGACCATCCGGCGTCACGGCAACTGCCCACACGTAATCTGAGTGGCCAGCGAGAATCTGCAGACAGCGGCCGCTGTCGAGATCCCAAAGCCGCGCAGTACCGTCCTCGCTCCCCGTCACTGCTCGCCGGCAGTCTGAGGTTACGACCACATCCGAGACGCGGCCTCTATGGCCAGCGAGCGTCGCCAGACAGCGACCAGTCTCCGGGTCCCAGACTCTCGCGGTGTGATCATGGCTCCCGGTGACAATCCGTCTGCAGTCCGAGGTGACAGCGAGACTGCAGACCGGGTCGGTGTGCCCAGCGAAGGTTCGCAGGCTGCGACCGGTCTCAAGATCCCAGACCCCGGCCGTCCCATCCAGAGTTCCGGCCACAACCCTGCACCTGTCCGGCGTTGCAGCGATGGCGCTTGCACCGCTCGGAGTCCAAGAGAAGGCCCGGAGGCAGTGCCCCGTCTGAAGATCCCATAGCTTCGACCCCTGACCGGAAGACCCCACCAGTAGCTGCTGGCCGTCCGGTGTCATCGCAAGCCTCGACACCCCATGTGTGTCACTGAGAGTGTCCAGGCACCGGCCAGTCTTCAGGTCCCACACCCTCGCTGTGCCATCAACACTCCCAGTCACTGCATGCTCGCTGTCGATGGTCAGCGCGACGCCGCTGACATAGCTCGTGTGCCCAGTCAGCGTCTGGAGGCAGCGCCCAGTCTCAAGATCCCACAGCTTGGCCGTGTGGTCCCAACTTCCCGTTAGCACCTTGCGGCCATCTGGTGTCACCGCTGCGGAGACGACGGAGTTTGCGTGGCCGATGAAGGTTCGCAGGCAGTCGCCGGTATCGAGGTCCCGCAGCTTCGCCGCCTTGTCATGACTGGCAGTCACAACATGTCGGCCGTCCGCGGTCACGGCGACGGCGCCGATCCACTTCGTGTGCCCAGTGAGCGTCTGCAGGCAATGCAGAGCCTCCAAGTCCCACAACTTGGCCGTATCTGAGCTTGCCGCTACCAATCGGCGGCCATCTGGAGTTGTGCTGACGGCAGACACCGCGCTGGTGTGTCCACCCTGGGTATGCAGGCACTGGCCGGTGTCAAGATCCCATAGCTTCCATGTGCGATCACTGCTTCCTGACACAGCTCGCTGGCGCCCTGGGAGCACTGCGATGGATAGCACCGCGGCTGTGTGCCCAGTCAGAGCCCGCAGACACTCGCCAGTTCGAGTGTCCCACACACTGATCGTACCGTCCCGACTCCCGGTCACCGCCTTGTGGCCATCCGAGCCGAAGGCAACTGCATAGACTCCGTCCGTGTGCCCGACGAGGGTGTGCAAGCACCGTCCGTTCTGTAGATCCCACAGCTTGGCTAGGCCGTCTTCGCCACCGGTCAAGGCTCGCTGGCCATCGGGTGAGACAGCAACGTCATGGACAGCTCCGTCGTGTACACCTCCGACGTGGTGAACGCTGTGACGGAGAGGGATGTCGACGCCGAGGTTCCGGATGAGGTCCGGATCAGCCAGGAGCCCGGCCTCACGGATCTCGCGTAGTGCTTTGTGTTTTCCCGTCATGCTGTGCCTCCGACCACTGTGGCTTCGTGTCACGAGGTGCCGCTGCCGACACTCTCCGGTCCCGCCCCAATCCGTACTCGCCCCGTCTCGTAGAACTCGTCGCCGAGGGTGATCTCCACGGGCTTGTCTCCCTGATAGCTGGCCAGTTCCACGCCTAGGGGCTGAAGGAGATTGCGCTCCAACAAGCGCTTCAAGGCTCGAGCCTCGCTCGCGCTTCCCCGTGCTTCCTTCCAGACACGAAGCAGATGCCCGATCAGGCGCTCTTCGTCGTACCGCATTGCGACCCCCTGCCTGGCAAAGCGGGAGAGAGCTTCCTCCAGGCGCATCTGAAGGATCTTCCTCAGGTCATCATCTGCGAGGTTCCTGAAGAGGATGGTTTCATCCAGCCTGCCGAGGAACTCTCGCGGGAACACATCCGACAGGAGAGCCATGACGTCCTTGGTCTCCACCCTGCCCCCGAACCCGATCGCGTCCCTCTCGAGAGCTTCGGGCTTGATCGCATTGCTCGTAAGAACAACCACGCACCGGCGCGTATCAAGTTCCTCTCCGCGCGCGCTGCGAATCCTTCCTCTGTCCAGCATTCCCAACAGCAGTAGACGGACTTCGTGATGCGCTTTCTCGATCTCGTCGAACAGGAGAACGCCGCTCCCGTGGGAGTACAGCCAGCTGACAAGGACTCCCGCCTGGCTACTGGCGAACGCTCGCGACGTCCCGATCAGTTTCTGTATTGCGTCAAAGCCGCTGTACTCCGCCATGTCCAAGCGCAGGAGAGCCTCTTCGTCATCGAACATGGCGACCGCAAGTGAGCGGGCAAGTTCGGTCTTCCCGACGCCTGAACTGCCGACGAAGAGGAAGGAGCCCAGGTTGCGTTCAGTCTCGCCCAAGTCCTGGCGGCGGTAGATCAGTGTCGAGGCGACGCGGTCGATCGCCTCATCCTGGCCAACGATTCTCCTTCTAAGTCTCTGGGCCAGGTCACCAAGTGAGAGCAGCTCCGTCTGGCTCAGCTTGCCGAGCGGGCGGCCGGTTTCTGCCTCTAGGGTCCGCAAGAGATCGTCCTCGGTCAGTTCCTTCGCCTGCCGGTTTGATGCTCTGACTACGCTGTCATCCAGCAGAGTGATCGTCTTGTCCGGTTGGTGGTAGTTCGGTAGATGAAGGTCGGTCAGTTCGACAGCACGACCCAAGATCGTGTCAGTGATTGCGACACCCGTGTCCTTCTGCAGCTCGTCTGCCTTCCGTCGCACCATCTGCAGCAGCAGCTCGCCGCTCGGGGCCTCAAGTCGCAGCTCCGAGAACCGCCTGTCGAGAGCTGGGTCGGCAGTGATGTAGCGGTGATACTCCTCACTGGTCGTAGCGCCGATAATCCGCAGCCCGCCGCGGTTGAGGAGCGGCTTCAGCATGTTCGCGGCGTCCATCGGTGCACCCTCCGCTCTGCCTGCACCCCAGATCTCGTGGAACTCGTCGATGAAGAGAATCGCAGGCTCGGCTTGCTGCACCGCGCCGACCATGGCGTAGAACCTTTCTTCGAAGTCCCCGCGGTACTTCGTCCCGGCGACAAGCTGGCCCAACCTGACCTCAAACAACCGCGTCCCAGCAAGGTTTCCAGGCACCTTCCCGCTTGCCAGGTCACGGGCTAGGAGTTCGACAAGGGCGGTCTTGCCTGCGCCAGCAGGTCCGGTAAGCACCGGGCAGCGCTTGTACTTGCGCGAGAGAATCAGCCGCAGGCTCTCCATCTCCTTCGGCCTGGCCGCGAGGTCATCGAACGCCCCCTTCGCTGCCTCCTCGGTGAGGTCGCGTCCGTACTTGAGCAACGGAAGAAGTGGGCTTGCCTTTGCCACCTTGCCGCGAAGCACAGCCAAAGGGTCCTGCGGCGCAGCTTCGTCGAGTCCCTTCTTGAGTCCATCAAGATCCATCCCCGCCTGGACCAGCGCTTGCGTGATCCGACGCTCAGGGCTCTGGCTCACAGTGCGCAAGAGATGCCACCCCGTCGCACCCATTCCTTCGGGGATACTCAGGACGCAGTCACGGAAGAGGTCCGCGTCATCTTTGGCCGGATTGGCCACGAACAGCGCCAGCGCGTCTTTGAGCTGCCCAATCGACAGCCCTGAGTGCGACAGGAGGGTGCTCAATTCCTTCTCATCGTCGTCTGCCCAAACTACAAGCAGATGGGCGGGAGTGATCGCCTTCCCTCGGAAGGTCTGCATAGCCAACTTCTGAAGCGCAAGCAGCGGCATCATTCTCCATCACCCGCCAGAAGCGACTCAAGCTCTGCAGCTAGCTCGTCGGCCTTCTTCTCGTACTCTGCTGTCTGTTCCTTCATCGCGGCTTTGATCTCCGCGTGTTTTGCCTCGTTCGCGAGGAGGTCCCTCTTCTGCTGGGCCTCTTCGTCGATCACCATCGCGTGCAGCTCGACCTTTGCCGTGTCGAGGTCCCGTTCCAGGCGCCCGATCTCTTTCTCGAGCCACGAGAGCCTCTCCACTAGCGTCTCCCCCTGGATTTCCAGTTGTGGATCGAGGTTGATGCCGGCGAACTCGAGGTGGAACTTGACTTCGATCAGCGCGCGCTCCAGCGCCGCTGGCGTCCGGAATCGGCTCTCAATGAAGCGACCCGAGTACCCAAGTTCGTCGACATCGACCTTCAGGGCCTCCGCAAGAATCTCGCTCAACTTTGCCTTCTGTTCCGGTGTCAGCTTCTCATACGCAGGGTCGTTCTTCAGTCGATCCGGATGGATGAGTAGGAAGATCTCGCGGAGGATCTTCTTGCACTTCCTCTTGAGCTGCTCGATCGCTTCATCCGGCATCGGCGTCCCGGCTCCCCCAGAGCCGACGAGCATGTCCAGGAGGGATCGATTCGCCACCATGCGTGCGGCATCGCGGGTATCCTCGCGCAGCCTCGCCACCTCGGCTTTCAACTCCTCGATCTTCTGCTTGATCTGTTCGTCCAGTTCCTCTCGACTCAGGCCCGGGTTGGCGTGCTTCAGAAGGATCTTCTGCTCGAGCTCGTAGTACCGGAACCGCGACTCTCTGAGCGCGATCTCAGCCTCGCCGAAGACGCTCAGGTACTGGTACGCGATGGACGAAGCCTGAAGCCTCGCGCTCTCGACCTGTAGGCGCAGCTCGTCCAGATCCATCAGCAACTGGACCCTGGCCTGTCCGAGACTCCAGTACCGCTGGCGCTCTTCCTCTGTTCCTTGAATGGAGAGAATGACCTCTTCGATCGAGTGCCTCCGGAATTCCTCGAGCTCGCGGCTGTCAGTTGCCATCCAATGCAGCTGATTGAGCAGCATCGTCTGCACAAGAGTGTCGAAGGCATCGGGTGAGTATCGAGCCTCAGCGACCCAGCCCACACCACTCTGAAGCGCTCCTTCGAGGGCCGAACTGACAAGGCTCTGGATGCTCTCCCCGCCTTGGCCGGTCCCGAACGTCGGGCTCTTCTTGCCGGCCACTCGGAGGTCAATCGCGCCATGATCGAGAAGGCGCCCGAGCAGGCGCTTTGTGTCGGGATTGAACCTGTTGACTGCTTCGCGCATCGCATCTTCGTCGCGAAGCGCGATTACGAGGTCCTTCCCTGTGTTCGCCCGCCATCCGCACACCTCCCGCGCGAAGAACTCCTCCCACTGCCCCTTGAGGACGAGCGCCAAGAGGCGGTAGAGGTCCAGGTGCATGAAGATGCCAAAGCGGACGAGATCGACTTCAGGAGGGAACACGTGGTTATCGTTGTAGTTCCAGAAGCTCTCGGCGCTCCGTTGCGACAGCGAACCGATCGGCTGGCCGTCGTACCCATCCTCTGTCAGGAGTCTGAGCCCAGCCGGATGATCCTTTCCCAACATGGCATGGGTGATTGCCTTGCGCCTCCCTTCCGCGTTCCACCGCGCACGCTGGTGTTGCGTGATCCACTTGCTGTCGTCGTAGCTCTCGATGATCTTCGAGAGGTCGTCGCCTAGAGGCGTATAGGTCATCGGTGGTCCCTCCCTTCGCTCGCCCTCCATTGTGGCCCTGACAGCGCCGCGGTCAATGTGTGCTACCAGGCAGTATTTGCAGCTCATTGGGAAGCTCAGGGGAACTGTTGTGACCGAGCCGCCACCCGCCACGTGCCGGACCAAGGCCCACGGCAAGGCCAGTCAGATGGTCGAGCTGAGGGAACGGAGGCAGTTTGGGTGTCTCTCGAGTCTCGCGCTACTCGAAGCGGGATGTTAGGATACGTGGGCTGCCGTTGGTCACCGCGACAACGTGCCCGAGAGTGCATGCACGCGCTCCGTCCGCCGTTCGAGCCGTCCAATGATCATCGTCAATGCGGGTTGGCCCGCCCTTGCCCTCTGTGAACAACACGTAGATCTGCAGCACCATGCCCTGCCTAAATCTGGGGCCACGACCTGGCAAGCCATAGCATGGGATCGGCGGGTCCTCATGCAACGCCTCCCCGACGCCATGGCCTGTGTACTCCCTGACAACGCCGCACCCTCGCTCCTCAGCCACCGAGCCGATGGCATAGGAGATGTCCGAGAGCCGGTTGCCCCGAACGGCTGCGCCAATTGCTCGCCGAAGGGCTTCTTCGGCAGCTTCATGCAGCGCGATTGCCGCGCTGGATACTTGCCCGAGTCCATACCAGCGCTGCGCCTTCCCGAAGTAGCCATCCTTGCGCACCACAGCGTCGATCGTGAGCGTGTCTCCGCTCCTGAGGACTTCGCATGAAGGTGGGGCATTCGTCACCGCATCGTTCAGCGAGATGATCACTCCGGCGGGGAATCCGTACCCACGAAGACTGGCCTCTGCCCCATGTTGCTGGATAATACCTTCGATTTGCTGAGCGATTTCGGAAGGTGCCGCACCTGGCACCACGGACGAGTCGATCTCGTCAAATGCATGAAGCACGAGCCGGCAGTTTCTCTCAATGACGGCGATCTCCTGGTCCGTCCTTGTTGCGATCACTTTGCCTCCCCGATCCATGCGTACTAGCTCTGGCCAGATTCTCGATCGCTGCGAGCGGGTTCAGCAAGCCGAGGCGGAGGCGGGCTGGCGGGCTTGCCGCCCCTCAGCGCGTTGATGCGCTCCCCCAGTTGTCTTTCCTTCTCCTCGACCTCTGGGCCGGAGAGCCAAAGCCGGCTCATCACACGCTCCTTCTGGTT